>ENA-OQEX01000645-OQEX01000645.1-human-gut-metagenome-genome-assembly--contig:-NODE-645-length-17106-cov-9.262736_pt1 | contig 17106 bp, 26 predicted proteins | sample MGYA00242802_ERZ504649 | MGnify/ENA primary metagenome ERZ504649 (study PRJEB26092, sample SAMD00036194) | human gut metagenome | host: Homo sapiens | study: EMG produced TPA metagenomics assembly of...
TCTCTTTGCGTGCCAAAGAGAACCAGAAAGCACCCGCTACTTTCGAGGCGCGGGAGGCACGAATTAAGGGCTACTCGCCCTTAATAATCCCAAAGAAGATGGGCTCCATACAAAAATCCAAGTCGCTTCGCTAGAGGATTTTTTGTGTTCCGCCGATTTCGAGTCGCTTGCGCGACGCGCCGTGCGGATAAACTTGTGCATTTTCTGCTGCGTGAATGCTCCCGCAGGGAGTCAGCGGCAGTAGATGCCGTTTACCATTACGACCTTCCGTGTGAAAAAGCAAATCAGGAAAATCCGCAGATTTTCCTGATTTGCAAATATAAAAATAATTTTTCCGATGAATTTGCCCAGAGCAACGCGGAGGGCATTTGAAATCGTTAAACATAGAAAGAAGCTGCAACCAATGGAAGAACTGAAGCTTTACGAGGGCCGTCCTGCCGACTGCACCGGGCGGCTGGAAAAAGAGATCCGTACCTATGACCTACTGGACAAGCTGGGCATCCAATTCTGGCGCACCGACCACGGCTGGATGAAGGCCGACACCATGGAGGACTGCCATGTGATCGATGCCTGCCTGAATGCCACCGTGTGCAAGAACCTGTTCCTGTGCAACCGGCAGAAGACGAATTTCTATCTGCTCATGATGCCCGGGGACAAGCCCTTCAAAACCAAAGAGCTTTCCCATCAGCTGGGCATTGCCCGCCTGAGCTTTGCCTCGCCCGAGGATATGGAGCAGTATCTGAACTGCACGCCCGGCTCCTCCTCCATTATGGGCCTTGCCAATGATGCTGAAAATAAGGTGCAGCTGCTGATGGATGAGGACATAAAGGCAGGGGAGTACCTCGGCTGCCATCCCTGCATCAACACCTCTTCGCTCAAGCTGCGCACGGCAGATGTGCTGGAAACTTTCCTGCCTGCCGTGCACCACGAGCCGATCTTCGTTCACTTGACCGGCGAATAACAGAAAGGAAAACCTGCGTATGATCGATAAACCGCGCCTTGAAGCAAAATGTTCCACATGGAACATCACCCTCACCGGCACCCAGCTGGACCAGCTGGATGCCTTTGCCGAAATTCTGGTGGACTACAACCAGAAGGTCAACCTGACCGCTATCACCGACCCGAGGGGATCGAGGATAAGCACTTCCTCGACAGCCTGCTGTTTGCCAGCCAGCCGGAAGTGGCGGGCCGCATGGTGGATGTGGGTGCAGGCGCAGGCTTCCCGGGCATCGTGACCAAAATCTACAAGCCGGAACTGGAGCTGACCCTGATGGAGCCCACCGGCAAGCGGGTGGAGTTTTTGAAGTACGCCTGTGCCCAGCTGGGCCTGACCGGCGTGGAGTTTGCAAAGGAGCGCGCCGAGGAAGCCGCCCGCAAGGCGTGGCGTGAACAGTTTGATCTGGCCTCGGCCCGTGCAGTGGCCGCGCTGCCCATGCTGGCCGAATACTGTCTTCCGCTGGTAAAGGTGGGCGGCAATTTCCTCGCCATGAAAGGCTCCTCCGGTGAGGAAGAACTGGCCGCAGCGCGCGGTGCCATCAAAAAGCTGGGCGGTGAATACAAAGAGACTCGCACTCTGCACCTTCCGGGCGGCGACACCCGTACACTGATTCTGTGCAAAAAGATTTCGCAGACTCCGACAGCCTACCCCAGAAACGGCGGAAAAATTGCGAAAAGCCCGTTGAAATAACGAAATATCGATAGAATTTTGTAAAACCCTGCCGAACGAAACTTCTGGCAGGGCTTTTATTTGTGTGATACACTGTGCCTGAAGCCTGAGTTTTCCACGCTTTCCCGGGAAAATGTGAAAAACAAAACCCATCCACCACGCGAAAGGAGCCGTGTATCCATGTTTGAACGCAAAAAGCAGGCGGGCAAGATTTATTTCCTGCCCATCGATCAGATCAGCCGTCGCCGTTTCAGGCACGGCGGGAGTTCAGCGAGCAGGAGCTGGCTGCGCTGGCCCAGAGCATCCGTGAAAATGGTCTGCTGCAGCCCATCTCGGTGCGAAAAGTGTCGGATGGCGGCTACGAGCTGGTAGCCGGGGAGCGGCGGCTCCGTGCCTGCCGCCTTGCTAAAATGAACACCATCCCTGCCATCCTCTGTGATTACGACGATGAGCGCACCGCCGCGCTGGGTCTGCTGGAAAACATCCAGCGCGCCGACCTGAACCCCTTTGAGCAGGCGCAGGGCATGAAGGATGTGATGGTGCTGTGGGACTGCACCCAGCCGAAGCCGCCAAGCGACTGGGCATGGCGCAGCCCACCCTTGCCAACAAGCTGCGGCTTTTGCAGCTGAACGCTGACCAGCGGCAGTTCGTGCTGGACAACAGCCTCACCGAGCGCCATGCCCGGGCGGTGCTGCGTCTGCCGGAGAACCGCCGCAGTGAAGCCTTGATCAACATTGCCAAGCGCCGCATGAACGCCCGGCAGACCGACCTCTACATTGAACAGCTGCTCAACACCCCTGCAAAAGGCAGGCACCGCGTCTCGATGGTCAAGGATGTGCGTATTTTTGTGAACACCATCGACCATGCCATCCGTCTGATGACCGATAATGGTGTGCCCGCCACTGCCCACCGGGAGGAGAAGGACGGGTATATCGAATATACGGTGCGCATTCCCACCACCGCCGCCGAACGGTAAAATTGTTCCATGTGGAACAGGAAACTCCCGTGCAGAGCGTAGTCGCGTGTTTAAAGTTTCATGCCTTTTGCTAAAGCATTGCCGCCGGGTACGTTCTCTTTTGCGTGCCAAAAGAGAACCAGAAAAGCACCCGCTACTTTCGAGGCGCGGGAGGCACGAACTAGGGGCTGCTCGCCCCTAGTAACCCCAAAGCTGTTGGGCTCCATACAAAAAATCCAAGTCGCTTCGCTAAAGGATTTTTTGTGTTCCGCCGATTGGAAGCCCTCAGTCGCTGCGCGACAGTTCCCTCAAAGAGGGAGCCTCTGGCAAAACCGGAAAGCGTTATGGTTTACCCGGAAACTTTGCCGTCATGCCAAGGGCTCTCCCTTTGGGAGAGCTGGCAAGCCCGTCAGGGCTTGACTGAGAGGACTAGCCAGCTTCCCGGCGCGCATTCAAAATCGTTTGTTTTGTCTCCCGAAACCGTGCATTTTTTGATTTTCCCACCTCTAAAAGTTAAAAATCCAGCGGAAAAAACGCTTCAGATGGTTCAAAAACCGATTTGGATGTGCTATACTAGGTGTTAAGGTGCCTGTATGGACGGGAAACCGGCGGGCATGACTGCGAATGTTCCACATGGAACAATTAAATTTTCCCGGAAGGAAGAATTGTGCGTGGCAAAAATTGTAGCAATTGCGAACCAGAAGGGCGGCGTTGGCAAAACCACCACCGCCGTCAACCTGTCGTCCTGCGTTGCGGCGCTGGGCAAGCGGGTGCTCATCGTAGACCTTGATCCGCAGGGCAATACCACCACCGGCTACGGCATCCCGAAGCGCAGCGTGGAAAAGGGAACCTACGAGATCCTGATCGGTGAAGCACGAGCATCTGAGGCCATCCGTAAGACCGAGTACCGCACCGATGTCATCGGCTCCAACACCCGTCTGGCCGGTGCCAGTCTGGAAATGATCGACCTGCCCGCTCGTGAGAGCCGCCTGCGCAAGGCGCTGGCCGAGGTGCAGAAGGACTATGACTTCATCTTTATCGATTGTCCGCCCAGTCTGGACCTGCTCACCCTGAACGGCCTGAGTGCCTGCGACAGCGTTCTCATTCCGGTGCAGTGCGAGTATTACGCGCTGGAGGGTCTTTCGGAGCTGATCAGCACCTTAAAGACCATTCGCAAAAAGTACAATCCGTATCTGGATATCGAGGGCGTGGTGTTCACCATGTTCTCGCTGCGGTATAACCTGACCGTGCAGGTGGTGGAGCAGGTGCAGAAGTATTTCGGCTCCAAGGTGTACAAGACCACCATCCCGCGCTCCATCCGCATTTCGGAGGCACCCAGCTACGGCCAACCCATCAATTTCTATGAACCCAAGGGCAAGGGCAGCGAAGCGTACATGGATCTGGCAATCGAATTTGTCAAGAACAACCGCCCGCACGAGCCCAAAAAGGCCCGCAGAAAAAGTGCACCCGTCGCAGAGCAGACGAAAAATGCTCTGGAAGATTAAACCTCAGGGGGAACATGAATGGCAAGAGGAAAAGGAGGACTTGGCCGCGGGCTGGACAGTCTGTTTGAAGATGCCGCCCCGGTTTTTGAGTCCGGTGCAAAGGTAGACACCTTGCCCCTGCGTGAGATCGAACCGGACCCGGAACAGCCGCGCAAGACCTTTGACGAACAGGCGCTGGGCGAGCTGGCGGCCAGCATTGCAGAGCATGGTCTGCTGCAGCCCATCGCGGTGCGTCCGCGCCCGCGCGGCGGCTACAGCATCGTGGCGGGTGAGCGCCGCTGGCGTGCTGCCGCATGGCAGGGCTGAACGATGTGCCGGTGGTCATTAAGGAAGTCAGCGACGAGCAGGCCATGGAGCTGGCTCTGGTGGAAAATCTGCAGCGCGAGGATCTGGACCCGGTGGAAGAAGCAACCGGCATCCGGGAGCTGATGACCCGCTGCGGCCTGACGCAGGAGCAGGCGGCACAGAAGCTGGGCAAGAGCCGCAGCGCACTGGCCAACAGCCTGCGCCTGCTGAACCTGCCGGAAAACGTGCTGGAACTGCTGAAAAGCGGCTTTATCAATATCGGCCACGCAAAGGTGATCCTGAGCCTGCCCACACCGGAGCTGCAGGAGCAGGCGGCACAGATCATCGCAGACAACCAGCTGAACGTGCGTCAAGCCGAGGCGCTGTGCAAAAAGCTGGCAAAGCCCGCAAAGGAGCCCAGAGAACCCCAGCCGCGGGGCACCCTGCCGGTGGAGGTGGAAGAAAGCCTCAAGCAGGTGCTGGGCAGCGAGGTGAACGTGGCCTACCACGACGGCAAGGGTAAGCTGACCGTGCATTTCTATTCAGACGAGCAGCTGCGGGCCTTTGCCAACCTGCTGGGACAGTACCAGAACGAAGAATAAAGCGATCCAAGGCGGGCGACCGTCTTTGAACGGCACAGGGGAGGGGATCTTCTGTGCGAACCGAAATAGAGCAAGGAGAGTCAATCATGCTTGATATCAAATTTGTCCGTGAAAACCCGGACGCTGTCAAGGAAAACATCAAGAAGAAGTTTCAGGATGCAAAGCTCCCGCTGGTGGACGAGGTCATCGAGAAGGATGCCAAGTACCGCGCATGCCTGAAGGAAGTGGAAGCCCTCAAGCTGCCCGCAACAAGCTGAGCAAGGCCAACGGTCCCCTGTTCGGCCAGCTGAAGAAGTGCACCGATGAGGCACAGAAGGCTGAGCTGCAGGCTCAGATCGACGCCAACAATGCCGCCGTCAAGGCCGATGCCGACAAGATGGCTGAGCTGGAAAAGGAAGAAGAGACCCTGTCCGCACGCATTCAGGAGATCATGTACACCATTCCGCAGATGATCGATCCCAGCGTGCCCATCGGCCCGGATGATACCTACAACGTGGAAGCACAGCGCTTTGGTGAGCCTGTGGTGCCCGATTTCCCCATTCCGTACCACACCGAGATCATGGAGAGCTTCGACGGCATCGATATGGACGCTGCAGGCCGCGTGGCCGGCAACGGTTTCTACTATCTGCTGGGCAACATCGCCCGCCTGCACGAGGCTGTGCTGGCCTATGCCCGCGACTTTATGATCAACAAGGGCTTCACCTATGTGATCCCTCCCTTCATGATGCACGGCAACGTGGTGCAGGGTGTCATGTCCTTCCCGGAAATGGATGCTATGATGTACAAGATCGAGGGTGAGGACCTGTACCTGATCGGCACCAGCGAGCACACCATGATCGGCCGCTTCATCGACCAGACTCTGGACGAGGCCACTCTGCCCCTGACCCTGACCTCCTACAGCCCCTGCTTCCGCAAGGAAAAGGCGCTCACGGCATCGAGGAGCGCGGCATTTACCGCATCCATCAGTTCGAGAAGCAGGAAATGATCGTGGTCTGCCGCCCCGACGAGAGCGCTGACTGGTACGAGAAGCTGTGGAAGAACTCTGTGGAGCTGTTCCGCAGCATGGAGATCCCGGTGCGTCAGCTGAACTGCTGCTCCGGCGACCTGGCCGACCTGAAGGTGAAGAGCTGCGATATCGAAGCATGGAGCCCCCGCCAGCAGAAGTACTTCGAGGTCTGCTCCTGCTCCAATCTGGGCGATGCACAGGCACGCCGCCTGCACATCCGCGTGAAGGGCAAGGACGGCAAGACCTATCTGGCCCACACCCTGAACAACACCTGCGTGGCACCTCCGCGTATGCTGATCGCCTTCCTGGAGAACCATCTGCAGGCCGACGGCACCGTGACCATCCCCGAAGTGCTGCAGCCGTATATGGGCGGCCTGAAGGTCATGGTTCCCACCCATAAGAAGGGCTGAAGAATTGACCGGCTTTTCCACAAGGCTCGGATAAATGGTTGAAAAATCCCGCTTTCTATTCAATGGAAAGCGGGATTTTTGCGTATCTTCGTTTGTATTTTGGACGACACGAAAAAATATGATTTTTTTAAAAATATGTGTTGACAAAAGGGGTATCTGTGGGTATAATAATAGAGCACTGTTCAAGTGCACAAACAATATGTGGCGGTATAGCTCAGTTGGCTAGAGCATTCGGTTCATACCCGAAGTGTCACCGGTTCAAATCCAGTTACCGCTACCACTTTTACAGAGTTTCGCTAAGGTTAGGGGGACGGTCGTCTGCAGTAGTGGACGATGGAAGTCGGAGGTTTTAGCGAAGCTCTGTATTTCTAAGGCCCGTTGGTCAAGCGGTTAAGACACGGCCCTTTCACGGCTGTAACATGGGTTCGATTCCCGTACGGTCATGAATAAAATCCCTGATCTTAGGATCAGGGATTTTTCATGCAACCCGTACGAGGAATCGAAGGAACACGGCCGCCCGCAGGCGGCAAAAAAGAGCCCAGTGGGCTCTTTTTAGTGCTCCGGGTTGCGGCTCCCAGCATCCGCGCGTGCCTTGGGCGGCACTTGCGTCTTGCTGGCCGCTGCCCCAACAACTCCTCCCTGCATCGGCCACTGGCCGCGGTCGTCGTTGTTGCAAGTCCCATCCTGTAGGAATGTCTAATGTGGTAGCTGCCGCTGCATTCGCTCGGGGGATTTTTAATTTGACCGTACGGGAATTGCAGCTGAGCTGACCGCCGCCAGCGAGCAAAGACTTCCCCCGGTCGGGGGAAGATGTCGCATAGCGACAAAAAGGGGAGTACAGGGAAGCGAAGCTGGGGCCGTGGTCAGCGGAATGCGAACGCCGCTCCAAGGCGTGAAGCATACGCTGGGAACCACAACCCGGGACAGGGCGGCGGTGCGCCTTCATCTTGAATACCACATGCCATTTATGGATAAAAAGCCCGGCAGGGGAACACGTTCAGGTGCTCTTCTGCCGGGTTTTTCTGCATTTTCCGTAAATTTCCGGCCTGAAATCGTAACAAAATTATGTCAATGAGACATCAATCCTCCATTTTTAACTGCGAAAATTGACTTGCACACCAAAAACTCTGGGATATCCTAGCACTTTCTATATAAATTCATGACAAAGTTTGGTAGAAATAATATCTTGTATACAGGCTGCACTTACGTTACAAGACAGATGATATACCAATTGTACGAGCAGAAGGGAGGAAATGGAGTCCACAAGGGCGGTTTTCAATCACGAGTACGGGCCGATGGCGGATGCAGCGTGCAGTTTTTGCATCATCTGCTCCCATCGCCTGATGCTTAGAACGGGAGGATGTCAATGGAAGTCTTTTTGCAAGCACTGGTAAACGGGATCCTGCTGGGCGGTTTCTACTCCCTGATGGGTATGGGCCAGAACATCATTTTCGGTGTTATGAACATCGTCAACTTCTGCCACGGCGAAATGTTGATGGTGGGCATGTACATCACCTATGTTCTGTATACCTACTTTGGGGTGGACCCCTATGTAGCCCTTCCCATCGTTGCAGTGCTCATGTTCGGTCTGGGTGCGCTGATCCAGTCCACTCTGATCACCCCTTCGCTCAAGACCAAGAGCTTTACGAACCTGCTGTTCCTCACCGTCGGTCTGGGCCTGCTGCTCACCAACGGCGCTCTGGTCATCTTTGGTTCCACCTATTATAAGATCATTACCCCTTATTCGCAGACCTATATCCCGCTTGGCCCGGTCACCATTGCGCTGCCGCGTCTGGTCAGCTTCCTGATCCTGATCGTGGTCGCCATTGCACTGTTTGCCTTCCTCAAGTATTCCACCACCGGCAAGCAGATCCGCGCCGTATCCCAGAACCCCATTGGTGCTGAGGTCGTGGGCATCAACGTCAAGAAAATTTACATCCTGACCTATGGTCTGGGCGTTGCTCTGGCCGGTATCGCCGGCTCTCTGCTGACCCAGTTCTACACCATCTATCCCACCGCAGGCGCAAGCTTCGGCTTCCGCGCACTGATCGTCGTGGTCGTGGGCGGCTTGGGCTCCATCCCCGGCGCATTCTTCGCCGGTATTTTCCTGGGCCTGCTGGAGCAGATGAGTGCATTGTTCATCAGCCCGTCCTACAGTGATATGATCGTGTTCGTCACCTTCATCATCATTCTGGTCGTGCGTCAGGTCATGATTCTGAGGAGGCGATAAGATGGATACCAGAAAAGCAGTTAAAACTTATCACCGCAATCTGGCGATCGTTCTGGCTATCATCGTCGCCATCTTCGCAGCGATCCCGCTGGTCGTGGATAAACCTTACATCATCAACATTTTCGTTCTCACCTTCTATATGTCCACCCTGTCCATGGCATGGAACATTCTGGGCGGCATTACCGGCCAGAACTCGCTGGGTCTGGCCGCTTACATGGGTCTGGGTGCCTATGTGTGCTGTCTGGTGGTCACAAAGACGGGCATGAACCCCTGGGTGGCCGCTGTGCTGGATATGCTCGTTGTGGGCGTTGTGGCCGGTGTCATCTTCTTCCCCAGCCTGATCCTGCGCGGCCCCTACTTCACGCTGGTGTCCATCGCGTTTGCCGAGTCCATCCGTCAGTTCATCATCAACTCGGAGTTCTTCGGCCGCGCATCCGGCGTGGGCTTGCCCTTCGGCAAGGACTCCTTTGCGCAGTTCCGCTTTACCAGCAAGGTGCCGTACTACTACATCGGCTTCATCATGATGGTGGGCGTTTACCTCATCATGAAGAAGATCGGCCGCTCCAAGCTGGGCTTTGCGCTGCGCACCATCCGCGAGGATGAGGACGCTGCCGCCGCCATCGGCATCAACCCCACCAAGTACAAGGTCATTGCCGTTGTCATTTCGGCCATCATTGCCGGTCTGGTCGGCTTCTTCTACGTCAGTTACATCCGCTACATCGACCCCGATGTTATGATCCAGTCCAAGTCCACTGAGATCGTGCTGCCGGCAGTCGTGGGCGGCGCTGCCTACATCGAAGGCCCGCTGATCGGCGGCCTCATCATGATCCCGCTGAGCGAACTGCTGCGTGCAAACTTTGCCGCCATCCTGCCCGGCATCAACATGCTGATGTATGCCATCGTGCTGATCGTGGTCATCCGCTTCCGTCCGTCCGGTATTCTGGGCTGGTACATGAACTCGAAGGTCAAGACCTTCATCGATGAAAAGATCCTCAAAAAGCCGTCTCTGGACGTGCTGGAAGAGTATGAGCTGATGGCAGACAAGGGAGGGAAGTAATCATGCAGAAAAGCCTATTATTGAAGTCCAGGGCCTGACCAAGCGGTTCAAGGGTCTGACCGCCGTGCATGATGTTTCTTTCTCGGTGGAGAAAGGCTCCATCACCGGCATGATCGGCCCCAACGGTGCTGGTAAATCCACCACCTTCAACATGATCTGCGGCTACTACCCGCCCACCGAAGGCAAGATCTTCTACAATGGTGAGGACATCACCAACAAAAAGGCGTATGAGTACACCAACATGAAGATCGCCCGCACCTTCCAGATCATGAAGCCTCTGAAGAACCTGAGCGTTTTGGATAACGTCACCGCCGCCGCCTACTTCGGCCACGCCGGTGCAAAGAGCGAAAAAGAGGCCAAGGAGCGCGCCATGGAGGTGCTGCACTTCACCGGCCTGTACGAAAAGCGTCATGTGATCTCCAAGGACATGGGCACGCCGGACCAGAAGCGTCTGGAGATGGCCCGCGCTCTGGCCACCAAGCCCGAAGTGCTGTTTCTGGACGAGAACATGGCAGGCTTGAACCCGGCTGAGACCGAAGAGGCCATCCAGCTGATCCGCAAGATCAACGAGTCCGGTGTCACCATCCTGCTCATCGAGCACATCATGAAGGCGGTCGTGAGCCTGTGCGAGAAGGTCATTGTCCTTCACCACGGCGAAAAGATCGCTGAGGGCACGCCCGAGCAGGTCATGAACGATCCTTACGTCATGGAGGTGTACCTGGGCACCAAAAAGGAGGGCGCAAGTGCTTAAAGTTGAAGGTCTGAACGCCGGTTACGGCTCTGTGAACATCCTGTGGGACATCGGCTTTGAGGTGAAGGATGGCGAGATCGTTGCCATCCTTGGCTCCAACGGTGCCGGTAAGACCACCATGTGCGCACCATCACAGGCATGGTCAAGGCCAGCTCCGGCAAGGTGGAGTTCAACGGGGAGGACCTCTCCGGCAAAAGCTCCCGCGTTATTCTGGACAGCGGCATCGTGCAGGTGCCGGAAGACCGTCAGCTCTTTACCGAGATGACCGTGCTGGAAAATCTGGAACTAGGTGCATTCAATAAGGAGACCAAGGCGCATTTTGCAGAAAATCTGGAAAAGTGCTATAACTGGTTCCCCAAACTGCGCGAGCGCGCAAAGCAGGCTGCCGGCACTCTGTCCGGCGGCGAACAGCAGATGGTGGCCGTGGCCCGTGCGCTGATCGGTATGCCCAAGCTGCTGATCCTGGACGAGCCCAGTCTGGGCCTTGCCCCCAACATCGTGGACGACATTCTGGAAGTGGCCAAGACCATGGTGAAGAATGACGGCATCTCGGTGCTGCTGGTGGAGCAGGATATCACCAAAGCCCTTGCAGCGGCTGACCGCGGCTATGTCATCGAGAACGGCCGCGTGGCACTGGAAGGCACCGCCGCCGAGCTCTCGGCAAACGAGCACGTCAAGAAGGCGTACCTCGGCATCTGATTCGGAAACCGGATCTCCGGCAGGTGCTAGTTCACGCGGCACAGCCGGAGACTCGTATAAACAAGCTGTTTTCACAAACAGAATTGGAGGACAATTATGAAAAAGATCTCTCGCAGAAGCTTCCTGAAGGCATCCGCTGTTCTGGGCAGCGCAGCTGCTCTGACCGCCTGCGGCGGCTCTTCCGCTTCCACCAGCACTGCAGCATCTACCAGCACCGCAGCATCCGGCAGCACTGCAGCAGCCAGCGGTGATACCATCAAGATCGGTACCATCTACGCAATGTCCGGCGGCAACGCAGCCATCGGCGAGAACATCCTGCGCGGCATCGACTTCGCAGTGGATGAGATCAACAAGGCAGGCGGCGTGAACGGTCAGATGCTGGAAGTTGTCCGCGGTGACCACGCAGGCGACGCAGCCACCGGTAAGTCTGAGGCAGAGCGCCTGATCACCCAGGAAGGTGTCAACGTCATTATGGGCTGCCATATGTCCGTTGTTACCGAGGTCGTGGCTCAGGTCTGCCAGCAGTACGGCATCCCCATGATCACCGCTATCTCCACGCTGGACCGTCTGACCGACGAGGACCACAAGGACTACGATTACTTCTTCCGTCTGTGCCCGCTGAACTCCGTCTACGTGGAAGATATGCTGAAGTATCTGCAGGACTCCAAGGAGCAGACCGGCAACGAGATCAAGAAGGTCGCCATCTTCACCGATAAGGCTGCCATCGGTCAGGAGCTGATCCGCTGCGTCAACCTGTTCGCACCGGACTACGGTCTGGATGTTGTGGCCGAAGTGGACTACAGCTCCAACGCTACCGACCTGTCCTCTCAGGTCCTGGCTCTGAAGCAGGCTGATCCCGATGCCATCCTGTGCGACTCCTACATCGGCGACGCTACTCTGTTCGTCCAGACCCTGAAGGAGCAGAACTACAAGCCCAAGATGATCGTTGCCAAGGCCAACGGCTTCACCGATCCTTCCTTCATCCCGAACCTGGGCGCATCCGCAAACGGCGTGGCTTCTGTTGTCGAGTTCAACCCCGACCTGACCAACGGCGTGGAGATCAACGAGGACTTCAAGAAGGTCTACAACGTCAACATGAACGGTCACTCTGCTGAGTCCTACACCGTTGTGTGGCTGTTCAAGACCGCCATCGAGAAGGCCGGCTCCACCGACGGCGCCGCTGTCCGCGACGCTCTGGCAGAGCTGTCCATCGACGGTGCATTCGAGGGCGGCCGCAAGATCGTTCTGCCCTACTCCAAGATCGAGTTCGCTCCCGAGTACGAGATCGGCGGCGCAAAGCACTACCGTGACAACACCTACGCTTCTGTTGCTATCGCACAGGTGCAGGATCAGGAGTGGAAGACTGTCTGGCCCTTCGAGTTCGCTTCCTCCAAGATCCAGGAAGTCACTCTGGGCTGATAAAGTTACCCCGAAGAACACAAAAGGCGAGCCGTCCAATGGGCGGCTCGCCTTTTTGCGTCTTCAGTTGTTTTTGATATAAGTAAAAATATCCTCTGGCACTGCCGCCAGTGCATCCGCACCGGCAGCGGTCAGTTCTGCGCGGCCCCGGAAGCCCCACAGCGCGCCCATGGCAGGCAGTCCGGCATTGTGTCCGGTGAGGATGTCCACATCGCTGTCGCCCACAAAAAGGGTGGCAGAGCGGTCTGCACCGATCTCGTCCATCAGCGCATACAGCCCGGCGGGGTCCGGTTTGGTGGGCACGCCGGGCCTGTTGCCGCGCACAGCGGCAAAGCGGCCTGTGCCGAAATAGTGGGCGATGATCTTGCCGCAGAGCGGGTCGGCCTTGTTGGAGAACACTGCGCACTGAACACCCTGTGCCCGCAGCTCGTCCAGCAGCTCCGGGATGCCGGGATAGGGGCCGTCTTGTCCTCCTTGTGGGCGTCGTACCGGGCAGTGAATTCAGCCAGTGTGGCCGCCAGCTGCTCCGGCGTGCGGGCATTTTCCGGCGAAAAGCGCTCCACCAGCTTCGGGATGCCGTTGCCCACCATGTGCTTGAACTGTTCCACCGTAAAGGTGGGCCAGCCATGCTGTGCGCACACCCAGTTGCCTGCATCGGCAAGGTCGTCGATGGTGTTCAGAAGGGTGCCGTCCAGATCGAATAATACAGTTTTTATCACAGAAAAAGACTCCTTACAGTTTCAGAAAAGCAAAAAAGGCAGTTCGCTGCACTTTACGCTGCGCACCCTGCACTTCACCCCGCCCGGAAAGGTGAGGGTGAGGTTCGTGCGGTGCACCGCCGCGGCCCATGGCGACTGCATGGCCGTCAGGGCCGGAACAGGGCAGAGCACGCAGATGTCGTGCAGATGGAAGCCGTGCTGCCAGCGCAGGGTCAGGCGGCCGTTTTGCAGCCAGATGCCCTCTTTGCGCCAGCCGTTGTACGCACCCACCAGCAGGGCGGCAAACACAGCAGTGACCACCAGCAGCGGCACCGTAAGCGCAGGCAGGGTGTAGCGGGATACCGCTGTCAGCAGCAGGCACAGCCCGCAGGGGATGCCGGCAGGCAGAAAAAACGCCGGGATGCTGCGGCCTGCGGTGTCCACCGGGGCTTTTGGCGGCAGGACAAAGCCGGGCAGCAGCTCCTGTAGAAAGGGGCCGTCCTCCCGCCAGACCAGCAACGGGATCTCCGGCCGGCAGCTGCCTGCTGTAACGAACACCGGGCAGCAGCCCAGCGCCCATGTGGCAGGCGAGCGGCGCAGGTCCGCATAGCTCAGATGTTCCAGCGCAAGGCGCATCTCATACCGGCGCACAAAGCCGCCCCTGCTGCCAAGGTGACTCTCGGTGCGCCACACGGTGTAATGGGCCGCATGGGCCGCACTGCGCACAAGGCTTGCGCAGAACAGCACACCGCCCAGCACCAGCAGCCATGCTGTGCCCATGGGCAGCCAGCGCGCCGCCCACGCCGCAATGCGGTTCAGGTGGGCAAAGGCCGCCGTCTGGGCATCCGGCGCATAGGGCCTGCTCTGTTTGATGGCCAGCGCCAGCAAAGCAAGGGTGGAAAGGCCGTTGGCACCCAGCACCGCAAAGGCCAGCTTTTCGCCGCCGCGCGGGGTGTGGGCCACAGCATCCCGGCGCGGCATCATGCGGTCAGCTAAAAACTGCGCGTTCTGCGCGCTCAAAAGCAGGGTCAGGGTGCGCTTCTGCCCGGCAGGGTACAGCACCACCCGGCTGGCACCGGCCAGCCGGTAGAGCAGGGGCCGCTCGATGGTGAGCGCTGCCAGCTGGCTGGCTTTCAGGCAGCGGTCCAGCCGCACGCCCAGCCGCCAGCGCACCCGCAGGGTTCCCTGTGCATCCACCCGCCAGCGGCCTGCGTGCAGCACGGCGCGCTCACAGCGGCAAGCACTGTCAGCAGCGCCGCGCCCTGCACCAGAGCCGTGCGCAGCGCCGCCCAGTTGCGGGCAAACAGCACCTGCAAAAGCGGCAGCAGGTAGAGCAGGATGGTCTTGCGCAGAAAATGCAGCACCGCAAACGGGTGGAAGCCGCGTTCGGTCATGGCGTTTCCTCCATCAGCACCGCGGCAAGGGCCTGCGCCTGCAGGGCATCCACGCCCGGCAGGAACAGCTGTACGCCCGGGCCGTGCACCACCAGCACGCTGCACCCGGCCAGCCACAGAAGCGGCGTGCGCAGGGTCCACACGCCGGTCACGGCCCGGCGGGGAAGCTGCCGTGTGATGGGAACGGCGATACCGGCCCGCACGGCAGTGTTCCGGGCGGTGAGCACTGCGGTAAAGCTGCAGGCTCTTGCCCACGCGGCGAACACAAGGCACGCCCACAGGGCACAGAAAATACACCCGGCAAACAGCTCTGCCAGAACACAAAAGGCGCGCAGAACACGCCGGGAACAGCGGCCCAGACGCACAGCACGGCCCGGCCTTGGGCGGGATGATCAGCGCCGTGCGCAGCAGGTCACGTTCGGTCATTTGCCGGAAAGGCCCCAGGCATCCATCAGCAGGTGCAGGGTGTCATCCTGCGTCAGGCAGAGGATGCGGTCCCACGGCAGTAAGGTGGTGTTGCCGTGGGGGATGATGAACTCCGCATCGCGGGTGATGCACACCAGAATGACGTCGCCCGGCATGGGGATGTCCTTGACCGCCTGCCCTGCAAACTTGAAGTTCTCCGGCAGCAAAATTTCGTTCAGGCTGGCTGTGCCGCCGCCCAGCGAGAGCAGCTGGCGGATGGTATCCGTCTCGATCTCGCGCTCAAGGATGTGGCTCAGGTTGTCGGTGCCGCACACTACGGTGTCCACGCCTAAGGTGTGCAGCAGCTCCCGGTTCTTGGGGTTGGAGGCCCGGGCCACAGTGCGGTTCACGCCAAACTCCCGCTTTGCGATCTGGCAGGCCACAAGGTTGTTCTCGTCCGCACCGGTCACGGCCACAAAGGCATCGCAGCTGGCAACGTCGGCCGTGCGCATGGTGTCAAAGCTGATGGCATCGCCGCAGATCACCGGGATATCCAGCGAATCGGCCAGCGAACGGCACAGCATTTCCTGCGGTTCAATGATGGTCACTTTGTGGCGGTGGGCCAGCAGGCTCTGGGCCAGATACATGCCCACCTTGCCGCCGCCTGCGATACAAACTTTCATATGCTTCCCTCACTTTTTACTTTGCCAGTGCGCGGAACACCGATTGCTCGGTGAGCACCGTGGGGCAGATGGTGTCGATCTCGTAAGCCTTGTGGTACAGCACCTGCAGGTGCGGGTCGGACACGCGGCAGATCACCTTCTCACGGCGGAAGATGCTTTTTGCGATCTGTGCCGCCATCAGGTTTACCGAGTCGTCCTCGCTCACAGCGGCCACGGCATCGCAGCTGTCAATGCCGCCCTGCCGCAGGTATCCGGTCGGTGGGGTCGCCCACCAGAGCCGTGCCGCCAAAGCTGTAGTCGTCAAAGGCATCCAGACGCTTGAGCTGTTCGGGATCCTTTTCGATCAGCGAGATATCATGGCCGATGCGTTCCAGATCGCGGATGAGGGAAGCGCCCACCTGGTCGCAGCCGATCACCAGAATATTCATATGGATTCACCTCGTTGTAGAATGGTTCAACAAAAATACCAAGGGTGTTTAAACTCTGTTTTGATTTGCGGATAAAATAGAAGGAAAAGGGTCTTTGCATCAGTATAACACATTTCCCAGCGCAGTAACAGCCTGCAGGGCAAAAGTGGCGGCGGGCGTAAAAATTTTCGCATTCTGCGTGCGTGCAGAGACATAGTATGGTATACTGGAAGAAAATAAGCTGCTGTGCCTTTGTGCACAAGGAGGGTACTTACGTTTTTTGAGATCATCAAAGCCATCCTGATGGGCATTGTGGAGGGCATTACCGAGTGGCTTCCCATTTCGTCCACCGGTCATATGATCCTGCTGGAACAGATCATCAAATTCAACGCAAGCGAAGAGTTCATGTCCATGTTCCGTGTGGTCATCCAGCTGGGTGCCATCATGGCCGTGGTGGTGCTGTTCTGGGGCAAGCTGTGGCCCTTTGGCATGAAGCAGGGAAGAGTCATTTCCAAGCCCAGCGTGTGGAGCCTGTGGTTCAAGGTGGTAGCGGCCACGATCCGGTGCTCATCATCAGCCGCTGGACGACTGGATGGAAGCTCACTTCTACAATTACATCACTGTTGCCGCGATGCTCATTCTGTACGGCGCGCTGTTCTTTGTTGTGGAGAACCGCCGCGCCGCGCCGCACGTGAGCCGACTGGAGCAGATCACCTACCGTGATGCCATCATCATTGGCCTGTGGCAGTGTCTGGCCATCATTCCGGGCACCTCCCGCTCCGGTGCCACCATCGTGGGCGGCCTGCTGCTGGGCCTGTCCCGCGCTGTGTGGCAGAGTTCACCTTCTATCTGGCCATCCCGGTCATGGCGGGCGCATCCCTGCTCAAGGTGGTCAAGTTCGTTGTCGGCGGTTCCGTGATGACCGGCACCGAGG
>ENA-OQEX01000646-OQEX01000646.1-human-gut-metagenome-genome-assembly--contig:-NODE-646-length-17045-cov-3.209481_pt1 | contig 17045 bp, 16 predicted proteins | sample MGYA00242802_ERZ504649 | MGnify/ENA primary metagenome ERZ504649 (study PRJEB26092, sample SAMD00036194) | human gut metagenome | host: Homo sapiens | study: EMG produced TPA metagenomics assembly of...
CGTCATCGAACGGTGGAACGCCTAGCCCCGGTTGCGCTGTGATTACGCTGGCCTGCCCGCTGCTGCGGGCGGGGCCTTTATTGTTTGTGGTGGGAATTGCGGTATGTCGATAAATGATTTGCAAACGATAGCGTCGCCGTGTTGTTTTTTTTTTGATGGGCATAAGTGACAATCGATTGCCATGAAAGATATGTTAGCGCTCTCATAATTGCGAACGCTTGCATTGCGATAATGAGGAAAAAAATGACCGAATCAATGGGATATTTGTTGACAATGGCCTGAAAATGATGATTTATGACGCGCCGATATTGCTATCGTTTGCAAAAAGAAGCAAACCGTTGCACAATAGTGCATGTCGATAGTCATAAAGGTGCGTGTTAGCGTACCTGTCCTGACCGGGGATGGCCGGGTCGACGATGAAAGAGAAAGGTTCGATGATGAATCGTACAGTGAAGTCAGCGGTCGCAGTGGCGGCCATCGCTGCAATGTCCCTCGGCACTTTGGCGGCCTGCGGAAGCTCGACCTCCGGCGATGACGCCAAGGGCAAGGTCTACTACCTGAACTTCAAGCCGGAAGCGGCTGATCAGTGGGCCGCTCTGGCCAAGGAGTACACCAAGGAGAAGGGCGTTGATGTCAAGGTCCAGACCGCGGCCTCCGGCACCTACGAGCAGACCCTGAAGTCCGAGATTGCCAAGACCGAGGCCCCGACCCTGTTCCAGGTGAACGGCCCGGTCGGCTACCAGAACTGGAAGAAGTACACCGCCGACATGTCCAACACGGATGTGTATAAGGAACTCACCAACCAGGACGTGGCCCTGAAAGACGGCGACAAGGTGGTCGGTGTGCCGTACGTGATGGAACCTACGGCCTGATCTACAACAAGGACATCCTTAACAAATACTTCGCGCTGGATGGTGCCAAAGCCACGTCCATGGACGAAATCGACAACTTCGACACCCTGAAGGCCGTGGCTGACGACATGCAGTCCCGCAAGGACGAGCTTGGCATCAAGGGCGCGTTCACCTCCGCCGGCTTCGACTCCAGCTCCGACTGGCGATTCAAGACCCATCTGGCCAACCTGCCGCTCTACTATGAGTTCAAGGACGACAACGTCACCGAGCAGCCGGCCACCATCAAGGGCACTTATCTGCCGAACTACAAGAAGATCTTCGACCTGTACATCACCGACTCCACCACCGACCCCACCCAGCTGAGCGCCAGACCGGCGATGATGCGAACTCCGAGTTCGCGCTCGGCGAGGCTGCCTTCTATCAGAACGGCACCTGGGCTTGGACCGACCTGCAGAAGGCCGGCATGAAGGCCGAATCCGTGGGCATGATGCCAATCTACACCGGTGTCAAGGGTGAAGAGAAGCAGGGCTTGGCCACTGGTTCCGAGAACTACTGGTGCATCAACGACAAGGCCTCCGACGCCGACAAGAAGGCCACCGAGGACTTCCTCTCCTGGGTGATCACCTCCGACACCGGCAAGAAGGCCATCTCTCAGGACATGGGCTTCACCACCCCGTTCAAGACCTTCGATGATGTCAAGTTTGACAACCCGCTGACTGAAGCCGCTGTTGAGGATCAGAAGTCCGGCAAGACCCAGGTTTCTTGGAACTTCACCATGATGCCGTCCGAAGAGTGGAAGAACAAGGTCGGCCAGGCACTGCTCGAGTACGCGCAGGGCACCGGCAAGTGGGATGCCGTCAAGACCGCCTTCGTGGACGGTTGGGCTTCCGAATACGAGGCTTCGCACTGAGTCTCATAGAGTCCCATAGCCGATAAGTAACAATCCGCGGCGCCCCTGCCATTTCCTTCTCCGGGGGCGCGCTTTGTATTGCTGAGTCTCGCACAAAATCGTCCGCCGCAAAAAAGTGTGAGGCACGCACCCGCTCAATCACACACTGTGTGTCCATAGATTGGCGATTTTTCGCCATTTCCCACAATGTGCGATTGAGCGTTATTGTGCGGTTGCCTCACACTTTTTCTATGGTGGGCTTTGTTGTGTGAGCCTACTTAACGCGGGAGGTGGAGGAGCGGACCTTCAGCTGGGCCGGGAACACGATGTAGGGTTGCTCAATCGGCTTTTCGTCAATGAGATCGAGCGTCATGCGGCTGCCACGCGGGCCATTTCCACCGGATCCTGGCGGATGGTGGTCAGGCCGATATCGCCGGTGTAGAAACTATCGTCGTAGCCGATCAACGAGACGTCGCCGGGCACGGAGAATCCATTGCGCTCCAGCTGGAACATAAGCGGCAAAGCAATGCCATCCTCTTGGCATGCGATGGCGGTGGGCATCTCGTCTTGGCTTATGAGTTGGTTGACCACGTCGCTGATTTCATAACGTCCATCGTCATCGACCTTGCAGACGATAACCTGCGGCTCGATGCCTTCCCTGCGGCAGCAGGCGGTGAATGAGTCGAATCGGCTTTGCACGGAGAAGCTCAGCGACACCTCGCGATTGGTGCTGATGTAGGTGATGCGGCGATGTCCGAGATTGATAAGATGGCGGGCGGCCAGCGTGGAGCCCTGCACATCGTCGATATTGACGGCGGCGGTAAAGCCGCGGGCTTCGGGTTCGACTGAATTGATGCCGACGATCGGCACGCCGACCGAAGCCAGTTGCGCGATTTCGTTGTTGTCGATATCGAAAGACGCCACAATCACGGCATCGGCGTTACGGCGTACCGGCAACATCTCGAAGAATTCCTTGCGCTCCTCGATGCTGGAAATCTGGAATACCGAAATATCGTAGCCCTGCGTGTGCAGCACCTCGTTGAGCCCCTCGATGACCGAGGCGGTGAACCACAGGCGGATATGGCCGCTCATCAGTACTGCGATGCGCAGGGAGCGGCCGGATTTCAGGGCCGCAGCCGAGCGGGAGAGTGAGAAATTGAGTTTGTCGGCGATGGCGAGCACGCGCTCGCGGGTCTTGGCCGACACCAGATCCGGCCTGGTGAAGGAACGTGAGACGGTGGAGATGGAGACGCCGGCCTCGCGGGCGACATCCTGAATGCTCGTAGCCATTGCAGCCCCTTGCGTTGAATGGAAAATCGCAATACACATGCACAACTGACTCCAGTGTACATGCTGATTGATTGATCTGCGGCGATGACAACGATTGTATTACAAACGTTTGCAAAGTGTCTATGTCGGCGTTAGATTGGCTTTATATAGCCATTATCTTAGGTGAAAGAAGATTGCTGGAGCCGGAGTGTGCTCGAACTTGAAACGCCTAAAATGACAACGTTTGACATATAATGATTCGACGTTTACTATGAACATAGGCTTGAACGAGAACAGGCCGTGCATGCGGTTCTCGATCGGCAAGCTCGCATTGAGTTGAACTCCGCAGCCGGCGCACGATGCAGTGTCACAACGCAGCGGACTCAAGGAGGAGGAAAAGTCATGATCAGCATGGCTGGCAAGGCGATACGCAGATGGTGGGCGCTGTTCGCGCTCCCCACATTCGCCGCATTCATCATCGGGTTCCTGGTGCCCTTCATCATGGGCGTCTACTTAAGCTTCTGCGAATTCACCACCGTTACCGACGGTGAATGGGTGGGGCTTAAGAACTATGGCAAAGCGTTGAAAGACAAGGAATTCCTGCACGCGCTCGGCTTCTCCACCGCGTTCACCATCGTGACCACCATCGTGATCAACGTGATCGCCTTCGCCATCGCCTACATGCTGACCAAGGCGATCAAGGGCTCCACGCTGTTCCGCTCGGTATTCTTCATGCCGAACCTTATCGGCGGCATCATCCTGGGCTACATCTGGCTGCTGCTCCTGAACGGCGTACTAGCCACTGGGGCCGCGCCCTGACCTATAAGGCGTCCTACGGGTTCTGGGGCTTGGTCATCCTGGTGTGCTGGCAGCAGATCGGCTACATGATGATCATCTACATCGCCGGCCTGCAAGCCCTGCCCACCGATGTGCTGGAGGCCGCGGCCGTGGACGGCGCCAACGGACGGCAGACCATGTTCCGCATCATCATCCCGCTGATGATGCCGTCCATCACCGTGTGCTCCTTCCTGACCGTGACCAACGGTTTCAAGCTCTACGATCAGAACCTCGCATTGACCAACGGTGCGCCGAGCAACATGTCTGAAGGTCTGGCGCTGAACATCACCCGCACCTTCTACGGCCGTATGGGCTGGGAAGCGTCGGCCAGGCGAAGGCCGTGCTGTTCTTCATCCTGGTCGCGGTCATCGCCCTGATTCAGAACAAGCTCACCACGAGCAAGGAGGTGGCAGCCTGATGAACGAGAACAAGCCTGTGAAGCATGGCGCATTATGGACCGTGCTGTTTGCCGTTGTCTCCCTGTTCTGGATTTTCCCGATCGTCCTGGTGCTGATCAACTCCTTCAAGCAGAAGGCGTACATCTCCAAGAACGCGTTCTCCCTGCCTGCCGGCAAGGCGTTCGTGGGACTTGAGAACTATGTGCGCGGCATCGAGACCACGCAGTTCTTCGCCTCCTTCGGCTGGACGTTGCTTATCACCGTCGGCTCGGTGGTGCTGATTCTGGTGTGCACCTCGATGTGCGCATGGTGGATCGTGCGCGTGAACAACTGGGCCGCGAAGCTGCTCTACACCCTGTTCCTGTTCAATATGATCGTGCCGTTCCAGATGGTGATGTTCACCCTCTCCAAGATCGCCGACATGCTGAAGCTCAATACCCCGTGGGGCCTGTGCATCGTGTACCTCGGTTTCGGTGCCGGTCTGGCCGTGTTCATCTTCACTGGCGTGATCAAGGGCATCCCGCAGGAGCTTGAGGAGTCCGCATGATCGACGGCGCGTCAGTGCCGCGCATCTTCTTCCAGATCGTGGTGCCGATTATGAAGCCGTCGATCGTCTCGGTGGCCATCCTCGAAGCCATGTGGATCTGGAACGACTACTTGCTGCCGTACCTGACGCTCGACCTCGGCAAGTACAAGACCGTCTCGGTCGCCGTGCAATACCTCAAGGGCGGCTACGGTTCCGTGGATATGGGCGCCATGATGGCCTGCCTGGTGCTGGCCGTCATCCCCATCATCGTCTTCTACTTGGTATGCCAGAAGTATATAGTCTCTGGTGTCATGGCGGGAGCCGTCAAGGGCTGACGACTCGCGTCGTCAGCCCATGGCTGGAAGCCAGTGGGCTTCCAGCAGGCTCCAGCTGAGCCGCGACAGCGGCGAAGCCAATGATGAGCCTCGTCGTAGGCGAGTCCGTAATTGCAGGGCCGAAGGCGGAGCGGTCAAGGGTTGAGCCCGACAATTTGGCTCCCCTCCTGAGGGGAGCCAAAAGCTGTACAAGGAGTAGTTGATGAACTGGCTGGCACCGGACTCGAAATTCATGCGCGCGTGGAGCAATCTTGTTGACGGCGTATGGATCAACATTCTGATGCTGGTCACTTCGATTCCGATCATCACCATCGGTGCGGCCCTGACTGCCGGCCATGATGCTTGCCGCCGCTCCATCGAGGGCGAGGGCAAAGGCGTAACCGCCAACTACTTCAAGTCATTCAAAGCCAACTTCATCAAAGCCACACTGCTGTGGCTGCCGTTCTTGGTGGCGCTGATTGCACTGGTCTGGTCATGGATCGTCCTGCAGATCACGCCGCTGCTCATCATCAAATTCGCGCTGACCATCCTCTGGCTTATCGGTTTCGAATGGGTGTTCGCGCTTCAGGCACGCTTCGAGAACACCGTGGCCGGCACCTTGAAGAACGCTTCATCTTCGGCATCTCCCACATCGCGATGACCGTGGCCCTAGTCCTCGTGGATGCCGTGTTCGTGGCGCTGCTGGTGGCCAGCTGGTTCTACATGCCCGGTGGACTGTTCCTCCTGGTGATCCTTGGTTACGGCACCATGCTGATGCTCCATATCCCCGTTACCGAGCGTGTTTTCAATCCATATCTCATTGACTAGGCGGGTTCTCTCGCGAATATGCGGCGATCTTCGAGGTCTGAGCGCTCTCTGTCCACGCAAGCGCGGTAAAGATAACAAATTGATAACAGTTTGGGGCGGCTGGCGGAGCGGGGTGCCGATTGAGGGGGTATTAGTGATTGGCTTGGAAGGGGGCTTTTGACATACGGGGGGTGTTCGGACTGGGCGGTTGCCCCCGTAAGTGCTTATATACATAAGGAATCTGGGGGCACACTGAGTCTCAGTGCCGTAATGGTATCATCGCAAATAATGTTTGCGTTCACGTAGAGGCGAACGAGACACCCGACAAGTGGGTCGAGGCAAAGGACAAGGAGAGATGCGGTGAAGCATTGGAAGAAGATGGCAGCATCGTTGATTGCAATATCAACGATGGTGGCAGTAGTTCCGACGACGTATGCCATGGAATCGGAAGATTCCCAACACAGACAACCGATACCGCGACAGTGCAGACTACTAAGCTGCTGAACCGACGCTGCTCGCCAGCTGGGACTTCACGGGCAAAAACGGCACCACGAACAGCGCGATTGCCGATTCGACCGGCAAGTACAACCTGACGCTGAAGGACGGCGCCAAGATCGAACAGTACGGTGACCGCAGCAACAACGAGGCGCTCTCACTGCGCGGCGATGGCCAATACGCCAGATCGATGACCAGCTGTTCAAGGATGCGGGCGACTCCTTCACTCTGGAGTTCGCGTCCAAGACTCGTCACGACGACAGCGGCAAGTTCTTCTCGTTCATCGTCGGCAAGGACGGCTCGAACGACGCCAACACCACCGATCAGGCCAACGCCAACAAGTACCTGATGTTCTACAACAGCAAGACCGCCATCAAGGGCGTTATCTCCAACAACAACTGGGGTAACGAACAGGGATCCAAGGTCACCGTTTCCGGCAACGACAACAGCTGGGCCGATTACAAGATTGTCGTGGACGGCACCAACCTTGCCGTGTTCCGCAACAATGCCCTGATCATTTTCAAGGCCAACACCGGCATCAAGATGAGCGATCTCGGTGCGACCACCGCCTACATCGGCAAGTCGTTCTACTCCGTCGATGAGTACTGGAATGGTGCAATGGATGATATCAAGGTCTACAGGGGCACTGACCTGACCATGCCGACCGCCGTTGCGATTTCCGGTACCGGTGTGGTGAACAACAAGCTCACCCTGATTGAGAAGGACTCCACCAAGCTCACCGCCACCGTCACTCCGGACGACGCCGTGAGCAAGAACGTCACCTGGTCCTCCTCCGATGAGTCCGTGGCCAAGGTCGCCGCAGACGGTACTGTAACCGGCGTCAAGGCTGGTACTGCCACCATCACCGCCACCACTGAGCTGGGTGGTGTGAAGGCCGAACTGCCCGTCACCGTTGAGCCGATGAACGCCCAGAACGCCGCCGCAGCCGACCTCGATGCCGCGATTGCTGCGCTGAAAGTTCCGGCGGCCGAGAATCTGCCGCTAGTCGCCAAGGGCACCAAGAACGGCTCGGCGATTACGTGGAAGTCCTCGGACGAGAAGCTCATTACGTCCACTAACGAGAAGTACGAAAACAGGACACTGGTGCCGATGACCCGTATCGTGGTGCTGGCATCATCAATCGTCCGGCCTACGGCGACGGTGATTCCAAGCCGGTTACGCTGACCGCCACCGCTTCCTACAACGGCGGTGAGAAGGTCACCAAGACCATCGAGGTCACTGTCAAGGAGAAGACCCGCATCGCGCCTGACACCGGCTATGCGGCCGTCACTTTTGAGAGCGACAGCAACGGTGGAGAAAAGGCCTGGGTGGCTTCCACTGAGAAGAACGATTTCTTCACGTTTAAGACTCGCAACAATGGCCAGGCGGTACTTACCAATGATGCAGACACGGGTGGCTTGCGTGACATGTTCGTGCTGCGTTCCCACGAAGGCGACAAGTACTACCTGATTGCCACTGATCTCAAGGTCTCGTCAATGGGCTGGAGCCAGAACCAGGTTAACGGTTCTCGGAAAGTTGAGGTCTACGAGTCCACCGATATGATGAACTGGACCCGTACCAACGGCGACGGCAACGGCGGCATCACCATCAACACGCCGAACGCCGGTATGACCTGGGCGCCGGAAGCTTACTGGATGATGACCTGAACGCTTACGTGGTGTTCTTCTCTTCCCGCATGTTCACTGATGACACCCGTACCACTCCGGTCAAGAACGACAAAACCGGCAATAGCTCCTATGCTCAGGTGCGTTACGCCATCACCCGCGACTTCGTGAACTTCACCGAGCCGCAGATGTGGCAGGACACCGGCTACTCGCGCATTGATTCCACCGTGCGTAAGATCGGTGGCTACTACTACCGATTCACCAAGAATGAGCAGGGCGGTGCCGCTGGCGATTACATCACCACTGGTAAGAGCATCTTCCTTGAGCGTTCCAAGGTGCTGACTGCACCGACCACCGAGGCATCTCCGGGTCAGGACCCGAACACCGGTTGGCAGCTGCTCGAGCAGGCGTTGCTGCCGTTCGAAGGACCAGAGACCATCAAGCTCAACAAGGATGACGAACTCAACACGAAGGACGACGACGGCTACATTCTGCTGTCCGACAACTTCGCCTACCGTGCATTTATGACCACGGGTGCCGAGCTTTCCAAGACCACGTGGGACAACCCGATGACCAAGCGTTACCCGGACTTCAACAACGAAAAGAAGCCGGTCAAAGCCGAGCCGGGCGCTCAGGGCTACATCACTCAGGGTGCTAACGGCGGTCTGCCGGACAAGGTGCGTCACGGTGCGTTCGTGAACGTGCCTGAGTCTGTGCTCAAGGTGACGAAGTCTGGACCGCTGCCAACCCGACGCACATCGAGGCTGTTGACTCCACCACCAAGGCCGTGTACAACGCCGGCACCCGCGAGCTCACCGCCACGGTGACCTCCGCCGATAAGGGCACGCTCGCCGGTTCGGTGAAGTTCTCTGCTGGCGACTGGTCCAAGACCGTGAAGCTCGACGCCGAAGGCAAGGCCACTGTGACCCTCCCGGCCAGCGTCTCTGGCACTGTTGCGGTTGCTTACGACGGCTACACCGATGGTTTGGTCAATCCATCCGATACTACGGTTGACGGCATTGAACAGGGCAAGGTCGATTTGGCTGAGCTCAACAAGCAGATCGCCGCCGCCGAAGCGCTCAAGGAATCCGACTACACGGCCGATTCCTGGGCCAAGCTTGCCGCCGCGCTGAAGACTGCCAAGCGCGCTCGCCGCTGAGAATCAGGGCGAGGTCGATACCGCCGCAGCCGACCTTAAGACCGCAATCGAAGCCCTGCAGAAGGCTCCGACCAATCCGGGCGAAGGTGACGGAGATAAGGCGACGGCAATAAGCCGACTACCCCGACCACCGGCGACAAGACCAACGTCAACAAGCCCGGCAGCGCGCTGAGCAATACCGGTACGGCCGTGCTCGGCCTGGGTGGTGCCGTGGTAGCACTCGCCATCGCCGGCATCTCCCTAACCCTCTGGCGCAAGCGTCGCGCCTGAGCTGCTACGGCAACCAAGCCCCCTCTGACGAGGGGGGCTGTCAGCCGAAGGCTGACTGGGGGAGAGACCGCGGCGAAACCACCGAAAGAACGGCATGCCTTCGGCCGATTCTGTATCCCGCGGCTGCCGCCGCAGGTCTCTCCCCCGACTGCCTAACGGCGGCCACCTCGAACGCAATTAAGGACCAGCTTTCAGCTGGCTTCATATTTGCTCACTGTCGTTCGCCTTCGCCTAAAAACGACTCTGGCGTTTTCTTCACGGCTCAGCTCATCAGAGGGCGGCCACAAAACTTCGCTCCATAACTGAAGGCGCAACCACAATCAACCCTATCAATGAGGAGAAACATGGGAAAGCTGATACGAAAGGCAACCGGACTCACGGTCGGCATGGCAACACTGCTCGCTGGTCTGTTGCTGCCGATGACGGCCAGTGCCGAGAGCGCATCGCCAATCGATGCCAGTCCGATCATCCACTATTCATTCGATAACGCACTGACGTCCAAGACCATCGCTAACGAGGGCAGCGCGGCCAACAGCGATGCCACCCTATCCGGCGACGCCACGGTGGCCAATGGCCAGATCAACCTGACCGGCTCGCAAACCATTAGCGTGCCGACCACGGCCATCGCCGGTAAGAGGGACGTTACCGTCTCCATCTGGCTCAAGAACAATTACGGCAACGGCAATACCGCCGCCGCGTACATCGGCGCGGCCAAGACCGGCAATTATCCGGCCAACGGCTACTGGCTGCTCAACCCGGCCAACCCGAGTGGCTACGCGAAATCCGTAATGACCAATGCCACTGCGGCCGACCCGAATAACAGCCCGTGGGGCACCGAAGTCGGCCCTGGATCGACGAACGCCGCCACCACCGGCACCAAGGCCACCAGCGATTTGGCTCTGTACACCACCGTCATCAGCGGCACCAACAGCACCATGAGCTTCTACCTCAACGGCAAGCAGGTTGGAGACGTCACCTACACCATTCCGGCCGGTGGCCTGACCAATTACGGCGACCTCGTCGCCTACATTGGCAAGTCCTCCTACGCTGACCCGAACTCCAAGCTCGACGTGGACGATTACGCCGTATACGACACTGCCATCAGCGCCGCAGACGTGACCAAGCTGTATGACGCTCAGGTGCTCGACAAGGCCGAGGCCGCTGTCAAGGCCGCTGTGCCCGCATCCGCTACCGAGGACTTCGCGCTGCCGACCAGCGCCGCTGGCGTGAGCATCGCGTGGAAGTCGGACAACGCAGCCATCGCCGTTGACAACGCTACCGGCAAGGCACAGTCACTCGTCCGGCCGCAACCGCAGCTGATGCCGAGGTGATCCTCACCGCCACGTTTGGCAACAACGCCAAAACCGCCGACTACACGGTCCTCGTGCCGAAGCAGCTCTCCGATGCCGAGCAAGCCAAGGCCGACCTTGACGTCGTCACCATCGAGGACTCCGACGACATCCGTAGCAACTTCTCCGTGCCCACCAAGGGCAACAATGGTTCGACCATCTCGTGGGAAGTGACCGGTGGCAAGGATATCGCCACACTAGGCGAAGGCGTGAACGACAAATCTCGAACGGTCACTGTTAAGCGCCCTGCCGCCGGTAGCGATGCCGCCACTGTGACGCTCAAAGCCATTGCCAAGTACGGTACCGCCACCGAAACGAAGACCTTCACCGTCACCATTCAGCCGATGCCTGCCGCCGAAGAGAAGGACGAGGCCTACGTGTGGGCGTTCTTCACCGGCGAGGGCGTGGGCGGCGAGAAAATCAGCCTCGCGGCCTCCAAGGGCAACGATGCGCTCGACTGGAACACGCTGAACAACGGCACGCCGATATTCACTTCCGAGTTTGGCGAGAAGGGTTTGCGCGATCCGTTCATCATGAAGTCCAAGGACGGCGACAAGTTCTACATGCTCGCCACCGATCTGAAGATTGACGGTCGTGCCCCCCTCAACGGGCTGAATGGCTTTGCTGGTGCACAGGCTAACGGTTCCAAGTACATTGAGATCTGGAAGTCCGACGATCTGTCAACTGGTCCAAGCAAAGCCACGTCAAAGTGAGCTCTGATTACGCAGGCAACACTTGGGCGCCTGAGCCTACTACGACGAGGAAATCGGCAAGTACGTGGTCTATTGGGCCTCGAACCTGTACGACAACACCGACGAGAACAGCCGCAAGCAGCTGACCTACAACCGCATGGTGTACGTCACCACCGATGACTTCGTCAACTTCTCCGACCCGACAGTGTGGATTGACGTTGATCGCCGAGGCGGTGCAGGCAGTGGATCCATCGATGTGACCGTGCAAAAGGTAGGGGATACCTACTACCGCATCTACAAAGATGAAAACACGATGTCTTTGCGTCAGGAGAAGTCCACAGATTTGACTGCCGCAATTGGTGGTGCCGGCGTGAAGAACTACGCCGATGCGCTTAAGGGTAGTGCATGGAGCGAAGTTGCCACGAACATCGGTAAAGGCCAGGCTAACGGTTACGGTAAAACCTTCACTTCCGGCGAAGGTCCATCGCTATTCAAGGCCAACGATGGCGATGCGAACGGCTACCAGTACTACCTGTTCGCCGACCAGCCGAGCTATCATCAAGGTCCAAACCACTATGTGCCGATGGCGACTGAGGATATCGCCAGCGGTCAGTGGACCGTTATCGGCAATAAGATGCCTGAGGCGAACTTCCCGACCAATTCCGATGGCGGCAAGCCGCGCCACGGAACCGTGCTGCCCGTGACCCGCGCCCAGTACCAGAAGGTGCTGGAGGCATACGCCCCGGCTGTGGCTGTGAAGTCCGTTGACGCGCTGTCTGCCGAGACAACGGTTGGTGTGGCTCCGACGCTGCCGGAGACCGCGCATCTGACTCATGCGGACGGTTCCGTTTCTGACGTTGCAGTTGAGTGGGATGCCATTGACGCATCTTTCTACGCCAAGACCGGCACCTTCACCGTCAAGGGCATCACCCAAGACGATTCCCGTATGCCGGTTGAGGCTACCGTCATTGTGAACGGCATCGACCTCTCCAAGGCGACCGTCACCGTCGAACCCAACGAGTTCACCGCAGACGGCGCTGCCAAGGAACCAGCCGTGACCGTTGTACTCGATGGCGCGACGCTCAAGGAAGGCGCCGACTACACGGTGGCCTATACGAACAACGTCGAACCTGGCACTGCCACAGTGACCGTAACCGGCGCTGGCAAGTACTCCGGTACTGTCTCGGCAACGTTCACCATCAAGGCCGCCGAGCCCGGCTCCACGCTGGACAAGTCCAAGTTGCAGGCGCTTGTCGATAAGGTGAAGGGCTATAACAAGGCTGATTACCAGTCTGGTTGGGATGCTTTCGCCGTCGCGCTCGCCGACGCGCAGCAGGTGTTGCAGAACTCCACCGACCAGCAGGAAGTGGACAAGGCGCTGTCTCGGCTCCAGTCCGCCGCCGACAAGCTGGTCAAGAAGTCCGGCGACTCCGGCAAGACCGACGGCAAGGACGACGGTGCCCAAAAGCCCGCCTCCAAGCCGGACAGCGCTCTGTCCAACACCGGCGCCTCGGTATTCGGTGTGGGTATCACCGCGGTCACACTGCTCGTCGCCGCCGGCGCCGCCTACACCCTCCGCAAGCGCCAGGCCTGAGCTGCTTGCAGCGTAGACCAAGCCCCCTCTGACGGGCCGAGCCGTATAGCAAGCAGCCTACTGGATTGTTTGCTTCATGGTGCGGTCCCATCAGAGGGGGCGTATTGCACGTTCGTCCGACGACGCTGTCAGACGCATAAGCTTTATGGCCCCATAGCTCCAATAGTCATTACCGAACTTCACCACTCAACATCTAGATCTGTTGCGCGGCAAGCAGTATCACCGCGCGCAAGAAGGAGAAACAATGACAACCAAACCATCGATAGGCAAGCGCCTGCTCGGTGTGATGCTGGCAGTGCCGATGGCGCTTGCCGGCATGGGAATCGGTGCGACCACGGCGGTCGCGGCCGATACCGTTCCGACCGATAATCTCATCGCCGCCTACGACTTCACCACGAAGCCAAGTGACGGCAAGACCGTGGCCAACAGTGCGCCGAACGCTACGCTTGGCGCGGCCGAAGTGCAGAACTCCGCCGACTCGCTCTGGGCCGATAGCGCTCTTACCCTTTCCGGCGGTGCCAAGACTGGTTCCGGCGACTGGGTCAAGTTGCCCTCGAATCTGCTGCCCGGCAAGGACGCCGCCACGGTGCAGTTGGAGGTCAAAGCGGATTCCAGCATGCTCAATGCTTTCCATTTCCTGTGGAACATCGGTAACGACAGCTCCGATACGGAGTATTTCTTCGCCACGCTCAACTGCGGCAGTTCGCGTAACCCGCTCGTCGGCCTGAAATCGGGCGGTACGGAGACGCTCGTGCAGTCCAGCTCCTGCGTGGCCAAGGCCGACCAATGGTTGTCGGTGACCGCCACCATTGATGGCACCGCCGCGAAACTGTACATCGACGGCACGCAGGTGGCATCCGGCACCGTGCCGGCCAAACTGTCCAGCGTCAAGGACCAGTCGCTCAACACCATCGGCCGTTCGCCGTGGCCGACAACCTGTTCAAGGGCGCGGTCTCGAACTTCCGCGTATACGATGCCGCGCTCACCGCCGATCAGGTCGCCGCGATCAGCACTGCCGATGCCTCAATTCATGCCGGTGAACTCACCGGTTCCGTGCTGAACGGCATCATCATCCCCACGACGGTCGACGATCCGTTCATTTCGCTGCCCACTGCGAACGGCGTGACGTGGGCGTCCTCCGATAGCAGCGTCATCGCGACTGACGGCACGGTCAACCAGCCCGCCAAGGGCGAGGCAGCCAAGACTGTCACGCTGACCGCCGCCGTCACGGTCCGTGGCCAGACCGCTACGAAGGAATTCACGGTCACGGTCAACCCGACCACGAAAACTGCCGCTGAACAGCTCAAGGAAGTCGCGGCCGGCTACGTGATCCCGTCCGTCGTGCGTTCCGGAGACGCCCTCCCGGCGGCTGTGAATGGCACTACCGCCACGGTTACGTCCACTAAGGACGTAGCGTCGAGGATGGCAAGATCACCATCGATGGCGACGAGGCCACGACCGGTACCATCACCGTCGAGTTCTCCAAGAACGGTCTCGCCGGCATCGAGCCCATTACCAAGGCCTTCACCGTAAAGGTGCTGCCCGCCGCGAAGTCCGCGACCATCGCCGCCTACGATCGCAACGCCACCGGCGAGAATGAGGCCAACAACGGCGACGTCGCTACAGCATGCACCTCGCGCTGCAGAACGCCGACGGCTCGTACACCCCGTACAACGAGAATTACGGCATTTTCTTCGCACGCTCGCCGAAGGCGCAGAAGCTCAACGAGAACCTCGACGGCAATGACTATCGCAGTCTCAAGGATCCGAGCCTGTTCCGCATGGCCGACGGCACCTATGGCGTGATTTCCGTGCGTACCAACCGCGGCACCGCCACCGGTGACTCCACCGCGAAGTCCAGCGTGCTCATCGCCACCTCCGAAGACCTGCTCACCTATAGCGAACAGGAGAACTCCGGGTCCATCGTCGACCTTGGCGAGATCAACGGCGTCAACGCTCCGTACGCCGTGTACGACACCGCCAGCAAGCAGTATGTTGTCGGCTGGGCCGATGACAACGGCGTGGCCAAGTACACCACGTTCGATTCGCTCAAGGGCTCCGCGTCCAAGCATGGCAGCGTACTGTACGGTTCCATCGCCAAGTCCGGCGTACTCGATGCCGACGGCGTGCAGGGCATCGCGAACTTCCGCTCCGGTGCCACCATCGCGGTGGACGAGGCGACCGTCAAGGCGCTCAACACCCGTTACGGCCGCTCTGAGAACACCGGCACGAGTAATCTCACTGACATCACCGTCGAGAAAGGTTCCTCGATTGATGAGATGACCTCGCAGCTGCCGAAGAACGTGGACCTCACTTACTCCGACGGTTCTACCGGCTCCCTGCCGATTTCCTCATGGAACACTGAGGGTATAGATCTGACGAAGGTGGGTGATTACACTGTCACCGGCACCGTCAAGCAGACCGAATACCAGATTCCGTTCGCCGAGGACCGCGCCGATCCATCGGTGTATAAGTGGCAGTGGACGCATGAGGTCGACGGCAAGGAAGTCACCGAAACCAAGTTCCTGATGATCGCTTCCAACGACATCCAAGGTGATGTCACTTGGCAGCATGGTTCGCCCCACATGCCGTTCCGCATGGCCGACACGATTTCCGGTCTCGCCGACGAGCCGGGCAACCCGAATGCCCTGATTCAGTCGAACGGCTACAACAACAAGGAGGTGTCGCTGCTCAAGGCTGGCGACAAGGACTCCGAGGGTAATGCCATCATGCACAGCTTCTGGGCTCCAGAAATTCATGAGATTGATGGTAGGCTCACGATTCTGTTCATGGCCGGATACGGCAACACATGGTCCAACGGCAAGTCGGTGTACATGCAGCTCAAGCAGGATGCCGACGGTCATGACCTCGACCCGACCGACCCCGATAACTGGACTGTGCCGACACCGATCTACCGCAATGACGCCTCGCTGCTCAACGGTAACAAGCAGCTCGCAGCCACCGCGTCCGGCGGAGTGGGCATGTCGCTCGACATGACCTATTTCCAGGATGCCGACGGCAGGTCCTACTACGCCTGGCAGCAGCTCGGCGCCACCTACATCGCCACGATGGATCCGAAGGACCCGGCCCATGTGACCAGCTCCCCGGTGCGCATCGTCACCCCGGAGTATGCGTGGAACGCCGCCATAGCCGAAGGTCCGAACGTGACCATGCGTGATGGCAAGCTGTACCTCATGTTCTCCGGTTCCGGCGTAGGCAAGACCTACACCACCGGTTTGGCCGTGGCTGATGCCGCCGGCTCCGACCTGACCGACCCGGCCAGCTGGACGCGCTCAACTACCCGATTCAGAAGTCCGGTCCATTCAATGGCGAGATGCAGCTCGGCACCGGTCACGGCATGTGGAGCGAGGACGAGGACGGCAACCAGATCTACGTGTTCCATGCTTATGCTACGAAGAACCTCGCTCCGTGAATGCCACCGGCCGCGACATGTTCGTACGCCGCGTGCACTGGGCTGCCGACGGTATGCCGGTGTTCGACATGAGCTCTTCCGAGGAGCTGGCCTCCAAGACCGTTTCCGTGACAGTGAAGGTGGTCGACGACACGGTTACGGTCGACAAGACCGACTTGTCCAAGGCGCTCGCGTCCGCCAAGCAGCTGCGCGAGTCCGACTACACCGCCGCCTCGTGGAAGGCGTTCGCCGCAGCGTTGGCCTCCGCCGAGAAGGTTTATGCCGACGAGAACGCTTCGCAGAAGGACGTCGACGACGCAACCGCCGCGTTGAACAAGGCGCAGGCCGCGTTGGTGAAGGTCGACGGTTCCGATTCGGGCGATGGCTCGAGCGATTCGACTAAGCCGGGCGACGGCTCGAGCATTGACGCTGGTGCTACTGGTGATAAGACGGGCAACAAGCTCGGTCTGTCTAAGACCGGTGCCGCCGTACTCGGCCTCAGCGGCGTGGCCGTGGCGCTCGCTGCCGCCGGCATCGCCCTGACCCTCCAGCGCAAGCG
>ENA-OQEX01000647-OQEX01000647.1-human-gut-metagenome-genome-assembly--contig:-NODE-647-length-17040-cov-1.827884_pt1 | contig 17040 bp, 26 predicted proteins | sample MGYA00242802_ERZ504649 | MGnify/ENA primary metagenome ERZ504649 (study PRJEB26092, sample SAMD00036194) | human gut metagenome | host: Homo sapiens | study: EMG produced TPA metagenomics assembly of...
AACAAAAAGATACAGCAGATGAAAAGCTACTTTTTAGTGTTTTATTCATTGAGGAGGCCTATCATGAATAATTTACAGGAAAAAGTAATCCGTGCAATGGTTGATATGTATGGATTCTATCTATCGAAGAGTTATCGGAGATGACTGAAATTTCCATAAGCAGTATCAAACGATCCTTAAAAGATATTACAAAATTTATTGAAGACTATGATGGAAAACTACTAAGAGTACCAAAAAAAGGAATCTGCATGGTGGTGACAGATCAGCAGAGAGAAAATATTTTGGAAGCACTTGATTCCTATGCAAATGGAAACCCAGAATCTTTCTACTACAGAAAGAATTACATTTTAGATATCTTATTCAATTATCCGGCAAATTACACAGTTCAATTATTTTCCGAGGAATTATGTGTTAGCCGAAAGATGGTAGAAAAAGATCTGAAAATGATAGAAGAATATCTGGCAACCTTTCATCTGGAATTATCAAAAGTTCAAAATCAGGGAATCAGTATTGTAGGTAGAGAGTTTGATATCAGGCAGGCAATTGTTGACACACAGAATAAGAAATACTGGAAACACACGTACATTGAAAAACTTCCACAGGAACTAGATTACAGGATCAGTAAAAGAGCATTTACATATTTTTCAGATTACTATTCCAAAGAAGATATCATGATGGTTCAGGAATATCTTGCGGATAGTGAAGCAGAATTAGGAGTTGTGCTTGTAGACATTTCTTTCTGCAGATTGACGGAATACCTTCTATTAACTAAGAGAAGAATGGAAGAAGGAAACAAGATTAGAAATAAAGCAGACAGAACAATGACAAAGCTCGATGATATATATGTAGAAACAGCAAAGAAGATTCTTGACCGCATGTTCCCACATGAAGATGAGATGGAACTTGAATACCAGTTCTTGGCAGCAAAGTTTGCCGTAGCAAAACTTGTGAAGTAGAAGCGAGATTCAGGATGATTATCTGATGAATATTGCAGAAGATTACATCTACACAGTTTTTATGGCGATGGAAAAAGAAGTACCTATCACTATCGGGAACTGGAAAAACAAATTGCTACTTTTTTAAAGAAGATAAGTATCAGACATGATTACATGTTAGTTGAATGGGACGATCTTCACAAGGACGTACAGCAACAGATTCAGAGCAGTTATGCGGTTTGTTTAACTTACTCTTTCCATTTGGAAGAAAAACTTGGATTTGTATTGACACAGGATGAGATTGCCTGGCTCGCATTACTGATCCATCAGGCATCCATGGAAACAGGAAGTGAAAAACAAGGAATCTTTGTTATGGCAACAGATCCTTATTCAGCAAAATATGAAGCAATGAAGATTGAGAATGAAATCAGTAATTTAGAAATCATAAAAATCGTACATATTCACGATTTTAAACCAGAATTAACAAAAAGGGAAACTGATAATATCAACCGTTCCAACTCAAAGAAAAAGAAATAATGTCATAGAAATCACAAAACATGTTACGCAGCTGGACATCAATAAGATCATCAGTCAGAATGGATGAGTACGACACAGGAAATGAAGAATGAACAAGTTATAGAAACTGTGAAGAAAGCATTTCAGAAAGAATTGATTGTGATTGATGCACTGGCAACAACTAAAAAGGAAACTATCGCACAGGTTAGTAAGTTATTACTGGAACAAGGATGTCTTAGTGAAGATGTCACAGAAAAAGTATTTGAATTAGAAGAAAGAAGACCGACAACAATTGGAAGTCAGATCGCAATGGCACATGTTTATAAAGATTCCGTAAAGAAAAGCGGCATCGCAGTCATGCGAATGAAATATCCAGTGAAATGGTCGAGATCATCAAAGGTTAAATTAGTATTTTTCTTAGCAATTAATATGGAAGAATCAAACGAGATCTTAAAATTATTCAAATATTTATATGCACTGATCGATAACAAAGAAGACATTCAAAAAATCCTGGAAGCAAATAGTTCCGAAGAAATTTATGAACTACTAATGGAAGAATTCCATTAGACGTAATAATCAACAAAACTTATGTTACAGGAGGAAGAACAAATGCTAGTAAACATGAAAAAAATCTTGGAGATTGCAGAAGCAGAAGGATACGCTATCCCATGTATCAACACACCAAATGAAGAAACAGTTCGTGCAGTCATTGGTGCAGCAGAAGAATTAAATACTCCGATCATCATTGACCATGCTCAGGTACATGACTCTTTGATTCCAATCGAGAGAATCGGGCCGATCATGTTAAAATATGCAAAAGAAGCAAGAGTACCTGTTTGTGTTCATTTAGATCATGGTAGTGACTATGAATTCGTAATGAGAGCAGTGAAAGTTGGATTCCCATCTATCATGTACGATTGCAGTGCACTTCCTTTTGAAGAGAATGTTGAAAAAGTTGCACAGTTCGTTAAATTCGCACATGCTGCAGGAATCACAGTAGAAGCAGAACTTGGAATCATGGCATCTACAGATGAAGATACACATGATGATGATCCAGAAAAGAGAGTTTTGACAAATGAAGATATTAGAGAATTCTTCACAGAACCAGCAGAAGCAAAAGAATTTGCAGAAAGAACAAAATGTGATGCCTTAGCAGTATGCTTCGGAACAATGCACGGAATCTATGCTGAACCACCAGTACTTGATATTGACAGAGTCAAAGAACTTCGAGAAGCAATCCCTGATGATACAAGAATCGTAATGCATGGTGCATCAGGAGTAGAATTTGACCAGGTACAGAATGCGATCACAGCAGGATGCTCAAAAGTTAACTATTATTCTTATATGGCAAAAGCTACAACAAAATTTGTTGCAGACAAAGTAGCTGAGACAGATGGTAAGATTGCATATCATGAATTACAGGAAGCAGCATATGAATTCATGAAAGGATATGCAAAAGACGTAATCAAAGCGTTCAAAAACGGAAAATAAGATAAATCATAAAAAGGAGAATATTTCATGAGTGGTGTAAATTTAGCGGAAGTACTACTCGATGAAATGGTAATTCTTGATTGTGAGCCTTTTAAGGACAAAGAAAATATGTTTGATGTGATGACTGCAAAATTCGAAGAAGCAGGATTCGTGTCAGACGCAAAGGCCTACAAAGATGCTCTGGAATACAGAGAATCCCTAGGGCCAACATATATGGGAAACTTCGTTGCAATACCTCATGGAAAATGCAAAGAAGTTCTGAAACCAGGAATTGGATTTTGTAGATGTAAGAAGCCATTCATTTATGAGTCCTCAGGGGAATCTGGTGAAGTTAAATACATCTTTGTATTGGCAATATCTGAAAATCAAGAGAATGATTACCATTTAAGGGTATTAGCAACATTAGCAGGAATGTTAGCACACGAAGAGTTTTTAGAACTGTTAGAGAAGGCAGAAAGCTATGATGATCTGATTCATGGCATAAAACAATTACAACTATAAAAGCTACAGGAGGTGGAAACTATGAAAGTAGTAGCAGTAACATCATGCGCAACTGGAATCGCTCATACTTATATGGCAGCGGAAGCTATTATGAAGTATGTAAGAGAGAGGTTACAAGTGTAAGGTCGAGAAGCAGGGGCTCTCGGACTGGAAGACAAGTTAAGAGATCGTGATATTAAAGAAGCGGATCTGATCGTTTTTGCAAATGACGTAGGGCTTACAAAAGCAGAAAGATTCGAACCATACAAAGACAAGATCTTCCAGACAAAACCACACGAAGTGATCAAAGACCCGAATATTATTTTTAGCGGAAAATAAGAAAAGAGAAACCTTAAAAATATTTTATGAAAGGACGGGAAACAAATGAGAGATGTAATTGATGATATCAAAGAAGCGTTTTTGACAGGTGTTTCATACATGCTGCCATTCGTAGTTGCAGGAGGAATCTTAGTAGCATTAGGATTCTTATTAGGAGGATATAATATCCCTAGCGTAGAACCTTATGGTTCCACATTCGCATCCACAATCTTCTGGATTGGTAAAATTGGTTTAGGAACATTCATGGTACCAGTATTAGGTGCATATGTAGCGTATTCAATCGCTGATAAACCAGGTATCTGTGTAGGTATGTTCGGTGGCTGGATGGCTACGGACCCTTGGGGGCTTGGATACCAGTCAGGATTTATCGGAGCACTGATCGCAGGTATTATTGCTGGATATTTAGTAAACGCATTAAAGAAAATTCCATTACCAAATGCAATAAGATCATTACTTCCTACATTGATCATTCCAGTTGTCGGATGTGCAGCTATCTGTTTATTAATGCACTATGTTATTGGAGGACCTTTAGGAGCATTAACACAGGCATTAACAAAATTATTAAATGACTTAGGAACTGGAAACTTAATCCTTCTCGGAATCGTACAAGGATGTATGCTTGCCTTTGATATGGGTGGTCCATGTAACAAAGTTGCTTATGCTTTTGCATTAGCTTGTATGGAAACAGGAAATTATGCACCAATGGCCGCAAACTTCGTAGCTTGCTGTGCACCTCCATTAGCAGTGGCATTAGCAATGCTGATCGCACCTAAGAAATTTACAGATGAAGATAGATCCGGAATCCCAGGATGTTTCGCTGGAGCATTATGTATGATCACAGAATTTGCAATCCCATATGCTGCCAAAATATTAAATATATTCCATGTTTCATGGTTGGATCAGCAGCTGGAGCAGTAATCTCTTACTTATGGGGAATTACGATCCGTGCACCTCATGGTGGTGTATTCGTAGTATTCGCTATGAATAAAGTACTTCCATTCTTCATCACATTATTAATTGCCGGAGCAATTTCAGCAGCTTTAATTGTATTAGTTACAAAACCTCAGGAAGAAGCATAAAAAACAGTTAATAGAAAGAACAGACAGGAGAGTTAAAATGGCAAAATTAGTTGATATTCAGGGACGTTTTCCTTGTGAACCTGATAACAAGAAACCTACATTGATCAAAAAATGGGAGTATTCAACAGCATTATATCCACCAAACAATGCATTTACTTCTGACAATACTTTTACATTAGTAACAACTGATACATTTATGTTAGGAATTTACGAGTTAGGGCCTGGAGGAGTATTCGCACCATTAGATATCCATCCTGGTGATGAATCTTACTACATCCTAAACGGACCTGTAGTACAGAGAAGTGGAAACGGACAGTTTGCTTATCTGGAAACTGGAGAAGGATTATTCATGCCGGAAGGTGCTTGGCACTGCTGTCATAACTTCTCAGACCAGAAAACAAGAATCCTTTATTTCATCACACCAAAAGCATGGGATGAGCATATTCCACCAGCAGTCATTCCAACAGAAGAAGAAACAAAATTCTACAAAGGACCAAACAATGATAATCTGCCAGATATGAGAGGAGCGATCAAAGATATCTCTCGTCAGGGATGTACAGATGACATCGGATGCTGGCCAGTAGATCCAGCAGAAGCTAGAAAAACAGGAGCTGTATACGCAGTACGTGACTTCGAAAAGTTAAATAATGTTCATGGAACAACTCATCCAATGTTACTTCGTTTCATTACAAGTAATGATTACGGACACTTTGGAGAAATGGTACTTCCAGCAGGAGGATACGGACCAAGATGTTCAGATCCAGATGTTCACAAAGGTGACGGAGCATTATATTGCGTAGATGGACCAGTGACTGTAAACCTAGTTGACGCTGAAGAAAGTTTTGTACTGGAACCAGAAGATACATTTTTCTTACCAGCAGGAACAAAATATCAGTTAGTAAATTTTGAGAATAAACCAGTAAAAGTAGTCTTTGCCATTACTGAGCTGTAATTGTATAATATGGGATGATAAAGGCAGCTTTATCATCCCATATTAACTAAAGCCAGAAAGGAAAACAAAGATGAAAACATACAAAGGAATTATTTTTGATTTAGATGGAACTTTATTAGATACGATCGAAGATTTAAGAGACAGCGTCAATGATGTTATGAAGATCTATGGATGGAAAGAACATGGTACGAAAGCATGCAAACAGATGGTAGGGAATGGCTTTCGTAAATTGATCAAAAGGCGTTGCCAGAGGATAAACAAAAAAATGAATTGTTTATTGATGAGGCAGTGAATCAATTTTCAAAAGCGTATCAGAAGAGATATTTAAACAAAACAATTCCTTATGAAGGAATTCTTAAATTGCTTGAGAGCTTAGAAGAAAAAGGAATTAAAATTGCAGTTAATTCCAATAAACGAGGAGATTATACCAGTGCGCTGGTAAATAAATATTTTTCACAGTTCCCATGGACCGCAGTGTATGGAGAACGTGAAAGTGAAGGGATTCCTAAGAAACCAGATCCAAGCGCAGCATTAGAAATCGCAGATTGATGAAACTTTCAAAAGAAGAAATTTTATATATTGGAGATTCAAAAACAGATATGCAGACAGGCAGAATGCAGGTATGGATACCATCGGTGTTTCATGGGGATTTCGAGGAAGAAAAGAACTGGAAGAAAATCATGCATCCTATGTGGTTGATCATCCGGAAGATATCTTGAAATTTATCTGATCGAAGAAAGACAGACAAGTGGGTGCAGAAGAAAGGATAAGAATATGGAGAAAAAATACCTTTTTTTCGACATTGATGGAACTTTGACAGACAGATCAACAGGCGAGATCGTCCCAAGTGCAAGAGAAGCATTGACAAGATTAGAAGAAAATGGACATTTCGTTGCGATCGCAACGGGACGCGCTCACTACAAAGCAAGAAAATTCACAGATGCCAATGGATTTAAGAACATGGTATGTTGTGGAGGAAATGGCTGTGTCATAGATAATGAGTTAGTAGAAAATATTCCATTAGATAAAGACGGATGCATTAAGATCATTCATCAGGCAGAAGAACTTGGTTATGGATGGTGTGTGGCATTAGATGATACGAAAGATGTGTACATGACGGATGATAAATTCTTACGCCAGGTCGGAAAAAGAAAAGAACCAACACGTTATATCATTGATGACATGTTGGAAGTAGAAAAAGCAGATGCCATTTATAAAGTATACGTAGCAATTCCAAAAGAAGATGAAGAGAAGCTGACAACAAAGGAACTTGTTGGACATTTAAGATTTGAACCAGAATATTTAATGTTCCAGCCAGATAACAAACGTGGCGGAATCATAAAAATGATGGAACATTTAAATGCAGATATCAAAGATGTTGTAGTCTTTGGGGACGACTACAATGACATGGATATGTTTTGCCCAGAATGGTTCTCCATTGCGATGGGAAATGCATGCCAGGATTTAAAAGATATCGCAAATTATGTAACAGACAGCAATGTAGATGATGGAATTAAAAATGCATGTGAGCATTTTGGATGGATTTGATATAACTTATTACGGTAATTTCCGTTAGATATTGGAGGGAAAAGATCATGAAAATATCATTGGGATGTGACGAAGCAGCTTATCAGTTAAAAGAAACAATCAAACAACACCTTCAGGAAGCAGGACATGAAGTCATTGATAATGGAGTAGGAGAAGGGGAAGTTGAATTATACCCGGATGTTGCAGTAAGAACCTGTAAGAAAGTAACAGACGGTACTTGTGATCGAGGAATTCTTGTATGTGGAACAGGAATCGGAATGGCAATGACAGCCAATAAAGTGCCGGGAATCCGAGCAGCAGTTTGCCATGATCCATTTTCAACAGAACGTTCGGTTTTGAGTAATGATGCAAATGTCATGTGTATGGGAGCAAGAGTCATTGCACCACAGTTGGCACTTTATTTATTAGATATCTGGATGAAACTTACATTCAAAAATGGACCATCCACACCAAAAGTAGAAAGAATCATGGAATATCAGAAAGAATTTTGTGGAAAATAGGAGGGTGTTGTTATGAAATTTAAATTTGGAGTAGACAGCTTTATCTGGGCAGAAGATTTTAAAGAAAAAGATCTCTGGATCATTGAAAAGCAAAAGAAATAGGATTTGAAGTCGTAGACTTCGCAATCGCAAATCCATATACATTTCCAACGGAGCAGGTAAAAGCTGAATTAGCAAGAGTTGGAATGGATTGTGTTTGCACAACAACATTAACTTTGGAAACTAACCCAATTCACCGGATGAAGAGATTCGTAAGGCAGCAGTTGCAGCGATGAAGAAATGCGTTGACATCTGTAATACATTGGGAGCACCAATCCTTGGCGGAGTAAACTATGCTGGATGGGGATACCTTACAAAGAAGCCAAGAACTGACCAGGAATGGGACTGGGGTGTTGCATGTATGAGAGAAGTTGCTGAATATGCAAAAGAGACAGGAGATGTGACCATCTGTGTCGAATGTGTCAACCGTTTCGAAACACACTTCTTAAATATTGCAGAAGATGCAGTGAAGTTCTGTAAAGATGTTGGAACAGGAAATGTCAAAGTACATCTTGACTGCTTCCATATGATCCGTGAAGAAAAGAGCTTCTCAGGAGCAGTTAAAACTTGTGGAAAAGAATACCTTGGATATGTACATGTCAATGAAAATGACCGAGGAATTCCAGGAACAGGACTTGTACCATTTAAAGAATTCTTTCAGGCATTGGATGAGATCGGATACGATGGACCACTTGTTATTGAATCCTTTGACCCAAGTTTTGAAGAATTAGCAGGAAACTGTGCAATCTGGAGAAACTTTGCTGATACAGGAGAAGAATTAGCAATTGAAGGACTCAAAAATTTAAAAGCAATCGCAGATGCAATGTAATTTAGGAGGAAATCAAAAATGAATCGAATTGTAAATAATCCGGATTTTGTTGTGGAAGATATGTTAAAAAGGTTTTGTAAAGACACACAAAGATATCGTGTCTACAACAGAAGATGCAAGGGTATTAAAATATAAAAATGCACCAGTTGAAGGAAAAGTTGGTATCGTAACTGGAGGAGGTTCCGGGCATAAACCAGCATTTATTGGATATATCGGAGAAAATCTTTGTGATGCCGTTGCAGTCGGAGAAATCTTTTCTTCACCAACAGCTAAAGCATTCTTAGATGCGATCAAAGAAGCAGACTCTGGAAAAGGTGTTGCATGTCTTTATGGAAACTATGCTGGAGACAACATGAATGTAAAGATGGCAATGCGTAAAGCAAAGAAACTTGGAATTGAAGTAAAAACAGTTGTAGCAAATGATGACTGTGCTTCAGCACCAAAAACAGAATTAGAAAAAGACGTGGGTTGCCGGTGAAGTTCTGATGTGGAAAGTTGGTGGAGCAAAAGCTTCCATGGGCGGAAGTCTTGATGAAGTTATCGCTGTAGCACAGAAAGCAATTGACAATACACGTTCCGTAGGAATCGGTACAGCACCATGTACGATCCCTGCAGTTGGACATCCAAATTTCCAGATTGAAGATGGAACGATGGAAGTAGGAATCGGGCATCATGGAGAACCTGGAATCAATGTGCAGCCATTAAAGACAGCTGATGATATAGCAGAAGAAATGTTAGATATTATCATTCCAGACCTTCCGTTTGAAAGTGGAGATGAAGTTGTTGTATTATTATCCGGATTAGGTGCTACACCAGTCATGGAACAGTACATTGTATATAATAGAGTCGAAGAGATCTTAACAGAAAAAGGAATCAAAGTACATCGTTCTTATGTAGGAAACTACTTTACATCTTTAGAGATGATGGGTGTTACATTAACAGTGATGAAGCTGGATGATGAATTAAAAGAATGCATCGATATGCCAGCAAACTCTGTAGGATTAAAACAGTTCTAATAAGAGTTGAATCCAGAGTGAAACATAGCACCATAATGAGTGCCATATTTGAACTGAAAATCATTTTAGGTAAAAAAGATTGTATGTTAAAATAAACATAGATAAGAAAAGTACAACATTAATTCAAAGAGGTGGAAATTATGTCAAGTTTTAAAAATGCCGATGCAGGAGTTATCGTAGACCAGCTGATTAAGACAATTCAGAAAGAAAGAGATTACTTAAGTGAGATTGATGGTAAGATCGGAGACGGAGATCATGGGATCAACATGAACAAAGGTTTTACGATGTGCGAGAAGAAATTAGAAGGAACTACATATAATTTGTCAGAAGGACTGACAACATTAGGTGAGACACTGTTAGAAGATATCGGTGGATCAATGGGACCTCTGTATGGAATGTTATTTGATGAGATGGCTCAGGCATGTGAAGATGAAGAAGAGATCACAGCAGATGTATTCGCAGAATGATCACAGCCTCTGTAGAAGGAATTCAGGATATCAGCCCTGCACAGGTAGGAGACAAATCACTGCTAGATACATTGATTCCAGCAAAAGAAGCATTTGTAGAAGCAAAAGAAGCAGGAAAAGACTTTGCAGAATGTTTGGATGCTATGAATGCCGCAGCAGAAAAAGGATGGCAGTCTACAAAAGATCTTGTAGCCAAGATCGGACGAGCAAGCCGCCTTGGAGAACGCTCTCGAGGTGTTCTTGATGCAGGAGCAACCAGCTGTTATTTTATCATCACAACTATTGGAAGCACAGCAAAGAGCCTGTTATAAGAATGATTTAAATTGCGAAAGCATGAACCCTCTATATATTCATACAATTTGTTTAGGAAGAACCTCAAAGTTTCGGAAAGAAGCTTTGAGGTTTTTCATTTCATAGGAAATTTTCTTGACATTTTTAAAAAAGTTATTGACAAATAAGAAAAAGTATATAAACTAACTGTATCATATGAAATGGTACAGTTAGTACAGCTGATACAGTATGGCATACAGTACGACAAAAACAATAAGGAGGTACAGGTGTGTTTCGAATCAACCTGCCAGTGGCAAGGCAATTTATGAACAGATCATGGAACAAGTAAAAGAAGCAGCGTGGAAAGGATATCTAAAACCTGGAGATGCATTGCCGTCCGTTCGTAAATTAGCATTAAGTCTCAGTGATAACACCCAACACCGTAGCGAAAGCATATCAGTTGTTGGAGAAAGAGAAAGTAATTATAACAATACGAGGAAAGGGAGCATTTTTGGCAGAAAATGCTTCACAAGAGGTGGACAAAGGAAAGATGCAGGAGATTAAGACAAGTTTAAAAGAGATATTAAGTGAGCTTCGTTATGAAGGGTATGATGAAGAGAAGATAGCAAGACTGATACATGAAATCTATCAGGATCTGGAGGGATAGGATATGAAAGTGATCGAACTAAAGGACGTGAAAAAATCATATGGAAAGAATGAGATTCTTCATGGGATCAGCCTTGATATAGAAGATGGAAGCATTCATGGGCTGGTAGGACGCAATGGATGTGGAAAGACAACACTGATCAAATGTCTAACAGGAATTTATGAACAGGATCAAGGACAGATTCTGGTCTGTGGAGAAGAAATTTTCGAGAATCCAAAAGTAAAAGCACAGGTAGGATATGTTGCGGACAGCAACCAGTATTTTGAAGGGTATCATATCGATGAGATGGTAGAATTTTATAAACAGATCTACCCAACATTCGATGAGAAAGTATTTAGGGACTACAATCAGAGTATCGGATTAGATGTAAGCAAAAGAATCAAAGAATTATCTAAAGGACAGGCAATGTCATTAGCTTCGATGTTGAATCTGTCCATCCATCCAAAAGTGATGATCATGGATGAACCAATGTCAGGACTGGATGTGATCGCACAGAAACAGATCAAAGATTTTATTGTCAATGAAGTCGATATGAATGGGATGAGTGTTCTGATCTCATCACACGATTTAAAGGATTTAGAAGTTTCTGCGATTCTGCAAGTATGATGAAGGACGGAAAGATCCTTTATCATGGAACAATGGATCAGATGAAAGAACGATTTACAAAATTACAGGTTGTATTTGGAGAATCAAAAAGCGAGATCTTCAAAGAACTTCCAGGAGTGATCACGTATCTAATCTTGGAAGTGTATACACAGTAATATTAGAAGGGTATGGAGAGCCAATTCATGAGGCATTAAAACAAGCAGGAGCGATTGTAGTAGAGGAAATTCCATTAAGTTTAGAAGAAGTATTCGTCTACAGCAACCGCTAAGAGGAGGAACTTGGAGATGAAATTTTTTAGAAAATATGCTCTGGTACTTCCACCAGCAGCATTGTTATATGGGATTTTCGCATGGAACATGAAATATCCGGGGGATGGACTGCCACAGACGATGATGGATAATCTTGTCAATGGCTGGCTTTTGATCACAGTTTTATTTGCAGCATTATCAGCAGGAATTGTATATCAGTTGCAGCAAAATAAGAAACAGCAATATATTTACAGCCTTCCATGGACAAAGAAAGACATTTACCAAAAGAGTCTTACAAAACTGCATATATCACTTTTGTTCGCAGAGATCATCTATGGAATTTTCTTTGCAATGAAGATCGCAACGATTCCGAATGCGGAATCAATCACGAATGTGATCATATGCACATTATGGAATGCAGTAATGTGTTTTACATTTTGTGCGCTGATACAGATTTCATTGATCGTGACAGCATATATCTGGCAAGGGCTTATCATAGCAGTCGTTACATTTTATGTGATATTGCCGATGATTCTTCAGAATCTGACCTTTTTACTCCAATTGCTGTTTAAGGTAAGATCTTCTAGATTTGCGATACTCGAGTGGGTTATCTATGGAAGATTCGGCAGAACATTTTTATATCCATTAAATTATCAGCTTGATGCGAATGTCTTGGATAGCAATCCGATCTGGAAAGCACAATATGTAAATTCTGCTATTATCTGTATTGCCGTTTTATTTGCAGCAGGAGTCTTTGGTATCTGGTTTGCAAAACGACAGTTTATCAAGCAGAATCAGGCACAGAATCGAATGTTAACAAGATTATCAGAGATACAGAATAAAGTCGTCACAACAATAGTGATCACGATCCTATGTTTAATGCATTAAGTAATCATGAGATATATGTTCATATATTTAAGTATGACGAGATGCTTCGAACCAGAATTTATCGATTGGTCGCATGGGGAAAAGAATTTATGTGTTCATCAGACAGTTATAAACTGATCATACAGAAATTAAATGTAGTACATTGGTTTATATATTTGGTAGTGATATTAGTGATCACATATTTTGCTGTATCGATTATTCAGACAATAAGGAGGAAATGTTATGAGAGGGCTTGTTAATCATGAAAAACGAAATCTGCTAGCCATAACATTAGTGTATACTATAGTGATATATTTTATATTACAAAATGTGATCGCAAACGATATTTCAGGAACTGCAGATCAGATCAATAATTTTTATGGAGGAATTTATAATGATTATGGTAATCTGTTTTTAGGAACATTAGATCAATACTATAAAATGTTTATTATCGTTCTTATGATACCGGTTAGTTTTGTAGCGGTAATACAGTATCGGGAAAGCAGCACATCAAAATGTGGTGAATTTCTAATGCAGCTTCCAATCAAGAGAGGCCAGATCTTTCTAACAAGGACGATCACAGGAATGATGACATATACGATTCCATGGCTTTTCCTTTCATTCGGAATGATTATGATGAGAACAAAGGCACAGTCATGGTATGAGATGAATCTATCCGTATGTAAGAACGGAGCAGTACTTCTTGGAAATGATAACATGATACATTTGTGTGCGTATCTTCTATTTATATGGGTCTCACTGACACTCATCTATGCCATTGCCATATTTTTTCAGAATATCTGCAAAAGACCATGGATTGCAGGAGCGATCGGAATCGGAGCAATGTTATTTCCAAATTTTATGGATTATATGATGCCCAAAGTATTATTATTCCCAGATACAATATATCATGGCTGGTGGATGGCTGTATTTTTTGAAAATGGACCGATCACAAAACAGTTTATATGGGATAAAGGTGTGAACCAGCTGGTGACGATGGCTTCGTTTGATCATTTTGCACAGATCCTTCTGATTCAGATCGTATTGATCGCAGTATTTTTTGGAGTTGCATTTTATGTATTTCAAAAGTCAGATATGGCAAAGAGGAATAATTTTATGTATTTTCCATGGATGGAGCATTTGTTTGTATGGATCTTTCCATTCTGTGTTTCACTGTTCATTGTAGTGACAGGTTCAAGATTCAGTCATACACAGGCGGCATTCTGGCAGCAGTGATCGCAACGATCATATATTATATAGTAGAAAAGCGTAAGAAAAGGAGGGCAGTATAATGTATTTTTCAACTTCAATTAGTTATATTATCATATTATCACCACTGATCCTTCTAGCTTTATTGGCAACGATCGGAATCGTACTTTACCGTCATCCGTCAAAATTACAGAGAAAATGGTATAGCGTATCATTTAAAAAAGAAAAAGAATTAAACAAATAGCGATCCTTCTTGGATTTTGTATGGCAGCAGGACTATTTATCTATCCTTTGACAAGCAAAAACAGTTCGTATCAACGATCAGTCTGTCAGCAAATGAAAACAATTTTATCACAGAAGATAAGATCAATCAGATTTCAAAAGACAGAAGAGAAATAAAAAATGAGCAATGGCTGAAAGAATTTTATAAGATGATGAAATCAGATGGTGAAAGTTCGTCTCTTTTAGATGACAGTGGAAGTTATGAAGTATGGAAAACGAGTATCATGGAAGATAAAACGGGCGAGTATGAGCTGCGTTTAAGAGCAGAAGACACAGTTCTTCATAGATTGTCAATACAGCAACCGGATGAAGATATTGATTCTGACGGAGATTTCGACAGTTATGATACCGACGGATTTTATGATATCATTCAAAGACCAGACAATACATTTGAAGAAAATTATCAAAAGCTTACAGATTCAGAAAAACAAGAAATTCAGAATCTCAATTGGAATTACAAAGACGGTCTTTTGTATGCAACAAATGAAAATCATAAGAGATGTATCAATGGAACATCCCAGTATTATATGAAAAACTCCAAATTGATCAATACGATGGAGAATTCAGGATACAAAGGAATCAAAAAATGGATGGAACAATGCGAAAAAGATACAGCAGGGATTAAAGTAAAAGCTGGAGATAAAACATACTTGTTCCATAATACAGACAAATGGCATACATTCAAGAAAAATGGATTAACATGTCTGTATAATTACAAACGTTTTATCATTCGATTTGATTTAACAAAGTGATTGGGCTTAGGAGTAATCTATCTGACATTCCACAAAGTGGCAGAGAAATGTGGACAGCTATATCGGATCATAGTGGATCAGCTGCGAATGAAGTTATTCTTCGTTCTTATAATGATGAAGAATTATATGCAAGGAAAAATGTTCAGATCTTTTTGCAAGATCACAAGATCAAACAGATGTTGATCTACTGGGATGAAACAGAAGTATTCAAAGGATTCACAAAAGAAGAAAAGATATTCCTAAAAGGCTGTTTCGAAAAAATGGGTATCTCATCCAAGGATGCACAAGAATGGTTAAATACATTTATGATCAAGAAAACGCCACAGAGCGGCAAGTTAGGAAGCTGGATATACAGCAAAGGAAATAGTAAAAATCAGGTGATATCATTGATCAATCATAATGAAAATAATAATTATGTAAATTTTTACAAAAAAAGTAAAGGAAATAATTGACAAATACAAAATGATATGGTAAATTATGGGTAGAAAGTGCTTACAGCACAAACTCCCCTTAATAAACAGTTCGAGAACTACGGTTTTCCTGCGATTATTCATCGCCCATACCCCATAGAATCTCGAAAGAATTGTATTTTAGATTATCATCATCAACAATCATTTATATTTATCTGCAATCCTCTATCTAAGTTGTGATGTGAGCACTTTCGATTTTTAAAATATGACAATAAGGATTCCTATGATTCTATGATATAGAAACATAAGAATCCTTTTCATTATTTTTAACAAATCACAATGACAAATCAAAAATAATATGATATGATATTATTTTGAATGGGATAATATAAGAAGTAGTAGAAATTCACATATAGGAGGAAGAAACATGCCAGTAAAGTATGTATTTGTTACAGGAGGAGTCGTATCTGGATTAGGTAAAGGAATCACAGCAGCTTCTCTGGGACGATTACTAAAAGCCAGAGGCTATCATGTCACAAGCCAGAAGTTTGATCCGTATATCAACATTGACCCAGGAACAATGAACCCAATCCAGCACGGAGAAGTTTTCGTAACAGATGACGGAGCAGAGACTGACTTAGACCTTGGACATTATGAAAGATTTATCGATGAAGGACTGAATAAGAAATCAAACGTTACAACAGGTAAGGTATATTGGAGTATCTTATCCAAAGAACGTCGTGGAGATTATGGTGGTAACACAGTACAGGTAATTCCACACGTAACAAATGAGATCAAGAGCCGTTTTTACAGAAGTGAAGATCCAAGCGATCAGGAAGTAGCGATCATTGAGATCGGAGGAACTGTTGGAGATATCGAAAGTCAGCCATTCTTAGAGGCATTAAGACAGTTTCAGCATGAAGTAGGACATGAAAACTGTATCTTAATTCATGTAACATTAATTCCATACTTAAAGAGTTCAGGAGAATTAAAGACAAAACCAACACAGGCAAGTGTCAAAGACTTACAGGGAATGGGAATCCAGCCAGATATCCTTGTATGCCGTTCAGACTATCCATTAGATGATGGAATCAAGAGAAAGATTGCACAGTTCTGTAACGTTGAACGTTCAAGAGTTATTCAGAACTTAGATGCAGAAGTATTATACGAAGTACCTTTGATGATGGAGAAAGAACATCTAGCACATGAAGTATGTGAATGTCTGAACATGCCATGCCCAGATCCAGATCTTGATGACTGGAAGAAGATGATCAATGCATGGAAACATCCAGAACATAAAGTAGAGATTGCATTAGTTGGTAAATATGTATCTTTACACGATGCTTACATCAGTGTTGTAGAATCCTTAGAGCATGCTGGAGTCGCAAATTCAGCAGATGTGAAGATCCGCTGGGTAGATTCAGAGAGAATCAGCTCTTACAATGTCGATGAGATGTTAGGTGGAGTTCACGGAATCTTAGTTCCAGGTGGATTCGGAGATCGTGGAATCGAAGGAATGATCTGTGCGATCAAATACG
>ENA-OQEX01000648-OQEX01000648.1-human-gut-metagenome-genome-assembly--contig:-NODE-648-length-17022-cov-3.351583_pt1 | contig 17022 bp, 12 predicted proteins | sample MGYA00242802_ERZ504649 | MGnify/ENA primary metagenome ERZ504649 (study PRJEB26092, sample SAMD00036194) | human gut metagenome | host: Homo sapiens | study: EMG produced TPA metagenomics assembly of...
TTGTTAAAGTAAATTTGAAAAGGGAGCTGTAGGAGCTGTTCACCATCATATCCATTCACAAGTGACTTATGTAGAAAGTGGAAAATTTGAGTTCACCATCAATGGTGTGAAAAAATTGTATCGGCCGGTGACTGTCTGTATAAGGAACCAGATGCAGTGCATGGTTGTGTATGCCTGGAGCCGGGTATGCTGATAGATTGTTTCAGCCCGATGCGTGCTGATTTCCTGGAAAAGAAATAGACAAGCCATATATTCCATCCACTGCAGGAGCAGATTGTTGTGCCTTCAGGACATTTAATATGCTCCTACAGTGGAGATGAATTCTGTTTTTTAATCTGCAAAACGGATGGGACGATTGCTTAACCTTATCAAATCCGGTAAATCATAATATTTCAAAGCACCATACAACACATTAGAATACATATCCCACTGCATAGGCTTCTCAATGTATTCCTTCCAAGTCTTCACACTATGTGTTATCTCCACACTGTTGATTCTTTCATCCAAATAAGCAGCATGAATTACAGCTGGACCATAAATACCATTGGCAAATACTTTGACGGGATGTCCTTTCAAAAGTTCATGTTCTGAACAAAAATCAAGCAAAGTCAGGATATCGACTACCCGTTGTCCCATAATAGGACGCCCTATATGCATACTGATCATTGCATTACGATATTCACGGTTCCAATATTTAGCATCCGTATAAAATGCAGGATCTGTTGTTTCCCCCAATCCGCGCAAGTCTGCCAACAACAAAATTTTTCCTTCCGTCAAGGCAGCAGCAAAATTCGCATATTCACTCAAATAAGTTCCTTTCCCCTCTTCCTGCAACCTTAACTCAATAGGAGAATCAGCATTCGCTCTGGACGGCATGATAAGAATACAAGGAACAGGCATCTCCCCTTCCCTTATGAGCTGAAACTTATATTGTTCATATTCACGCATTGAATCATGTCCGGTTGCCTCAATTCTTATTTTATGGTCAGGAAGACCTTTAAGACCTAACAAATCCAGCATCTTTGTTTGAACAGTTTTCTTTCCTTTCGAAAGAAACGTCTCACGCTTGGAAGCCCACTCATCCAGCTGATTCACATTTTCCTGCATAATACTGAGTGCTCCAGGCATAGATACATTCACCTGTCCTTTAGTCGTACAAAGCATATCTGACAACTGAAAACGGTCTTGTGCCGCTTTCTTCACCGGAGATTGATTATCTTTCAACCAACGCTTGAACCAACTGGCCAACTTTTGCCTTTTTTCAGCTCCAAGTCCATGACCGGTTTCTACTGTCAGCATATCCACCTTTTCGGGAACTCCCAATACTTTATAGCACTGTTGTAATTCAGCAAATCCTTGTTGCGCACCCCATAAATCGACAAAATCATATTTACCGCTTAAAATCAATAAAGGCCGTGGAGCATCATTAAAGCAAAATCAGGTACCTCCAGTTGTTCACGCCCTTCGTATGGTATATGTTGGCAACCATCGGAAGGACCTTGCAACTCCATAGTACGTTCTCGGGTAGAAAAGAAACTACAAATAGCCGCTACCTTTACACGGGGATCCAAACCTATATAATAAGCGGTCTGAGTGCCACCGCCAGAAGATCCATATACTCCGATATGCTCCGGATCAATATCCTTACGGGTCAGTAAATAGTCCAAAGCCCGATGATTATCCCAATATTCCTGTGCTGCCAAACTAGTACCAAGCAAGTTAAAGCCCGCATTCAGTAAGGTATGTTCCGTAGTAGCCCCCCGTGTCAGCGGCTTTCCTTCCCTATCAATAATTTGCAACCGTTCTCCCTGGCCTATGGGATCTACCACCAGCACAGCAATACCATTGGATGCCATCAACATAGCGGCATGAGACGAAGGACCTTTGCCATTCAATCCATGTCCGCAAAGTTCCAATGTCGCCGGAACAGGAACAGTCGTGTTCTCTGGCATATAAAGATGTGCTGTGACATAGCGGCCGGGCTTGCTTTCAAAAATTATTTTCTCTATATGATAACCCGTACCTTGTACCTTCCCTACCACCTGAGCATTTAAACTCCCTTTTTCAGGAAAAGTACCTACTATTTGTTTATATCGTTCACGGCAACCCTCCAGATACTTCTGCATCCCGGCAGGAGAAGCAAACGCTTGTTGAATGGCAAACTGCCGGTCGGCAAACTGCCGATGCACATCACGCATCAGATAAGAATTATAAGCGGTACTTTGACTCCAAGGTAATGCCTTAAACTCACCTTGAGCAGATACCACCAAAGTCCCCACCCATATTCCCAAACTTACACACAAAGTGCGAAAACCGATGATTTTTCTCATAGAATCAATCCTTTAAGTTATTGTACCACAATTTCAATTTTCTGATGGTTATCTCCGGCTGTCTTCACATACAGACGTTTATGCTCCGTATCATAAAACCAGCCTGTATTCCGGTCTGCATCTGCAACTGATGAAAGAACGGGCAACGATTTACCATTTTCTATCACAGATTGCGGAGCGTTCTGCAAATAAGCCTTCACCAGATAAGTGTGTCTGACAGGTTTGTACTTCCCTACCGGTTTATCTGCAGTAAACGTCCAGCTATCATCAGCGAGCCTGCTGGTAAAGCGGGTCAATGAACCAATCCCTTTTTGATAATCCATTGATATACCATCATCTTCATACATCTCATAAGAAGAAATACCTGACGGATAGACATCCAATGTTATCACATCTACAGGATGCTGATCTACCACTGCATAGCAGGTTGCATGGGAATAATAGCTCCGGCTTTTATATAGACAGGCAACACATCCAACGGAGTAAGAAAAGACTTATATTGGCGGCCCTCGTAACGCTCACCGGTTTCATAATCAAACCATTCTCCACCGGGGAAATAGACATGTTGGCTCAGTGCACCTTTGGTAGTGACAGGACAAACCATCATCCATGGCCCGAACATATATTGACGCGCCAGCTGATAGGTATTCTCATCCTGAGGATAATCCATCACTAAAGGGGTCATCATGGGACGTGCCGTTTTATAAAGCTGATAAGCATTACTATAAATATAAGGAATCAATGTATAACGCAAAACTATCGTACTTGATAAAATTGGCCAAAGCCTCCGGACCATAAGTCCAAGGTTCATGATAACGGGGTGATCCATACCGAACACCATGGCGATAGGTGAAAACATACCGAACTGTACCCAACGAGTATATAATTCCGTATCGTAAGGAGAATACTGTTCAAATCCTCCCATGCAATGAGTCCAGTTACCCACGCCACTCATACCGATATTAAGTCCCGCACGTATCACCGGTTCAAACCACTGCCATTCACTCCCCCAGTCTCCGGCCCAAATATAAGGATAACGCTGAATTCCCGCATAACCCTCACGGGTATGTGTCACCCCCCTCATATTATTATATTCCTGAAATTTACGATAGGGCGCTTCCGCATAAGCTAAAGGAAAAATATTATGAAGTCCTTTTAGGTCCATCGTCCCTCCGACATCCGTTTTCACAAACTTAGCCCCGATGGAAGCCACTTTCATTACTCCGTTCTCCCACCACCAATCCACCGCTTTCGGGTCAAAGAAATTCACCACCCCTTCTATCTTGGCTCCTGGATACAGCACATTTCCCTGTTCACGCGCCTTATCCAATAGATGATATTCAGGGCCATTATCTAATATGGAACGGATATGAAGCCCCACCATTTTTACATTTTGCGCATAGCAACTATCAAACATGGCTTTCGGATCTTTGAACGTATTGCGCCATTCAAAACAACAACCACCATTTCCGTAAGTGGTATTAAACAATCTCCAAGTAGAATCCAGCCAAAGCAAATCAAAAGGCACTCCTTCCTCACGCAAACGTTTACATAAAGCAGGCGGGTATTTATCAGAAGTCATCTCTTCATTCTTCCAAGTTCCACCGGAATAAGTACCAACATGCAACCCCATTGCAAAACGAGGAAGCATAGGGGATTTTCCAGTCAATTCCGTATATCGGTCAATCATGGTATAAAAATCGGGACCATACATAAAATAATAGTCCAAATCACCGCCAAAAGCTTTAAACGAATAATAATCACTACTATCCCACCCCATATTCCATTCGGTAGCAAACGGAGTATGAAAGAACAAACCATATCCTTTGGTACTCATCATAAAAGGTACGGGACAATAATTGGCACGTAAAATATCTTTTCCTCCTACAGCCGGTTTTATCCCTCTTCCCAACTCTACATTCAGATAAATCTTACGCCCTCGCTGATCCATGAAATCCATACGTTCCCCAAAACCAAAGAAATGCTCATCCGGCTGTAGAACAGCTTTCATCTTGACAGAATCCTTATAAAAACGTTGTTCCTCAAGTTCTGTATAAAGCATCTTGCCGTTTTTATCAGAAACAGACAGACAGAACGGATTCTTGGTAGCCTCTATAATCAGTTTTCTGGTCGTAATCAACCATGCAGTACCTCTATCTTCCACCGTATAGTTGACAGAAGAAAAATCATATTTCCGAACCATCCACTGTTCATTCTCAGCGAACACAGTACCTTGAGAATGACGTACACGGAACATATCATCTGTACAAAATTCCAATTTCACATTTCCCTGAGGCAAAAAAAACAACAAATCATTTCCTGTCTTCTTAAAAGAAGCACTAGCCGCCCATACCCCTATACAATACAGGCATAAACAAAAGCATAGGATTGTTTTTTCATGGTATCTGTTATTTTATTTAAAATCAATCATATTGAAAATCAGCTTTTTGGCTACAAGTCCGGCAGCCGAATCATTAATGATGTTCCCATAGATATCCAATGTAGAGAACAAAACACTACCCTTACCCATAGGGACAATCCCCATAGCAGTTCCGATAGCCATAGGATAAGTATGATAGGCTCCGACCAGCAATTCTTCACCTTCCATCACTAATCCCATACGCTCCACCCCTGTATGTATCAATGCCTGATAAGGCCAGTTGAGAGCATTTCCGACAGGAAGTTCCTTGAAAATATCATGCGGCTTATTAAACATCACCCCGCCCAGCCAGTTGGTTCCAACAAAAAATTTGTCCTTAAACACCGCTTTACTATTAACCGCTATAAATTCCGACCACTCATCAGCACTCTGAATAATAAAGATTTTGGTTCCATCATTTACTGCACGTTCCATTAAACGCTGTGCATCCGGCATCTTATCATTAGGAACGGCCCAATCCAGACGACAACGCGCGTTACTACGAGGATGCCTGAAACGGATCTCTATATCGCAGACTTGCCTCCTTCCAAATAGACTTTTCCATCGCCCAAATGCTCTTTCTTTCTAGTTATTTCATATATTTTCTTACCATTGACAAAGACTTCAATCATACTACGGTCATTACTTTGAGGAATAATTGTATATTCACCACTGACAGAGGGAAGTACTTTACCACTCCATTTAATACCATAACCATCAAGCATATACACAAAAGGACTTGGTGTAGCTCCCTCAATAGCACTCAGATTAACCACCTTGGCCACTTCATGATAAACTTCCTTCTGAAATTCCATATCCTCATAATAGACCACATCTAATCCCGGTTTGCCATCGGCAGAGCGTAACGCTTCCATCGGCACCATTGTCAACTGATCTTTCCTAGGAGGACGGGCCACCATAATCCAATCCAACTTTCCTAAATTATCCTCATAAGCTGCAACCGCTTCTTTCGTTTTACCCTTCAAGAAATTCTGTAAAGCACTCCCATCTTCCCAAACGGCCCCTTTACCATCCAACATATTGGATGCCAGATTTACAGACAATATATCATCATACCCAGTTGTAACAACAGAATTTTCCTTACATAGTTTTGCTTCAATTCTACAAAGTCCTCCAGCTGTAGGAACAGGTATTTTTACATCTTTCACCAACAACTGACCATAAACCTCACCTCCGGCAGCTTCCGTTTCATAAGTCCCTACCTCCATCACTTTTCCTTGAGAGTCTGTCACCGAGATTTTCAATTGATGGTTTCCCCGGACATTCTTCTCATTAATCAGATAAAAATCAACGGTCACCTCTCCCCCTGCGGCTGCAACCTGTTGCCTGGTCTTTACCGCTACATACAAAGGCTGATTATAACGAGCTATGATAGCCGGATCTGATTTGGGATAACGAAAACAATCGACAATTCCCGAATAATTCTCCGTCAATTCCGATTCCCATCCATTAACAACGTATGCATCCGTCAAATTATTCATTCTGGCCGATTCTATTTTACGTCTTGGTGCTCATAGGATACAGTCCCCATAGCCACACACAAATCATCTACCGTAGGATAAACTGTCCTTAACTGTTTAGCATCCAGGAATTCATTAAATTCATCATACCAACGTAAAAACTCTCTACCATCCATCCTTTATAGCTATATTTTTCCAAATCTTCTTTATTTTTTTCCAAACGAGGAGGTGATGATAAAGCCCCTTCCTCACCAAAGAATACAATTTCACGCTTATTCTTTGTATCATTATAATAATCTTCAGGGCCTTTGTACAAACCTTCATTCCAAACAGCAGGTCCTCCGGCACGATGATAATCATACCAACCACTCCAATACACTTTTTCATCGTAAGGACGAATATGAATTTTAGCCTGATCTTCTATATCATCCCCCTTTGCCCAAGCCGAGGTACGAAGAATCAGCCGGGAAGGATCCAGTACACGCATATCCTTCATCGCTTGAATCTCCAATTCTAACTTTTCAGGAGTAGCATTTCCCGATTCATTCATCATATTGTAGATAACCAGACAGGGATGACTGCGATCCCTCTTTACCATACGGATGACCTTTTCATGCAAAACAGCATTCATAAACGGCTGTTTCACATCCAGACGGAAGCCACCAGGCTCTTCAAAATAGAGCAGTCCCAACTCATCAGCATAATTCATTACGTCAGTATTACCGATAAAACGATGGAAATTCAACATATTCAACCCTAACTCCTTAGCTATGCGAATTTGCCTTTCAGCCAATTCTTCCGATGGGAAAATACCATTGACCGGCCAAAAACTCCAACTGATGGCCGAGCGAAGCATGATACGTTTTCCATTTAAACGAAAAACAGCATCCTCACCTATACCGGAAGCCTCGAACCAACGAAATCCAAAACGGCGGGAATCTTTATCTACCAGTTCTTTCCTTCGGATAACTCCACCTCACATACATACAGATTAGGATCATCCACACTCCATAATTTCGCATCCGGAGCTGATACAGGAATCTTCAGTTCATTCATGCCTTTATTTAATGAAACACCCTTTATCTCTTTAGAATAAACTATTTTTTCTTTATTTTGCCACTCGTACACCGTTATACGAAGATCCTGCTTCGTAGTCTTTCCTTTTTCATTCTGTAATGTCAGAATAGCGTTGGCGGTGGTTATCTGAGGAGTGTTCTGCATATAAATATCCGCTACATAAACAGCATTACAGACCTTCATACCAACTTTTCCTGTTATTCCTCCAAAGCCATGACCGGGAGGCAACATTTTATCTCCCCACGGAATAGTTCTGGAGTCGCGCCAATCATGTTACCACCCGCATCCGTTATACGTACAGCCAATTGTACTTGTTCTCCCGATTTTATATAAGGAGTAATATCCGTTTCGAAAGGAACATTGTCCACAATCTGATAATCCACTAATCTCTGATTAATAAAAATCTCCGCCCGTGAACGTATAGAACCAAAATTCAAAAAGACTTTTTGTCCTTTCTTCAACACCGGAATATCCATTGTACGACTCCACCATGTAACTCCTGTAATATCTCCTTCGGGTCCGGACTGAGTTTGAAGATATTCTTCAGCTGTTCCGGGAACCTGTACCGGAACAGCCTGGGCAGAAGTCAATATATCCCATCCCGCTGTAGGAACAATTACAGGACTTTTCCGTGCCTCTTCCAATGTCAAATAAATATCCTCTGTCTGCCAAGTCGCTTTTTATCCTGCCATAAATGCCATCCTTTTCCTGACAAATCAAAAAATGGTCTCTCCTGTGCTCTCACCCCATAAAATGGACATAACAACAAAAATGCTATGGCAATAATACTCTTCTTCATAATGATCTATTACTTTCTTTTATTAAATTCAATAATAACTGTTGGCCCACTACATTAGCCCTATTCTCGCTTTTGGTATTAAAAGTATTCATCGACTCGTTCATGCCATCAAGATCAACAGGAACTGTATAAGCTTTGACATCCTTTATACATGCAGGAATATCCAATGTAGTAATAATTATTTTTCCACGACCTGCCGGAATAACAGACAAGGCAGAATAAACTTCTTTTTTATGATCGGAAACACAAGCAACCAATGTTTCCCCATTAAAGCAACGCAACCCTACACGATGACGGTTGTAAGTAGCAAAGCATTGATATTCCCAATTAAAGACACAATTGACAGGCAATCCATCAAAAATAGGATGTTCTCTATTGAAAAAGTTCCCACCATACCAAGCCGTACCTAGTTTCTTTGAACCACGATAATCCAAAACTTCTTTATCCGCTAAGAACTCAGCCCACCTTTCCGCATTATCCACAATAATCAATGTATGTCCCTTGTAAACCCATTCCATAATATCACTCATACCACTTCCCCATTGAGTAGGTTCAAAGGCGCCAACCAACAAATAATCTCCCGAAGGTGTCCCTTCTTTATATTCCGGAATATCAAACCAACTGTTTTCATAAAATTGCTCAGAACGCCCGTAGTATCAGCAATAGAACCATTAGCTGTAATTCCTTTCGTATTCAAACTTACAGCAAACAAAGAATCGTCTCCAGTTGCAAAAGTTTTTTTGCCTTTGACCAACTTTGCTTCAATACAAACATAGCCTGTTGCCCGAGGAACAAAATTCCAGCCGATCTGTAAACATTGACCATATACATTCCCCCTTTAACATGTACACTAGATACATGGGTAGCCAATACAGTACCTTCCGCATCTTTCGCTATCAATTGAAGAGAATAATTCCCCTTCAAATTCTTTTCATTTACAATATAAGTATCTACTATAGTCGTATCTCCAACATTCAGCACTTTCCGATTCATTTTTACAGCTAAAAATAACGGTTGGTTATAACGAGCCATTACTTCCACATCTCCTTTAGGATAACGATAATTATCAACAATGCCGGAGTGATTTTCCAGTTTCATACTTTCCCAACCATTTACAGCATAAGCATCCACCGTATTACTGATACGAATATTCTCAATTACCCTACCTTGATAATAGAAAGCCACATTCCCCATGGCACGGGTCAAATCATCCACTGTAGGAAATGCTTTGGCAAATCCATTGTGTTTAAGAAACGAATCATATGCATCATACCATTTCATATAATCCATCGCTTCCCATCCAGAAGTAGTGCCAGATTGCAGGATTTCATCCCGAATGAGCTGAAGACGCGGCGGAGTACCAATAGCCCCGTCTTCCCCCCAATAAATAATCTCATCCTTATGATCTGAAAAACGGTGATAGTTATCTTTACCCCAATATAAATTATCATGATAGCAACCCGGACCACCTGCATGATGCCTGTCATACCATCCATAATCATAAAAAGTAGTATCGTTTGGCATCAAGTGCAATTTAAAACGGGCATTCGCCTCATTTTCCGGGTTCTCTCCATTACTGGAATTATAAGTTAAGATACGGGTAGGATCCAACGAATGTGCCATACGCATCTGCGCATAATCCTGTACCTGTGGCCAAGCTCCCCGTTCATTATGCAAATTATAAATAACAAGAGACGGATGGTTACGGTCACGTTTAATCATTCGCACCAATTTTTCATTCCGGTAAGCAAAATAAAACTTGCTTTGCTTGTTATTATCATTAAAGTGACTGATAGGATACTGATTGCCTCCCGGTTCTTCAAAGTATAATAATCCCAATTCATCAGCATAATCCAAGACATTGCTATGCCCGATAGTACGGTGAAAATTCAACATGTTAAGTCCTAGCTTTTTAGCACTCTCCACTTGTCTCCTAGCCAACTCATCAGATGGAGTGATCCCATTATCCGGCCAGAAACTCCATGAAATAGCTGTACGTAAAACAATTCTTTTTCCATTCAAGAAAAATTGCTTATCTCCATGAATATCCTTCACTTCAAACCATCTGAATCCAAAACGCTGCGTATAATTATCCGTACCTACTGAAACAGACAAATCATAAAGATGAGGAGAATCCGTACTCCACAATTTTGCCACTGGCAAATGAATATGAAAAGTTTGTTTATTCTCTCCGACAACAAGATTTTCAACAGAGTATTCTTTTCGGTAAAGTACTTTCTCACCTTTATGTTCTTTTACTGTTAAAAGCATTTTCTGAGCCTTCATCGGGTTCTTTGTTTCATTACAAGCCGTCACTTCAACTTCAATAGAATGAGGGTCCGGTTGGTTTTTAATAAAAACATCTCCAATATATAACTTATCCGTAGCAACCAACTCCACTTTTCCAGTTATACCGCCAAAACCATGAGAAGGATTAGTTCTATACTCTCCCCATGTATAGACTTGGGAATCTTTCCAATTAAAATTACCATTTGGATCAGTAATGCGGAAAGCAATCACATTTTCCTGACCAGGTAGAATAAAAGGTGTCACATCTACAGCAAACGGCGTACTATTCACCAAATCATATCCCACCAATTTTTTATTAACAAAAATCTCAGCTCTAAAACGGACAGAAGCAACATTCATCACTATCCGTTTATTTCTCCAATCAGCAGGTACATTTATTTTTGTATCAAACCATGAAACCCCTACATAATTTCCGGTAACTCCAAATGTTTCTCCATTCCATCCCCATAGGTGTTGCTCTACGGTAGCAGGAAGTGTCACCCCTATCTTATCGGGTGTATCAAGCAAATTCCAGCCTCCGGTAGGTATATGACAGGGAGGTCATGAATATTGACAGGAGGAACGTAAAGAGAATCATTTTGCCATACAGCCGAACGATCAAGAGTGATATTCCATAGAGTTTCTGATAAATTGAGACATGCCCTCTGTGCTCTCATAGATGTTACAAGCAATAGTACACAACCCGTTAAAACGAATATTTTTTTTATAGCTGATTTCATTTTACCTCTATTTTTCTTTATGGTATATTGTAAAAGGAGTATGTTAAGAAGAAATACTTCAATATACTCCTTTTACAAAATTACTTTATTTTGTATATCCGGGATTTTGAGTGAATTCATCTTTATTAGTCACCGCATCCAATTGATTTTGGGGTATCGGACGTAGCATATGATATTCTTGAATATTATCTTTTGCATCCATATTATGCAACTTAACGTATTCAACTAACTTTTTAGTTCGTTTTAAATCAAACCAACGTATTTGTTCTCCACACAATTCCCTAGCCCTCTCATCTAAAATAAAATCGATAGTCAGTTCCGATTCAGTAATTCTCATGTCATTTTCTTTACTTGGTATTGCACGTTTCATCAAAAATTCATTCATCAAATCCACTGCTTCCTGTTTATTCGTTTGCAGCATCGCTTCGGCTGCAATAAAATACATTTCCGGCAAACGAATGACAAATGCATCCCGTTGACACCAATCCTGATTATAAACCGCCGTAGGATCGGCAAACTTATGCATTTCTACAAATTGCGACCTTAAGATAGCTTTACCTTCCGAAGTGTACACGTCATTAACATCCAGCAAACGATACCGCTTTGACGCCCATACTTTTTGTGAATCAGTAGCAGCCGTTTTCATGATATATATGGCCGTATCTCCTGTAGCCATTAAAGGATAAACTTTTAAATCACTCTCAGATAACGGATTCTTGTTTGCGTACCAGGCATCTTTAAACGTCACTTTATAACGCTGATCTATATTCTCATTATATAATTGCAGCAAATACCTGGACGGCATATATCTTTGGAAAGGACGAGCATTCAAGACATCGCGTTCCATTCCGGCTTCCTTATCATATTTCATTACAAAATCAACAATCCCTTTATTACCCGAATTAGTAGCAGTAGCATCAAAAGCATTATTTTCTAATTCTGAGTTGGTGTAATTTATAGAAAAAATTGCTTCTTTGTTTGTACCTCCATCACAATTGGCAATATCCCACATATCACTATAATCAGTATAGAAAGAATAGCGTTGACTATTGATAATATCCTTTGCCAACATAGCGGCCTCAGCATAAAGCGAAGCCTCGCCCGTTGCACAAGCTCTGGTCAAACAAGCTCTTGCTTTAAAAGCTTTAGCTACATCCTGAGTTATTCTACCATCTGTTGATTTGCCTGGTGCCAGTTGATTGACAGCCACATCTAAATCATCAAAAATAACTTTATAAAAATCTTCTACAGACGAACGGTGTGCTTCAGTAACAGCACCCGTTATAGGTTCTGTGTTCAATACCACGTCTCCCCAAGTTTCTGTTATCAACCACAAATAGAAGGCTCTCCAAAACTTAGCCTGGCCTTCAAATGACTTATTTTCAGCTTCGGTCAATACTTCACTTGGCAACAAAGAAATAGTCTGATTACAAGCACTTAATGACAAATAAAGATTTTTCCAAACATTTCCGATAGTTGATTGGGAGCCATTTAAGTCAATAGTATAATCAGCCAATTGATTTGCTTTATTATCTCCCCCACGCAAAAACAAATCAGTACCAGATTCTGTCATACCAAAACCATCTTCCTGACCATAAAATGTCCTTGCACCCGAATAACAGGAATTCAACGCACTCTCTATTCCAACTTTCGTTTCATAAATGGATCCGTTGTCAATCCACTTTTATTAGTTTCTTCTAGAAAGTCTTCACAAGAGACATGACATAAACAAAGAAATAATATGCTTATATAATAATAAAATTTTGTTTTCATAATGATCATAATTAAAGATTACAAACTAAGATTGATGCCAAACAACACTTGCTTCGCCAATGGAAAGTCCATACTTCCATTGCTTTCCGGATCATAATTCGGGAAATCCGTGAAGGTAATGAAGTTATTCAAAGAACAATAAATACGCAACTTCTGCACCATCATTTTGGATGTCCATTCTTTAGGCAGTGTGTATCCCAATGTAATATCTCGTATTTTCACAAAAGAAGCTTTACGGAATGCCAATGAAGACTGTAACAAATAGCTGTTCGTTGAATAACCACTATTGGGACGAGGATACTCATTGCTAGGATTCTCAGGTGTCCAATAATTTACAGGTGCGCTATTTTCCAACGCACTTGGCTTGTATAACTGAGTATAGGCATCTTTTACATATTGTCCGATACGACCATAAATAAAGAACATTAAATCAAAATTCTTATAGGTGATATTATTAGTTATACCAAACGTATACTTAGGAACTCTTGAAAAAATAACCCGGTCATCCGTAGAGAAAACGCCTTCACCTTCAGAACCTTTAGGTGACATATCTGCCACTTTAATATCCCCTGGCTTAAATCCTCCAAAAGCCTTGGCCTGAGCTTCCTCACCTAATTGCCAGATACCAATCTTTTTATAATCATAAAAAACTTGAGTAGGAGAGCCAACAAACCAAAGATTACCTTCATCACGCGTTACACCACTATTTAAAGCTTTAATTTTTTCACGATTCAAACTATATGTCCAATCCGTATTCCAACTAAAATTTTTATTTTGAAACCAAATTGTATTCAATGTCACTTCAATACCTTTATTTTCTGTTTTACCTATATTCTGCATAACAGATGCATATCCAGTAGAACTAGGCAATAAACTTGGAAGTAACAAATCCGAGGTTTGTGAAATATAAGTATCAATTGTACCAGATATGCGATTTCTTAAAATTGAGAAATCCAGTCCAAGATTCCATGTCGATGTTTTTCCCAAGTCAAATCTTTATTTGCAATCTCGCTAGGATAATATCCATAAACACTACTACCAAATGTATATACTGATTTTTTAAGTCCTCCTAAAGTAGCATAAGCATCAATTGCACTGTTACCAGCAACTCCCCAACTTAAACGTAATTTCAAATTACTAAAAATATCTTGATCAGCCATAAAGCCTTCTTCTGAAATACGCCACGCAGCGGATGCTGACGGGAAATACCCCCACTTGTGCCCCTTCGCCAAAACGGAAGATCCATCAGCACGCAAAGAAGCTTGGAATAAATAACGTTCATTAAACTTATAATTCAATCGTCCAAAGAAAGAAACCATTTGCGTCTCAATCAATTGACTGGCATTTTCTTTTGAATCAGCATTTGCTCCCAGATCGTGGAATGAAGTCAGAGCAGAAGCTTGGTTAGCTCCACTAGCCAAAACCTTTTCATATCCATAAGCAGTGGTACTACTACCAATCATTGCAGTTAGTCCATGTTTCCCAAATGTTTTGGAGTAATTCAGTATATTCTCCCAAGTATAACGCCAATCGTTATCCGCCTGAACAGAAGAGGTAGATTTTACACCAAGATTAGCTACTGTATTTTTATCTTTATAAATACCTTCCCGACTATCTGTAACATCAATGCCAATAGTGGATTTAAAGAAAAAATCTTTCAGAATATTCACATTCAAATACCCCGAAGCAAACATACGTTTCGTACGAATATTATCCTCGTAAGCACCCGGCTGCTCATCACATAAAGGACTGAATGCAGAACTATTTCCAGGAGCAGGGTTTAATATAAAATTACCATTATCATCATAAGCTCTGCCTATACATGGTATTTTGTTAGCCAAATTCAATGGATTCTGTCTCTTATCCTGATCTTTAAAAGTATATGAAACATTCACACCCACATTGAAAATTTTATTTATCTTATGATCAAGACTAATACGACCATTATAACGTTTCAATACATCATTTTTCAACAATCCTTTATCATCTTGAAAACCAAATGATAATGAATAAGATGTTTTCTCCGTACCACCAGACATACTGATTTCATAATTTTGGGTAATACCGGTACCCAACAATAAATCCTGCCAATCAACCCAATAACCTTTTTCCAAATACTCCAATTCTTCTGCATTGAAAATCAAAGCATCATCCATATATTGATCCGGCGCTGCTGAATTAGTAGTTCTATAGGCCTCTCTCTTTAATTGAGCATATTCTTCTCCATTCATCATACGAGGGTATTTAGCCTTATTTTTAATAGAAACATAAGCATTAAAATCGATTTTCGTCTTTTGTCCCTTGGCTCCGGATTTTGTTGTAATAATAATTACACCATTAGCTCCTTTCGTTCCATAAATAGCTGTAGATGAGATATCTTTCAAGACTTCAATAGACTCAATATCAGTAGGATTAATATCAACAAATGATCCGTAATCTATACCATCGACCAATACTAACGGATTATTGTCAGCTTTAAGAGAACGATTACCACGCATGGTTAATGAAATAGAGGCTCCGGGCTGCCCGCTAGATTGTGTTATATCCAATCCCGCTACTTTACCTTGCAAAGATTTCAACGCATTGGTAGTAGGAGTAGATGTAATATCCGCTGGTTTTATAGAAGATATAGAACCAGTCAAATCACTCTTCTTTTGAACACCATATCCAACCACTACCACTTCATCCAAAGATTGAGTATCATCTTTCATCACAATGTTTATGACAGACTGTTTCCCGACTTTTATCTCCTGAGTAAGATAGCCAATATAGGTCACCATTAATACATCATTCTCGTTTACATCAGCAAGAGAATAATTACCTTCAAAATCAGTAATGGCACCATTAGTCGTTCCTTTTACCAATACATTTACTCCAATCATAGGCTCACCTGCATTATCTACTATTTTTCCTTTTATCATAGTAGTCTGTCGTGTTTCATCCAAACCGATACTTTTATGAGTAGTTGAAATTAAAATATGATCTCCATCAACTTGATACGTCATATTGGTACCTTGAAAGATTTTATTCAGAATAGCATTTATATTTCCATTCTCTATCTTTATACTTACTTTGTGTTTAGTATTCACCTTATCATTTAACACAAAAAGATAAGATGACTGGCTCTCAATCAAGTGTATCACTTGTTCCAAACTTTCATTCTTACATGAAATAGTGATACCTTCGCTCCGATCTGATGCTTGTACGTACACTGAACTAAATGACACACATAATAGCAACAAGACTGTTTTCAGTAATCTCACAATAGACCACCGACTTATTGGCCTATCACATACGTTTAAATAAGTTGTTTCCATGTTATTAGATTTTAGTTTTAAAAAAAATATAGTTGTGTTTTATGTATTTGAACCTCTATTTGATATAAATAATTTGTTTGTCCTCATCCTGCTCTATAGTAAAAGGAGCATCTTTCTGCAATAACCTTAACGCATTAATAACCCCTCTACTTTGTCTAAATTTTCCTGTATATTTATAATGTTCCACCTCTTTATTTTGAACAACAATGCTATCTCCAAAATATTTAGTAAAAGTTTTCATGATGTCCTTAAATTTTGCGCTTTTTATACAAATTAATCCCTCACGCCATCGGTACTGGTCATAATCGTGGATGGTTTCCAAATGAATTTTTCCATTTTTATGATAACATACCATTTGATCAGGTTTCAAATAAATATTGTTACCTTTTACTCTGACACGAACTTTGCCTTCAAACAAAGAAGTCTTAAATACATCAGCGTTAGAATAAGCTCCAAATTAAAATGAGTACCGAGTACTTTTGATTTCTCCTTTTGAAGTATGTACATAAAATGGCTTATTTTTATTGGCCGATACTTCAAAATAAGCTTCTCCATCCAACTTTACTTTACGATTATTTGTTGCAAAAACAGAAGGATAACTAAATTTCGTATTAGAATTAAGGCACACAAACGTACTATCGGGTAAAATTATGTTTATTCTTTGACCGGCAGGAACAAGTATGGTTTGTAATACCTCTGATTTTTTCACCAATTCCTGATACTTATAAATAGTAACAGACACAACAACCAAAAGAACAACCGCAGCTATCTTTACGGTATAATTAATTAGCTTATAT
>ENA-OQEX01000650-OQEX01000650.1-human-gut-metagenome-genome-assembly--contig:-NODE-650-length-17014-cov-2.126192_pt1 | contig 17014 bp, 20 predicted proteins | sample MGYA00242802_ERZ504649 | MGnify/ENA primary metagenome ERZ504649 (study PRJEB26092, sample SAMD00036194) | human gut metagenome | host: Homo sapiens | study: EMG produced TPA metagenomics assembly of...
CTTAATCTTTTTGTTTTATGAAAGCAATTTACAACTGACAGCATTAAAAGTATTTTTTTAAACATTTTTGCTGAATCATCTTTGTGTATTTTGATGAATGGATATACCTTTTTCAACAGCCTGAGCTTCAAACAAAATGTTTGAAGCATTGGAAAAATGCCTGTCGGCGCGAAACGCTCCTGCCGCGATGCGGCAACGCCATTTGGGGCGAATCTATCAAAAAGCGAAGGAAAATTGTTCTTTTATGAGCACCATAAGGAGATCGATATAACATGATGAAAATGATATCCTGGAATGTGAATGGCATCCGGGCATGCGTATCAAAGGGCTTTCTCGACAGCATGCAAGCGATGGATGCAGATATCATCTGCCTACAGGAAACAAAAGTCCAAGCAGGGCAAATTGAGCTGGATGAGCCGCCGCTTACAAATTACCATCAATATTGGAACTATGCGCAGCGCAAGGGGTATTCCGGCACGGCGATCTTCACCAAGGAGGAACCGCGCTCCGTGCAGCTTGGGCTCGGCATCCCGGAGCACGACACAGAAGGCCGCGTGATCACGCTGGAATTCGATGCGTTTTATCTTGTCACCGTTTACACGCCGAACGCGCAGGAGGAGCTGGCCCGCATCGACTACCGCATGGATTGGGAGAATGCCTTCCGCGCCCACCTTCAGAAGCTTGATGCGCAAAAGCCCGTTGTCTTTTGTGGCGACCTGAACGTGGCGCATCAGGAGATCGATTTAAAAACCCAAAGCCCAACCGTGGGAAGGCTGGCTTTTCAGATGAAGAGCGGGGCAAGTTCAGCGAGCTGCTGGCTGCCGGCTTCACCGATACGTTTCGTTATTTATACCCGGATTTAACCGGAGCATATTCCTGGTGGTCCTACCGCTTTCATGCCAGGGAGAAAAACGCCGGCTGGCGCATCGATTATTTTTGCGTTTCCAACCGCATAGCCAACCGAATCAAGGAGCCAAAATCCACACGGAAATCTATGGTTCCGACCACTGCCCGGTGGAATTATGCCTTGATCTATAGGTTTCATCTAGAAAGGAGTGCTTCAAGCATGGAAATTGGGGCTGTTTCCCAAGCCGTTATCCTGGTCACCAAAGCGACTACTGCCGCCGCCATGCGCAGCGGTTCCCTGCCCGTATTTGCGACTCCCGCGATGATCGCCCTGATGGAGGAGGCCGCGTGCGCGTGTATCGCACCGTTCCTGAAAGAGGGAGAAACCACTGTAGGAACGAGCCTGAATATCAGCCACACATCGGCAACGCCTGTCGGCATGCATGTTTATGCCGAAGCGCGCCTGACCGCTGTGGAGGGGCGGAAGCTCTCCTTCCAAGTGCGCGCTTGGGATGATGCAGGGGAAGTCGGCGCGGGCACCCATGAACGATTCCTTGTAAAGGAAGAAAAATTTGTCGCGAAAGCGCAGGCAAAAGGGGATAAAGCAGATTGAGTAAGCCGCTTTTTGACGCAGTTCTTTTTGACTTTGACGGCACGGTGGTAGATTCCTCTGAGGGGATCTACAATAGCGTACGATATGCGCTGAAGGCTTTTGGTTACCCAAGGCCTGATGAACAAGCCCTGCGCTATTTCATTGGGCCGCCTCTCCAACACAGCTTTATACACCTTCTAGGCGTGGATGAGGCCCGCGCGCAAGCGCTGGTTGAAAAATACCGTGAGCACTACCGTTCGCAGGGAGTGCGTGAGGTGCGGCTTTATGATGGAATTCGCCCGCTGCTCACCCAATTGAAAGGCAGCGGCGTCCGCCTTGGCGTAGCCTCCTCCAAGCCTGTGCCCTTCATCCAAGAAATTCTTTCCCGGTTAGAGATCGGCGCTTGTTTCAGCTATGTATCCGGCATCGATTTCTCCCAGAATCCCCCAGGAAAAGAGGCACTGATCCGCAAGGCGATCGTGGGGCTTTCGCTTCCTGCCGACAGCCGCATTCTAATGGTGGGCGATCGGCATTTCGATATCGAGGGGGCTCACCGGGCTGGGCTTCCCTGCGCAGCTGTCCTCTATGGGTTTGGCAGCCGTGCGGAATTCGAGCAGGCAGGCGCTGAATATATTGTCTCCTCCCCGGAGGAGCTGCCGCTCATTATTCTGGGAAATTGATCTTTTGATCATTTTAGAATGTAGAGAAAAAGGGGCATTGCAAAATGAATATTCTCCTGAGCCTTCGCCGCCTGGTTGCGGCTATCCTCTCCCTTGTGCAATTTTTTGCCTTGCTGTTTTCCGGCGCGTATGCGCCCGGCAGTGGTGAGTTTGCCAAAGGCTGGTCAAACGACAACAATGGTTACCCCAACAGCGGCCCCGAGGTGGAGCGGTTGACGGAGATTGTTCCTTCGGCGCGCCAGCTTGCCTATGCGGAGCTGGAATACTACACCTTCATTCACTATGGCATGAATACCTTTACCAACAGCGAATGGGGCACTGGCAAAGAATCACCCAGCCAGTTTAACCCCCAAAAAGTCGATACGGATCAATGGGTGCAGGCTGTCAAGGCCTCCGGCAGCAAGGGATTATTTCACCGCCAAGCACCACGATGGCTTTTGCCTTTGGCCGAGCAAGCTTACAAATTACACCGTGGCTTTAAGCCCTTACAGGAATGGAAAGGGCGATATTGTGGGGGAGCTTTCTCGCTCCTGTGCAAAATATGGGCTGAAATTCGGCATTTACCTCTCCCCATGGGATCGGCACGATGAGCGTTATGGAACGCCTGCATATGATGAGTTTTACGTGGGGCAGCTTACGGAACTTTTAACACAGTATGGTGAGATCTTCACTGTATGGCTCGACGGCGCATGCGGTACCTATCTTGATGGAAAGCCGAAGCAGGCATATGATTTTGACCGCTATTATGAAACCATTCGACGCTTACAACCGGGTTGTATCATATCCAACTGCGGGCCGGATGTGCGCTGGATTGGAAACGAAAGCGGAATTACCCGGCGCTCTGAGTGGAATGTGGTGCCGCGTTTTGCATACGATATTCAGACGATCGAAAATAATTCTCAGCAGGCGGATGATCCTGCCTTCCGCAAAAAAGGGGCTGATATCGCCTATAGCATCTTGGAAGCCGCAGGGCGCTGGAAGGGCACGATGAGCTGATCTGGTACCCCGCCGAGGCAGACGTTTCCATCCGGCCAGGCTGGTTTTTCATCAAAAAGAGAATGGGAGAGTGCGCTCCATTGATAATCTGCTGCATCTTTATTATTCCACGGTGGGTGGGAATACGCTGCTGCTTTTAAACATCCCACCGGATCAGCGTGGCTCATCCATGAAAAAGATGCCGCTCGTCTCGCGGAGCTCGGCAGAAGGCTCCGCTCCGCCTTTTCTCATCAAGTGCTTTTCGAGCGCATCACTGCGCCGGAGGGGAAAAGAGGGATTTTTCATCAAAAACTGCCTGCGGCCAGACGAAAGCTGCTATTCGCCTCTTGTGCAGGCAGAGCGCTACACTGTGCTGCTTGATTTTAAGCGGGAATCTTTGATTGATAAAATTGTCCTTCAGGAGGATACGCGCTATTCCCAGCGCGTGGAGGCCTTTACAATCGAGGTTTTGTCCGGTAGCCGGTGGAAGCAGATTTACAGCGGTACAGTGATTGGATTTTCTAAAATCGCACGGTTCCGGCCCATCTTAACGCAAAAGCTGAAAATCACCATCACGGCCTGCCGGAAGGAACCCTATTTGCGCACGATTCAAGTGTTTGAAAGCGACGGCACCGAGGTGAAAACGCCCAAAACGCTTTGGCTGCGCAAAAAGGCGGAAGAGCTCAACTATCGGTTGTTTATCTATGCGGAAAATCATAAGGCAACTTCCAAAAGCACACAATAACACAATGAATCCTCTGTGATGGGTTCTTTTCTACTTTCTTCGCATGAAAAAATAATAAAGATCAGAAAAGCGCCGTTCTTCTGCTTCGCAATCCGACACAAATTTTGCAAAGGCCTGTCTATAATGTCAGGAGAGCCTTTCCCGCCCGCGGGTGGACAGGCCCAGCTTTTGCAAAGCGTGGTGTGTCAATGATGAAAAACAGAGGACAGGCGCTTCCTTTTGCTCGCGCATTCCCTCGGGAAATTCCCGCCGCGGCCCGCTTTTTGCTTCGGCAGGCGTTTACGTTGGTTTCCGGATTTGCGCTCGCTCAGGCGGCCGTTTTTGGCTCTTTTTCCCCGCTAGGGGTCGCGCTGGTGGCCGGCGTCCCCAAAGACGGCATTTTAGCAGCCTCGCTGGGGGCGAGCCTCGGTTATTTATTTTCCGGCGTGGATGGAGCGACGCCACTTCGGTATATAGCGAGCGTGGTTGCGGCGTCTGTAATCAGTTTCGCCCTCCGGCAAGTGAAAAAAGAAACGCTGTCTCAGGCACTCTCCTGCGTGACCGCGGCTTCTTGCTGCTTGGTTACAGGGCTTGCGCTCGGTATGTCAGAGGGATTAACGGCCGCGTTGGCGGCCCTCTATGGCGCAGAGTCTCTGTTAGCTGGCGGCGCCGCCTATTTTTCTACCGCTCTTTTTCTCTCCTCAGCCAGTTCGGCTCCCTGCGCGTGCTTGCTCCCCAGGAAACCGCTTGCATCGTATCTTCCTTTGCGATCCTGTTATTTGCGCTTGCGGGCTTTGATGTGAGCGGGATCGCGCCGGCCAGGATTGCAGCCGTACTTCTGATTTTGCTGGGCGCGCGTTGCGGCCGGGAGGCCGGGGGCAGTATTGCCGGGATCGTGGCAGGGGTTGCCATGGGGTTTGGAGAAGGATTCCGTTTCCTAACCGGGTCCTATGCTTTTGGCGGCCTGCTGGCCGGATTGTTCGCCCCGCTTGGGCAATTCGGATGTGCGGCAGCCTTTGCCGCTGCCAACGGTGTGGTTGTTATTTTAGAGGGAGGGAGCGCCCAGGCGGTTCAGTACGTTGATCGAAACGGCAGCGGCTACCGTCCTGTTCGTCTTCCTGCCCACGCGATGGATCGAAAAAATAGAATCTGTACTCAATCCCTCCACTGTAATTCACTCTCAGGATGCCTCCCGTGCGCTTTCCGTCCGCCTTCACGAGGCGGCTTCCGGTATGCGCTATGTTTCCACTTCGGTTGATGCCGTGTCGGAAAGCTTAAAAAGGCTTTACACCCCTGGTTTTCATACGCTGCATGGCCAAGTGCGGGAATCCGTCTGCGGCCAGTGTGGTATGAAGGAGCAGTGCTGGGCGGAAAAAGAGACGGAAACCCTGGAGGCAGTGCAATGCATCGGGGCGCTCCTGGAAAAAGGGGAGCCCCTGTCTCCGGACAAACTTCCCGCACAGTTTGCCGGCCGTTGTATCCGGATGGCCAGCTTGCTCGACCGGTATCGGGAGGAGTTTTCCGCCCATATCGCACGCGCCGGCGCACAAAATCGAATGGGTCGACTTCGGGCGGTGATCGCGGATCAATTTGGTGAGATGGCGGATTTGCTGGAAGATTTATCACTCGATTATGGGGAAGAGCTTTTCTTCGATGATGAAACAGCCCTGCGTATCCACGATTTGTTAGAAGGGGCAGGAATAGAAATACAGGAAACCATATGCCGCTTGATGCAAACGGACGGATGTATATTGAAGCTACGGGCCAACCGGGTATAGAGAAGCTCCATCAAAAGGAACTCCCCTCCCTGTTTCAAGAGGCCTGCGGGCGGGCTTTTGATCCACCCTGCTTGGAAATGATCAGCGGGGAACTCTATCTCACATGCAGCGAAAAAGCGCCTTTTACCATGCGCACTGGAGCCAGCCAGCGCACCTGCGGCGAATCTGCCTTGTGCGGGGATACGTTTGAAACCTTCCGCGATGGGCGCGGCCGGCAGATTCTGCTCATCAGCGATGGGATGGGCACGGGTGGGCGGGCCGCCGTGGATGCCGCGATGGCGAGCGGCCTGTTTTCAAAGCTTGTAAAATCGGGGCTTGGCTTTGATACCGCCCTGCGGATTGTGAACTCTGCTTTGCTTGCAAAATCAGAAGAGGAATCCTTCGCTACACTCGACCTTGCCTGTTTTGATTTTTATACAGGGGCATGCACCGTTTGCAAAGCGGGGGCGGCCGCTTCCTTTTTGCGCCGAGCAGGAAGGCAGAGCTGTTAGAGCGCGCCTCAATGCCTGCGGGGATTTTGCGGGAAGCCCGGTTTTCCAATTTTCAAACAAAGCTTCAGCCGGGAGATTTAATCCTTTTGGTCTCTGATGGCGCGCTTGGCGCCGGTACCGGATGGATCTTGAGGAACTCGAGCAATTTGAGGGGAGCGGCGCACAGGCGCTTGCCGACCGGATCTCTGAAGAAGCGGCGCGCAAAAGAACGGATGGCCATGCGGATGACATCACAGTAGTTGTGGGGGTCGCGGCAAAAAATCAATAGTCAATGGGCCGGTGTACAATGTTAAGCATTGCATACCGGCCCGTTTTTTAGCTTTTTCTAACATGTGTTTATTTATACGGTTCTTCCGCTGATGCCGTACTCTGCGAAAGATCAAACAGGCAAGCGCCGCTGAAAACATCTGGTCTGGCGGTACTTGACTCTTTATTTCCTCAATAGAAAGATCAGGCGCAGATTCCTCCAGCGCGTCTCGCAGTTTTTGAAAAAGGCTTTGGCGGCTACTCTTTCGGCAGACGACCCTGACGGAAGGCTCCCGCTCTATAAATTCAAATTCTTTTTTCATAAATGATCAATCCCTCAATCTTTCATCTCTTCGATAGTGTGCCCTCCTTCTGAATGGAAAATCAGATACAGGGAGAATCTTACGCCTCCAAAATTCGCATAGAGGATTCTTCCTCGAACTGCCTGCTGTATAAATCGTGATAATATCCCTTTTTTTGCAGTAGCTCAATGTGTTTTCCCTGCTCTACGATCCGCCCATCTTTCACCACTAAGATCAAGTCCGCCTGACGAATCGTCGAAAGGCGGTGGGCAATCAGAAAGGAAGTTCTGTTTTGCAGTAGCTTCGCGGTTGCTGCTGGATCAGCTGCTCTGTCTGCGTATCAATAGAGGAGTTGCCTCATCCAGCACAAAAATGCGTGGATCCGCCAACACCGCGCGAGCAAAGGAGATTAGCTGCTTTTCACCGGTAGAGAGACGGTCGCCGCCTTCCCCCACATCGCTTTGATAGCCCTTTTCCAGCTTTTTACCACCTGGTCCGCCGATACGGCCTTGGCTGCGGCGATCACTTCCTCGTCTGTTGCATCCAGCCGCCCATAGCGAATATTTTCCATTACAGTGCCTGAAAACAAATGCGGGTTTTGCAAGACATATCCCAGATGGCTGTGGAGCCAGAGCTGGCTTCTCTCGCGGTAATCCCGTCCATCAATCAAAATCCGCCCCCTTGTCGGCTCAAAAAACCGGCAGGCAAGGTTGACCAGCGTACTTTTTCCAGCGCCCGTTTCCCCTACAATTGCAATGGTGGAGCCGGCGGGAATCTTTAAGTTAAAATGATGGAGGATTTCCTCCTCCCCATCCGGATAGTGAAAAGAAACGTCGCAAAACTCGATCTCCCCACGGATGGCTCCCAATTCTCCTTGTTTGGGTGAAATACATTGCCATAGCGCTCCTCTACCTCAGGGCGATCAACGATCTGCGGCTTCACATCGAGCAGGCCTGTCACGCGCTCAATATTCGCCTGCACGGAGATGGCCTCCGCAATGTGCGCGCCAGCTGCTGAATCGGCTCAAAAATGCCGATTGCATAAGAAGTGAAGGCGGAGAGCGTGCCAATCTGGATCAAGTTTTCTTGCACCATTTGCCCGCCGCGTGCGAGGACAATTGCCGTCGCTAATGAGCTACAAAACATCACCAGCGGAATATAAATGGCACTGAGCTGGGAAGAGCGAACGGAGGCCTTGCGCAGCCCGTTGCTGACGCCCTGAAATTCCTGATAGTTCTGCTCCTCGATCACAAGCGCCTTTGAGGTTTTGGCGCCCATAATTCCCTCATTGTAGGCGCTCGTCACGTGAGAATGCGCCTTGCGGATTTTACGGTTCCAATGTAGAATTCTGTTTTGAAAATATGCGGTCAATACTGCGATGACTGGAACCACAAGAATCACTGGCAAAGCAAGGGCGGGGTTAAGCACCAGCATCGCCGCAAACACGCCAAGCACATAAAACAGCGCCCATAGAATATCGATCAGGTTCCACGCCATCAATCCTGCAATGCGGTTGGTGTCACTCATAATGCGGGAAGGATGTACCCTACCGGCGTTATATTAAAATAGGAAAAAGAGAGCGTCTGCATATGCACAAAGCACGCGCGCTTGAGATCGCGCCCCATGCCCAATCTCCACCCGCATGCACCGCGCGTAAAACAAATGACGCTGACCGTCTGAAACACGATTACACCTGCATAGGCCGCGGCAAAGGAAATCAGGCCGGACGAGGTGCGCGCCTCAATAAATGATCGATTGCATACCGCTGAAATAATGGCATCAGAATATCGATCGCCGCACAGGCGAGATTGAGCGTTAAAATGACAAGGAGTGTTTTTTGATAAGGCTTTAGGTAAGGCAAAATGCTTTTCCATACCGGCCACTCAAACGCCCGTTTGTTATAATCCTGCTCTTCATAAGCCATTTTCAACCCCTCCTTTGAGCGGAAAGAATTCCGCCTGTTCCAACAGCTCCCTATCGTCGCTGTTCATCTGGATTTCATAAATCGAACGGTAGATGCCCTCTTGGGCAATCAGCTCCTCATGCGTTCCCTGCTGCATCACCCTGCCGCCGTCGAGCACCAGGATTTCATCCGCTTGCATCAGAGTTGTGATGCGGTGGGAGATGAGGATCACTGTGGTATTCCCAAGCTTGCTGTGAAGCTCCCTACGGATTGCCGCGTCAGTTTCCGCATCCACGGCGGAAAGGGAATCATCAAAGATCATAATCGGCGCCTGCTGCATGAGCATACGGGCAATGGCAACCCGCTGCTTCTGCCCACCGGAAAGCGTAACGCCCCGTTCGCCCACGATTGTGTCGTAGCCGGAGGAAAAACCGTCGATTGCCTCATCCACGCAGGCGATTCCGGCGGCGGTGCGGATTGCTTCGAGCGATGCGCCTGGCCTGGTTGCCCGGATATTCTCCGCAATCGTGCGGGAAAAAAGGAACGGCTCCTGCAAAACAATGCCGACTTTGCCGCGCAGGTAGCTGCGTGAAATCTCCCGGATGTCCACACCGCCGATTGTGATCCTGCCGCTGCCTTCCGGCAGATCATAAAGCCGGTCGAGCAGATGCATCAGGGTCGATTTGCCGCTGCCCGTGCTACCGAGGATGGCAAAGGTTTTACCTGCCGGGATGGTAAAGGTCACATCATCGAGCACCGGCTTCTGCCCTTCATAGCAAAAGGTTGCGTGTTCAAAGCGGATCTCCTGATTCATCGGAGGTCGTTTCGCCTGCGGCGGATCTTCCTCTTCCTCCGCCTCTAAAATATAGCCGACGCGGTCAATGGACACACCCGCCTTACTCATATCGGAGAGGATGCGCCCAAGCCCGCGCACCGGCCAAACGAGGGAGGCGTTATAGGAGACAAATACCAGAAACTCGCCAAGCGTGATCTCCCCATTCACCGCGGTGATTACGCCGGCGCATAAAACGCAGAGGATTTGAAGCCCCGTCATCAGGTCGCCGATGCCCCAGTATGTGCTCATTAGACGGCCGAGCCGAATCCATAAGTTTGCAAAATGATTGTTTTTATGATCAAACCGCTCAATCTCGAATGCTTCCCGGCCAAATGCCCGCACCACACGCACGCCGGTCAGGTTCTCCTGCACGGTGGAGGAGAGCGCGCCCTCTGCCTCGTCCGCCTTGCGGAACCGCTTTGCAATTTTTGCATAGAAAATGCCGGAATAAGCGGCTACCACCGGGATAAAACAGAGTGCGATCAGGCTGATTTTCACATTCATTGTGAACATGATGCTCATATACAGGGCGATTAAAAAGATCGTTCGGATCACTTCCAGCAGCTGGTTGCACACAAAATTGCGGATTACATCCACATCGGAGGTGCAGCGCTGAATGATCTCGCCGGTTTGATGTTGCACATGCCAGGCGAAAGGCAGCTTTTGAATATGTTCATAAAGGCGGTCGCGTAGCGCTTTAAGGAAATTCTCCGTCCCTTTGCCAACCCCATGCGGGAAAGATACATGCTCACTCCGGATAAAATGGATACCGCCAACACCGCGCCCGCAGCCAAGAGCAGCGCTGCCATGCCGCTCCCGGCAAAAATCCCTTCAGGCACGATTCCCTTGATAAAGCCTGGGATTGCGGCCGGAGCGCCGCCAATGATCGAATCCACCGTGATCCGGATGATTTGTGGCGTAAGCGCGTTAAAAACCGTGTTCAGCATGGAAAACACCAGTGCGATCAAAAATAAATGCGCATTCCCACGTAGAAAGTGGAGAATTAGCCGGTGCGCCTTCGGCTTACTGCCCGTTTTTCATTTTTCAAGTCATTCAGCTCCTCTCTTTCATGGAACCCGCTTTTTATTGGATTCCCTTTTTCTTTTTCCAAAGAAAAAGCATCCCTGAAGCAATCAGGGATGCTTTGAAGCCGCGATTCTTATGAGATTTCCGCGAGGAAGACTCCTTACGAGGGAACTTCCCCAATTGAAATCTGATTCAGAAGAAAGGCGGGCAAAACAACCGCTGACTGTGCAAAAATTTGCGCATTACCCCTATACGCGTTGGAAAATGTATGATTCCACACATACGCTACCAGCAGCACGTTACGCTCCATACGCTTCGTCACTTTGAACCCGCCTCCTTTCATAAAGTGTCTTTGGAAAAAGTTGTGTGTTTAGTATACCTTCCGCTCCCATAGAAGTCAAGCATAGATTTTGTATTTTTTTCTGCAACGAATTGTATGTTTTGCTAAAACAGAGAAATCGAGTCATCAGGGAATTCTTTTATGCAAAAGGACAATTCGCTTGAAACCTTGTATTTTGCGCGGGCATTGTTTTTACCCAAACGAAAAATAGCGGGTCGTTTCCTAAGCGGCGGAAGAAAAAAATCAATTGGATCGATCGGCGTTTGGTAGGATGTGCTTTGTTGCGCGCTTTGTTTGTAATAACCTTAATTTTTAATCGCAAAGCACGCTGCAAGGGGAATAATCCCGGTTTGCAGCGTGCTTTTTGCAATGGCCTCGAAAATTGATTTTTATTTTTGGGCTTCATGCAGAGCCCAGCTAACGTGTGCCTGGGGCCTATTCTATTCCAAACCCATTTTAGCAGCTCTTCTCATGCAACCGGTTCCTTCACAAATGCGCGATCAAAGTGGCCACGGCAGCGCCAACGCTTGCCGCAGCGGTTAGTTTGGCGGCGGAGAGCAGGGGCCTGCGTTTGGCCTTGGTGGGAGGAGGCGCACCTGTTGCCTGGGCGATCTGTTCTACCGTTCCCGAACCTTGCCCTCGCTGACAGTCGCATATTCCGGTTTCACAATAAATAAAATCCGTTCAAAGTATTCGCTGCCTGTATCGCTCACCTCTACAACCTGACGGTTGACACCCTTTATCATGGCGCATCCTCCCTCGTTCCAATTCTGTTCTGCTCCTATTTTGGTCAGTCAGCAGAATCTTTATACGGCAGAGGGTGGAAAAAGAATTGGCAATTACTGCTTTATACGACTTGTATAGTTGAAAGTTTGTGCAAAAGTGTGGAAAACTCGGTGGAAAGTGTGGATAACCGGGCCGTTTTTTGGAGAACAAGGTGGGTTCGACGAAACGCAGAATGTGGAGAAAGATTGTTAACGATTTATCATATACAATGGGTTTTATCCGCTTTACGAAATGCAGTTTTGTCGGCAAAACTAGGCATTTCTCCCGCTGAAAAAAGACAACGCCGGGTGGAAACCCGGCGCCGCTTTTGATATGGAGGGGAAACGGGAGAAAAGCTCCTCCCGGATGTGGGCAGTTTGAAGCATTAAACGGCCAGCATGGCGGCTGGCGTAACGTCATTAAAAAGCAGAGCAATGACGACCGCTGAGAGGAACAGGAATGCAATAATGGAAAGGGAAAGAATCATCGTTTTTTTGCTTTGGATATAAGCTTTCATATAGCTCCGCTCCTTTATCATTTGATCTTGTTTTTATTATAGGGCGGAGGCAGGCGGAAATAAACATGAATTCGATTACAGATCGCTACAATTTTATTACGTAGAAACGCCAATAGTTACAAATCGTAATTTTTTCAGGAAACGGTTACAAAGTGATAACAGTATCATGAACAAATTGATACAAAAACGGATATTTGTATGAATCTGGACGATCTGTTTGATCGATCCGATCATCATGTCTGCCGTTCAAGCCCGTGTTCCGTCAGCTGGTATACTTGGGTGCAGACTCTGAGATCAGCTTGCGGTCATGCGTCACGCATAAAAATGCGCCGCCATAATGGCGCAGCGCTTCCCGGATGACCGGCCCGGTCAAAGGCTTAAATTGCGCGTCGGTTCATCAAGCAAAAGCACATCGCAGCCGCCGAGCAATAGCTTAAGCAGGCAGAGTTTTGCCTGCTGGCCGCCGCTGAGCGTGCGAACGGGCCGCTCCATTTCATCTGCGGTAAATTTCATACTTCCGAGCCTTGTACGGGCCAAGGTGAGGGCGGCCCGGTCTCCGCCATCCCAAAGGATTTCAACCGGCGTTTGCTCCCCGTCCAAAAGGGTAAGATAATCCTGCGGCATATAACCGGCGTGGATATCCTTGCGCTGCTTCAGCTCCTCCCAAATCGCCTGCAAAAGAGTTGTTTTGCCCGCTCCATTTTCGCCGATCACCGCGGCATGTGCAGGGCCGGTCAGCGTAAGCTTTATATGGTCTGCAAGGGCTTTTTCTCCTGCCTGAAGGTGGGCAGGTAAAAAGAGAAGGCCTCTTTCCCCTTGGGGAAGCGCAGCTCCCTGTTAAAAAAGAGCTCTACGGCCTCCTCTGGGTCTGGAAAGTTGAGGAACTCCTCCTGCTCCCGCTCCATGCGCTTTTGCTGCGATTTTACCGCGTGCATTTTCTTTTTGAGCAGCCGGCCCCCGCTTGGGTTTGCGCGGGTAATAACGTTTTGCTCATGCTCCACGCGCTGATAAATCTGCTGCCAGCGCTCCTCCCGCGCCCGCTGGTCCGCCCGCTGTTTGGCGGCTATCTGCTCCTGGTGGGCGAGCATAGCGTTTCGCCGCTCCACATAGGCGCGGTAGCCCATGCGTTCAAGGGTGTGTTGAGCAGCGGTTTTACGGCGTATCTGCTCAAAATGCAGGATCACATTGGCTGTATGTTCCAACAGCGTTTCATCGTGAGATACATAGAGAACTGGGATCTTCGATGACAAAATCAGCCGTTCCAGCCAATCTAATGCACGAAGATCCAAATCATTGGTTGGCTCGTCGAGCACGAGAAAATCCGGCCCCTGCATCAGCGTACGCAGTAAAAGCAGCTTGATGCGCTCCCCTCCGGAAAAAGCGGCAAGCGGACGCTCGGAAAACGGCGCCTCTGCCGGAATTGTGAGCTGGGAGATCAGATTATAATCCGGCCCATCTGGAAATAGTTCATGCACAGGTGTATTGAGAAGGGCTGTATCCGGCCTTTGCGGCAGATAGCCGGGCAGCGCGCCATGCAATTCAATCCGGCCGCTAACATGGCAATAGCTCCGGATCGCCTCCGGCTCACAGATGAGCTTTAGCAGCGTGCTCTTGCCATTTCCCTCCTCGCCTATGAGGGCTACGCGGTCGCCTGGGTGCAGCGTAAAGCTAAAATCGTGCAATAGAGGGCGGCCGCTCTCTCTGTGCTCAATTGAAATATGGCTGCATTCGAGCATAAAAAACATCCTTTCCTGCATCACTGCAAAAAGGAGCGCATGCTTCCACATGGCAGGCGGGAAACAGGCGGAATCATCCCTCAATGCAGCGTTTTTGGGTATAAAAAACGCCTCTGGTAAAACCAGAGGCGCTCCTGCCGGCAATATAAGGGGAATAACTGCAATTTATTCCACGAGGGCGGGCAGAAGGGCTGCTGATTTTACCGTATTTTGCATCAAACGCAGATACATTCCATCCGCCTCGCTTTCTTTTGGTTGTATTGAAGCCGTTCTTATGATATCCTAGGCGGCAAGAGAAGTCAAGGGGGATTTTTATGATACGATTGACCCTGGCCGCACCGGAGGAAAGGTTTCGGGAGCAGATCCTCGCCTATCGGACGGAATTTTTAGAGGCGGGGGATCACATGGCCGGCTGCGCAGGGCTCGATCGGGCGCCTTCCTTCGAGCGTTGGCTCCAGGCCGTGCGGGCTAACAGCAGAGAAGAAACAGTTGGGCGGGGCCTCGTGCCCGCCTCCAATTATCTAGCTATCCGCTTGACTGACCATCGTCTGGTCGGTTTTATCGATGTGCGCCACCGGCTGAATGAGGTTCTGTTCCAATCCGGTGGCCATATCGGCTATAGCGTGCGCCCTGGGGAGCGCAGGCAGGGCTATGCAACGGAGATGCTCCGGCTTGCCCTGCTTAAATGCAGGGAGCGTGGAATGCATCGTATTTTAATTACCTGCCGGAAGGAAAATATCGCCTCTGCGCGGACCATACAAAGCTGCGGCGGCGTTTTGGAAAACGAGGTCGTAAAGGACGGGCAGGTTTATCAAAGATATTGGATCTTGCTTTCATCGACCTAATTGGGAAACGATGCGTTGCGAAGTTCGGCATTTTTTGAGGCATGGATAGATGGGGCGGAACAGTGGAGGCTGCCAAACATGCTCTCCCAAAGGAAAAGAGGCTGATGCAACAGGAAACTATTTTGCATCAGCCTCTTTGTAATTTTTGACACGCTGGGTCAATATTGTGATAAATGCTTATGATCGTGGCGCTCTGGAATGGTTCCATAGGTGCGCTCGAACTGGACCAGTTCCCTTTCAATCATTCGGCGAAGTTCATGCGACTTCGAGCATCCATAAAATTGTGATACATAATCCAATCTTTCAAAAAGTTCTTTGTGAATGCACACAGTAAAACGGACACTGTCTTTTTCATGGGAAACCCTCCGTATTTCATGATTTGTAGAATTTTATCGCATTATACCATATAATGATATCACGACGCTTAAAAATCGTGATAAAATCATATATCTCTCTTTTGCCCATATTATGGCGTGTGATTTTGCATAAATTGACGAATAAAAGGGTTAATTTGTAAAGTAAGGGCGATAATTTTTAAATATTTGGTAAACAGTAACCGCTTCAGGTGGATGCGGAGACACGTAAGCGGTTTTTTATGCACGGCCGGCATGCCGCCCCATTCTACAAAACTTCCTGAAAACTGTAAAAAGGATCTTGACTTTACCAAACGCTTGCGATATACTATATTTGTATTCTAACCACGCATTGATCTCACATTTTTTGTAAGTCATTGTCCGTTTGATGGTTTACAGAGATGTGATTTTTTTTGGTGCAAGATCGGATACAAAATATTTTAGGAGGTACCAGCTCTATGAATAACGGTACAGTAAAATGGTTCAACTCAGAAAAAGGCTATGGCTTCATCTCAAATGACGACGGCGGCGAGGATGTATTTGTGCATTTCTCCGCAATCCAGGCGGATGGCTATAAATCTCTTACAGAGGGCCAGAAGGTTACGTTTGATACGGAGCCCGATCCGAAGGACAGCAATAAGCTGCGCGCTGCAAACGTACAGGTCGTCGGCTAAGAAAAAATAATTTTTGCTCCATTCAATTCTGAATGGAGGCTTTTTATTACGGAGCAACAAATCGGAGCCTGCCTAAATAGCACAGGTTCAAGAGCTACCAGCCGTTTACGGGCACAGTTAGTCACCGGTTATTTGGATGATGATGGTGGTTCCCGCATCAGCCGCAGGCTCGTTTTCGATGCAAAGCCTGCCGCAACCTCATGGAACAAAGAGATACGCAACCTTTATGAGAGCAGTTTGTTACCGGCGATTTTTTATTACGAAGCGCAGCGGAGTAACAAGCAAAGCCAATTACGATCTCATGGGGTTAAAGAGATGATGCAGCCAGCTTGCCGCACACACTTGTCCAGCGGCTATTTTTATTTCATATGGCTGATGAGCTGTAATAAAAGGTGTTTTTCCTCTGCCGAGAGCGTCATCCACTGCTCTAGAAGCTGTGTCTGATCCGGTGTCAGCACGGAAAATTCCTCTTCTTCCGCGAAAACTGTGCCAGGGTCAGGTCAAAAGGCTGCACAGATTTTTTCCAGGGAGGATATAGATGGCGTCATTTCTTTACGATACCAAGAGGAAATTGTAGATTGCGGCAGGCCTGACCGGACGGAGAGCTCATATTCCGTCCATCTATGGGCCAGTCGATATTTTGTAATGGTCTCCAAAACGCGCGCCATCTCATCACCACCTTGTAACGTTTCGTTTATTGTAGTACGATAAAGCGTTACTTTTAACCATTATTCTCGTATATTAAATGCGATATTATTCACATCTATGGAAATATAATGATTTTGTTTTCTTACTGCATAGGGAAATGGCGCAAAAAAACTGCTGGGAACACATGGCTTCCCAGCAGTTTTTAGAAATATCCGGCTGTTTTATTGACTGCGTGCCTGATCCAGCTGATTGCGGTAAATTTGAATTTGCTCCGGGCTCCGCTCATAAAAAGGGATCGGGAGGGAAACCGTGCGGATAATCCGCAAGGCGGCCATTCAATAGCAAAACGGTGTTTGCCATAGCGGCTGCTTCTGTGAGCTCATGGGTGACTAAAATCGTCGGTTTTTTCCCAATCGACTGCATTGTCCAGGCGATCATCTTGGCGCGTGTGGTGTCGTCGAGCGCTTTAAAGGGCTCATCCAGCAAAACAGGGCGCCTGCGTAGGCCAACGCACGGGCGATGGCAACCCGCCTGCGCATACCGCCGCTGAGTTCATCCGGTAGCTTTTGGCGCGCATCTGCAATTCCGGACTGCTCCATCCAAAGGCTGCTTCTGTCCCAGGAGCGGCGATAGCGATATTCTGCTCTGCTGTGCACCAGGCAGCAGGCGGTCCTCTTGGAATACCATGGAGATTTGGCGCCGTCTAGCCGTTGATCGTGCCGGCATCCGCCGTTTCCAA
>ENA-OQEX01000651-OQEX01000651.1-human-gut-metagenome-genome-assembly--contig:-NODE-651-length-16977-cov-3.818398_pt1 | contig 16977 bp, 16 predicted proteins | sample MGYA00242802_ERZ504649 | MGnify/ENA primary metagenome ERZ504649 (study PRJEB26092, sample SAMD00036194) | human gut metagenome | host: Homo sapiens | study: EMG produced TPA metagenomics assembly of...
GGCTGCCAGCTCCTCTAAAAGAGGAGCCTAGAAAAAAGTCTCCTCTCATAGAGGAGATGCCCGACAGGGCAGAGGAGTTGTCGTGCCCCTTTGAAAAGGGATACCTGGAAACACAACAACGGGTGAACAGTGTTCGCCCCTACGGTGGGGCATATGTCCCCCTTGAAAAGGCGCCCGTAGGGTGTGCCTTGTGCTGGGATGTCCCGAAGACAGGGGGATAATCCCTCCGTCTGCTCCTTACGGAGCATCCACCTCCCTTTTCAAGGGAGGCATATTTATCGTCCCCGGTGGGATGCCATAAGGTTTTCCATTTCCAGTACACTCGAATCGATGTGGGCATCGACCTCTACAGGGGAACTTCAAAGGGCAAAAAAGATGCCTGAAAAACGCAAAAAGAGCTTGTCGGGAACGGCTTTATCCCGGCAGGCTCTTTTTGTTATCTGGTGTTGTGATCCAGTTTCACGCTGGTTTATCTTTTTCGGTTATCCTGGAACAGGACGGCTCAGAACCTGTCTTTAGTGTGCGGCGAACTGGGTGATATCCGGCACGCCGATGGACGTTGTACCTCACGGAGCATTACCAGGGTCAGTTCCGCCATATGGGTGGGTGTTTCCGGACATCCGTTTTTCAGCCAGTGTTCCACCAGCCCACGCACCCGGCAAGGGCAAAGGAAATGGCGTACTGGAGATCCTGTTCCCGGAGTTCCTTCGGCGCAAACGAGCGCAGGGTCTGGAGACCCTTGTCCCGGATCATCTTCTCGATGTTCCGCAGAAAGGCGATGTCGCCGTTCGGTCCGATGAGCGCCGAACAGAGCTGGGCATTCTCCGAGAGGATGTTGAACGTCTGTTCCAGAAAGGCGAAGAAGTTCTTCGGCGTTTCCGGCAGCGTCCAGTTTTCGTTGACGGCATCCATCAGCTGCTGTAACAGGCGCTGTTCTGTCTTTTCCAGCAGGTCGTAAATGTCTGTGTAGTGGAGATAGAAGGTGGAACGGTTGATGTCCACCAGGTCTGCCAGCTCCCGGACGGTGATCTCCTTGATGCTCTTCTGCTGGAGCAGGGTGGTCAGTCCGTTCAGGATCAGCGCCTCGGTGCGGCGATAGCGCCGCTCTTGTTTTATATTGTTGGTCATGTTGTTTCATCCTTATCTTCGGCAGCACGGCACAGGTCTCGTGGGGTGCTGTCCATTATAATAGTATACGAAGCGGCGTCTGTCCGGCATTCGGGGGTTGCCGAAATCACTAATAAACAAAGTGTCTATTAGTAGACGTAATTTGCAAAATCAACGGTTGCAAATTCACTTCCCTTATATTATAATAGATACAGGACGAAAAGTCAACAGCTTTCTATTTATAGACAAGATTTTTTTTATAGACAGCTGTTCTTCGTCACAAGAATCGAAACAAGACCGTGCATTCGGGGAAAGCGGTGATTGTTTCATGCAGAAAGGAAGTAGGTATTTATGCGATCAAGCGGTTCCGGAAAGAAACAGAATTTCTTCTGGCGGCACTTCAATGGCATCGCAATGGCGGCAATTGTTCTGATCCCGACCATCTATACCACCTTGTTCCTGGGTTCCATGTGGGATCCTTACGGGAATGTGGATCAGCTGCCGGTGGCAGTGGTCAACAATGACAAGTCGGTGGACTATGAGGGCAAGGAACTGGCTGTCGGAGACGAACTGGTAGACAAACTGCGGGAAAATGACCAGCTGGATTTCCACTTTGTCAGCGCAGACAAGGCAGAAAAGGGAATTGAGGACGGCACATATTATATGGTCATCACCATTCCGGAAAACTTCTCGGAAAACGCCTCCACGCTGATGGACGACGAGCCGCAGAAGATGGAACTCCAGTATGTCACCAATCCCGGCACGAACTACATCGCAAGCAAGATGAGCGAAACGGCGCTGGCAAAGATCCAGAAAGAAGTTTCGGAGAGCGTGACCAAGGAGTATACCGAGACCATCTTCGACCAGTTGGGTACGATCGGCAGCGGCATGAGCGATGCGGCTGACGGTGCGCTCCAGATCCAGGACGGCGTGTCCGATCTGAAGGACGGCAACACCAAGATCACCGATAATCTGAAGCTTTTGTCGGACAGCTCCCTTACTTTCGTAGACGGTGCAAAGACCCTGGAAAGCGGTCTGAAAACCTATACCGACGGCGTGGCAACGGTCAACAGCGGTGCGCAGACATTGTCTGACGGCATGGATCAGCTGGCGAGCGGCGCAGGCACGCTGGCAGACGGCGCAGTGGCACTGTCTGACGGTTCCGGTACACTTTCCAACGGTGTCAGCAGCTATACCGACGGCGTTTCGGCAGCCTACAGCGGCGCACAGACCCTGGACGGCAGCAGCAGCCAGCTGGAAAACGGCGCAGCAAGCCTGACCAGCGGTGCGGCACAGCTCCAGCAGGGCAGCGCACAGATGACTGCGGCCTGCAGACCCTGTCTGACAGTCTGAGCGGCAGTCTCTCCGCAGAGAGTCTCCAGCAGATGCAGCAGCTGACCGCCGGTCTGACACAGCTCCAGCAGGGCATCGACACACTGAACACCACCCTGCAAAACACTTCCATGCCGGATACCAGCGCTCTGGTACAGACGCTGACCGCCAGTCTGACGGCGATCGGCACCAGCGCACAGGATGCCGGCGCACAGCTGCAAAGCTTACAGTCCGCACTGACCACCATGACCCAGACGGAAGTATTCCAGTCTCTGGATGCGGCATCCCAGCAGGAACTGCTGTCATGCTTCTCCGTCCCCATGAGTTCTCTGGCAACGGATATCTCGGACATCGGCACACAGGTGACCGGCTTGTCCAAGGCACTGGAAAGCACAGATCTGAGCAGCTCTGCCAGCGCAATGGAACAGCTGAAGTCCAGCGTCAGCACACTGGCTGCCGGCGCAGACCAGGCACTTCCGGGCGCACAGCAGGCGATCACCAGCCTGTCCGGCGGCTTACAGTCGGTACAGTCCGCAGTGGATGCACAGCTCATCCCTGGTTCTCAGCACTGGAGCTGGTCTCAGTCAGCTGGCTGACGGCAGCAGCACTCTGGAATATGGTGTATCCAAGTACACCGGCGGCGTGTCCAGTCTGACCGACGGACTCCAGACCCTGGATTCCAACACCGGCACGCTGGTGGGCGGTGCGTCCTCGCTGAACAGCGGCGCACAGACCCTGGCAGACAGCGTTCCTACACTGACCAATGCAGTTTCTCAGCTGCAGAGCGGTGCATCCCAGCTGGCTGACGGTACTGCACAGCTGGCGGCAAACAACGACACGCTGAACAGCGGCGCAGCACAGCTGGCAGACGGCGCAGGTCAGATCCAGGACGGCGCATCCCAGCTGGCAGACGGCTCGGTAGAACTGGGTGACGGTCTGGTACAGCTGTCCAACGGTGCGGTAACGCTCCAGACTTCCATCGCCGACGGCGCAGACGAGTCAACAGCATCGACAGCACCGACAAGACCTATGATATGTTCTCTGCGCCGGTAATGACAAACGAGACATATGAGACAACCGTTCCCACAAACGGCAACGCTATGGCGGCGTACATGATGTCCGTTGGTCTGTGGGTATCCGGTCTGGCATTCTGCGTTATGCTCTCGCCGTATCATCAGAAGATCGGCGCTCGCAAGCCGGGCAAGGCATGGCTGCTCACACTGGGCAAGCTCTGGGCATTGGGTCTGCTCCAGGCAGTTCTCATGATCCTGTGCCTGTCCTGGATCAACGACTTCCAGCCGGAATATATGGGCAAGACACTCATCATCGCCTGCCTGGCATCTGTGGCATTCCTGACGCTGGAATATTGTGTCAACTTCTTCCTGGATATCATCGGTGACTTTATCCTGCTGGTATTCATGGTACTGCAGCTCAGCGGCTGCGCCGGCACATATCCGCTGGAACTGTCCGACAAGTTCTACCAGGTTCTGAACCCGTTCATGCCGTTCACCTATACCGTTCACGGTTTCCGCAGCGGCATCGCATCCGGTCTGGACATCACCACAGACTGCGTGGTACTGGCAGTGATCGCTGTCGTATTCGCAGGTCTCCTGCTGGTTGGTTTCCGCAAGCGTGCGAAGAAGGAACAGGAGTCTGAGGTGGAAGTTTCCGAAAAGGCAGTTTCCGGCACTCCGGTTCAGGCATAATCACGACATCTTGAATTTTCCCATTATATAAGAACAAGTTTTCGCAAAAAGTGATGCTCGAAAATCCACATACATTTCTTGCAAAGACGAGTTCTGAAAGCAGCGTATCGGTTTGATCTCCGGTACGCTGCTTTTTTGTGTCAGTGAGGACGAATCACAATGAGATCACAATGTGATTCACATTGTGATCTCAATGTTACCAGCGTCGAGTAACAATGTGGGAACAATGTTACCGGCATCGAGTAACAATGTGGGAACAATGTTACCAGCGTCGAGTAACAATGTGGGAACAATGTTACCAGCATCGAGTAACATTGTGGGAACAATGTTACCAGTACCGGGTAACATTGTAGATACAGAGATAGAGAAAGAGTCAGAGTAAGAGTTAGAGTTAGATTCAGAGATAGAAAAAGAGCCAGATGCAGATACAGAGTTATTGTTATATCCAGAGGTGCAGCCATGCGGCTGCTTTTTCCGGAAACAAGGACAACGACTGCTTTCGCATGAAAGGCTGGATATTCTGTTGCAATGGCTCTTCTGATAAGACGGGAAAGATGCTTGCCGGATACCAACCATAAAAAAAGCACACCAGGTATCGTCTACCCAGTGTGCCGATGTTTGATTCTGTTACAGCAGTCCGAAGAATGCGGCGATCACATCCGCCTCAGCCTCTGCCATTTTTTGCAGGTTGGCATCTGACAGCAGCCAGTTGGTGGCTCGCAGATTGGTGTGATAGCTGTGTTCCAGCAGGATCGCCGGTGTCCCCACCTTGGTTGCGCCACGGAGAACACCGTAATAGTCGCCGTTGTCGCCCTGGCGTTTCCAGATCGTTCCGGCTTGTGCTGTCCCCATCACCTGGTGTACCACGTTCGCCAGCTGCTGTCCCAGCACATCCATGGTGCCGGTCACAGTGCAGCAGGCAAGGGGTGCGTCTACGGATGCACTGTTGCAGGCGTTGCTGTGCAGGCTGAGGAACAGGTCGCATCCGGCGGATTTCTTGCCCCGTGCCTCCAGCCCCAGGTCGCCTGCCTGGGTCGTCCGGGTGGTGATGACTTCCATGCCCCGTGCCTCCAGCGCCGATTTCAGCTTGAGGTGGAGCTTCCAGCTCATGTCGGATTCAAAGTATGTACCGTTCACCGGACTGCGGTTGTATTTGCCGTAGTGTCCGGCATCCAGACAGATCTTGATTTTCTTTTGCGTGCCGTCTGCGTTGAAGGTGTACTTCTTTCCGTCGATGGTGACCGTTCCCGTCGCCATATTGCCGTTTTCCAGGAAGTAGTACCGCTGGCTGCCGATGGTCTGCCAGCCGGTAAGCATTGCGCCGTCTGTGCCGAAGTAGTACTTCTGGCTGCCCACTGCCTGGAACCCGGTCTGCATGGAGCCGTCCGAGGCAAAGCAGTACTGTTTGCCGTCCACGGTCTGGATGCCGGTTCTGGCAATGCCGTCCGTGCCGAAGTAATAGCGCTTGCCGTCCAGCGTCTGCCAGCCGGTCTGCATCTCATAGTTCTCGCTGAAATAATAGCGGTTTTCGCCGTCCTCTGCCCAGCCGGAGGTCAGCTCGCCGTTCGCATCGTAATAGCGGACGGTCTGGTCGTCGAAGATGCACAGCCCCAGTTTCTGGGTGCCGGTCTCCTCGTCCAGCAGATAGCGGACACCGTCCACCGTGTATTCTCCGGTCACCTTGCCTGCGGCATCGTCCACATAATAGCGGCTGCCGCCGTAGCTGACCCAGCCTTCCACCGGCTTTCCCGTCTCCGGGTCGTAGTATCGCCGCACCCCGTCTACGGTGCGCCAGCCGGTCTTTTGTGCGCCGGTGTAGTCGAACAGATAGGTCACGCCGTCGATCTTCTGCGCACCCACCGCCGCCGCATAGGTGGCGCTGTCATAATAGTGCCAGGTGTCGTCGATCTTCTGCCAGCCCGTCATCTGCGTGCCGCTGGAGTCGAACAGATACAGGACACCGTCTATCGTTGCCGCCTGGATGGCGTAAGAGCCGTCGCTGTACTGATACTTTCTTGCGCCGTCTTTCATGACCCAGCCGCCCGGATTTTCCTCCGGCGCAGGAGAGTTCCGGCAGCGTGGACGTCGCCACAGCCGGGGCAGCCGATTCCAGGGGTACGGCATCCGCCGCAGACGCATTCAGACCGCCAAAGAAGAGCATTCCGCCTGCCGCCGCACCCAGGGTCAGCAGGGAAAGCCACTTGGGATAGTGCATTTTTCAACCTCGTTTCTATATTGCCTTGTCTTGCGAAAACAGGTCGGTTCACCGGGAACTGCCTGTTCCATTCTCACGTTTCCAACACATCCTTTACATTATACATGATTTCGGCACATTTGTCAAGCATTTTCTTGTGATTCTGCCAAAAAGATTTCTACCGTGGTCATGCTTTTTGGCTTTTCCGCATATACATAAGCAAAAACACAAAAACAAATCCGGGAAAGAAGGAATCCTATGAACGGTCTGACAACCAAAGCAGCACGGGAACGTCTGAAACAGGACGGCGAAAACGAACTGGCGGCGGCAGCAAAGCTCCATCCTCTGCGGATGTTCCTGGGGCAGTTCCGGGATGTGATGGTGCTGATCCTGCTGGCTGCCACAGGCGTATCCGCCTTTCTGGGGGAGATCACCGACGCTGTCACCATCATCCTCATCGTTCTGCTCAACGCCATTCTGGGTTTTTGCAGGAGTACCGCACGGAACAGACGCTGGAGTCCCTGCGCAGTCTCACCGCACCCACCGCCACGGTCTGCCGGGACGGAAAGTGGCAGACCATTCCGGCACGGGAACTGGTCTGCGGCGACTGCATCCGGCTGGAGGCAGGGGACAATGTGCCGGCAGACAGTGCGCTGGTGCGTGCAGACGGGCTTTCGGTGAACGAGTCCATCCTCACCGGCGAATCCGAGGCGGTCTCCAAGCAGTCCGGCGACCCGGCAGACACCCGGAACGATCTCCACAAGAAAAACGTGGTCTATGCCGGAACAGCTGTCCTCCATGGCAGCGCCGAGGCAGTGGTCATTGCCACGGGTACACGCACCCAGATGGGGCAGATCTCCGCCATGCTCCAGGAGGTGAAACAGGATCTGACACCTCTGCAAAAGCGGCTCGCCGGGCTGGGAAAGGTGGTGGCGCTACTCTGTCTGGGGGTGTGCGGCGCTGTCTTTCTGGCTGGGGTACTCCGGGGCGAACCGGTCTTTGATATGCTCATGACCGGCATCACCATTGCCATCGCCGCCATTCCGGAGGGACTCCCGGCGACGGTCACCATTGCACTGGCGCTGGCGGTGAGCCGGATGATGAAGCGCAACGCCTGGTGAACCGGCTGCACAGCGTGGAGACCCTGGGCTGTGCCAGCGTCATCTGCTCCGACAAGACGGGGACCATCACCGAAAACCGCATGACCGTCACCGCAGTCCGGGCAGGCGGCGAGTCGTTTTCCGTCACCGGGACGGGGCTGCAAAAAGCCGGCGCCATCCAGCAGGACGGCAGGAACGTCAATCCTCTGTCGAAACCGGCGCTGAAGGAACTGCTCATCTGCGGCGCACTCTGCTGCACTGCCGAGATACACAGTCCACAGGAGTCCGCCCGGCGTGACCGGAGCGCCAGAACTGACAAGGGCAGCTGGTCTGCCACAGGCGACCCCACCGAGGTGGCACTGCTGGTGGCGGCAGAAAAAGGCGGCGTTTCCCGGCAGGAACTGCTGCGCTCTCATCCGGTGCTGCGCTCAGAGCCGTTCGACAGCGAGACCCGGCGGATGTCCGTCACCGTCACCCAGGGCGCAGGGACGTGTACTTACTGGAAAGGGGCAGCGGATGCCATCCTGCCTCTGTGCGGTTTTCAGATGCGTGACGGAAAGACCGTGCCGTTTTCCGAGAGCGACCGTGCGGCTGTTCGCCGGAGCGTGACGGAGCTGTCCGACCAGGCACTCCGGGTGCTGGCGTTTGCCCGGCAGGAGGACGGCGCCTGCGTCTTTCTGGGGCTTGCCGGAATGCTGGATCCGCCCAGAGAATCCGCCCGGACTGCCATCCGCACCTGCGCCAGAGCAAACATCCGCACGGTCATGATTACCGGCGATCACAAGAACACCGCCGCCGCCATTGCGAAACAGGCAGGACTGCTCCGGGGCAAAAAGGCGATGACCGGCGACGAACTGGACGCTCTCAGCGATGCCCAGCTGGATGCCTGCCTGGATCAGTACACCGTCTTTGCACGGGTCAACCCGGCGCATAAGCTGCGGCTGGTGCGTGCGTACCGGCGGCGTGGCGAGATCGTCGCCATGACGGGAGACGGGGTGAACGATGCGCCTGCCATCAAGGAGGCGGACGTTGCGTTGCCATGGGAAAAAGCGGTACGGATGTGGCTCGCCAGGCAGCAGACGTGGTGCTGACGGATGACAACCTGGCGACGCTGGTGGATGCGGTGGAACAGGGACGCTGCGTCTATGCCAACATCCGGAAGTTTGTCCGATACCTGCTGTCCTGCAACATCGGCGAGGTGCTGACCATGTTTCTGGGCATTCTGATGGGGATGCCGGTGGTGCTGCTGCCTACCCAGCTGCTGCTGGTGAACCTGGTGACGGACGGTCTCCCTGCCATTGCCCTGGGACTGGAACCGCCCGAACCGGAGGCGATGCAGAAACCGCCGAGAAAGCCGGACGAAAGCTTTTTCTCCGACGGGCTGATGGGACGCATCTTCTTCCGTGGCATCCTCATCGGCATCTGTACCTGGGTGCGTTTTCTACCGTGATCCGCACCGGCGGCACGCTGGAGGCTGCCCGGACGGCGGCGCTCTGCACGCTGATCCTGTCCCAGCTGGTACACGTCTTTGAGTGCAAGTCCGAACGGCGCACCCTGTTCTCCATGCCCTATGGGAACAACCTGTGGCTCATCGGCGCTGTGGCAGTTTCCCTGGCAGTGCTGGCGGCGGCGGTGGTCTTTCCCATACTCCGGGTCATCTTCTCCACTGTTATGCTCACCCGTCCCCAGCTGTACATCGCCCTGGGATTCTCCCTGGCTGTGCCGCTGTGCAGTTCCGTTGCCGGGCTGTTCCGGCGGAAAAAATAGGAAGTTTCCCTATTATAATAGTATAGCGCAGCCGTCCGGTGTTCTGCCGTGGCGGCTGTTCTGGCGTGTTTACGCTTTTCTAACTTCCATTTTACAAAATCATGGTGGATGGCGGCGGACTCGCTGTGGTACAATAACAAGGCGCAGAAATGCGTGAACGACTGAAATATTGTGAGGTGAAAAAGGTGGCAAACGGAGATAGTTGCAGGTCAAACGGACGAAGGCGGCGTCCGGCATATCAGAAACGGCACGGACGGCTGCGTCTGCTGCCTTTTTTGGCATAGCCTTTTTGGAACGCTGTCTTTTCTGCCTGTCTGACCTGCTGTCGGACGGGGCATTTTTGTTTCCTTTGACTTCGGGCAGCACGACCGCCATTTGTGCGGTGTCTGTCCCTGCTATCGTGAATTCGGGAGACCGATCGAAGGAAAGGATGGTTCCAATGGAAAAGACAATGGTACTGGCAAAAACAGCAGAAAAGCCCAACTATGAGAGCGAGATCCTCCGCATTATCCGGGGGAACACTTCGCCGAAAGCCATGTTGAATCAGCTGGAGGATTATCACGGCAGCGACATTGCGGATGTGATTGAACAGCTCAGCGAGCAGGAACGGAAAAAGGTGTTCCGCATCTGTCCGGCGGAGATGCTGGCAGAGGCGTTCGCCCATCTGGAGGAGGAAAAGGCAGGGGAATGCCTGAAAGAGATCAGCCCCAGAAAGGCGGGCGAGATCGTCTCCGAGATGGAGACGGATGATGCGGTGGAGATCCTGCACACCATCGGCAGGGAGAAACGGGAACTGATCCTGGATGCCCTGGACGAGGATATCAAGAAGGAGATACGCTCATCGCATCCTTTGACGAGGACGAGATCGGCAGCAGGATGACCACGAACTGCATCGTCCTGCACGAGGGTCTGACGGTAAAGGATGCCATGAACGAGCTGGTCAGACAGGCGGAGGAAAACGACAACATGACCACCCTTTTTGTGGTGGACGAGACGGACTGCTTTTACGGTGCGATCGCTCTGAAAGATCTGATCGTGGCGAGGAGCGGTGTGCCGCTGGAAAGTCTCATTGCCACATCGTTCCCCTATGTGTACGCCAACGAGACCATCGACGACTGCATCGAACAGCTGAAGGACTACTCCGAGGACTTGATACCGGTGCTGGACAACCAGAACAAGCTGCTGGGCGTTATCACGGCGCAGAGTCTGATCGATGTGGTGGATGAAGAGATGGGCGAGGACTATGCAAAGCTTGCCGGTCTGACGGCGGAGGAAGATCTGAACGAGCCGCTGAAACAGAGCGTGAAGAAACGCCTGCCCTGGCTCTTTGCCCTGCTGCTGCTGGGACTGCTGGTGTCGGTGGTCGTGGGTGCATTCGAAAAGGTGGTGGCACAGCTGACGCTTATCATGGCGTTCCAGTCGCTGATATTGGATATGTCGGGAAACGTGGGGACCCAGTCCCTGGCGGTCACCATCCGGGTGCTGATGGACGAGAACCTTACGTTCCGGAACAAGCTGCGGCTGGTGGGCAAGGAAATGCGTGTGGGCTTTTTCAACGGTCTGATCCTGGGCGTGCTGTCGTTCGCATGGTGGGGCTGTACATCATGCTGTTCAAGCACAAGACCATGCTGTTCTCCTTTGCGGTTTCCGGCTGCATCGGCGTTTCGCTGATCCTCGCCATGCTGATCTCCAGCGCCGTCGGCACGCTCATTCCGCTGTTCTTCAAGAAGATCAAGGTAGACCCGGCAGTTGCGTCCGGTCCGCTCATCACCACGGTGAACGACCTGGTGGCAGTTGTCACCTACTACGGCATGAGCTGGATTTTACTGCTGAACGTTTTGAAACTGGTGTAAGATATACGTGTCTCTACAGAAAATGCGGCACACTGGGCAGACGATACCCGGTGTGCTTTTTTACGTCTGCTTTTTTCGTGAAAGTGCTGCACGAAAATCGATTTTCATAAATATACTGATTAAAATTATGGAGCTTGACAAGTGAGGCTCCCCTGAAAGGGGAGCTGGCAGTGCGTAGCACTGACTGAGGGGTTTCCACTTATTCCGAAAACCTTATAAAAAGATTTTAATAAAGAACTCTCCACCGCCTAACGGCGGTCCCCCTCCCTTTCAGGGGAGGCTATCATGAAAATTGTTTTTCGTGAAAGTGCTGCACAGCAGGTTGACATTTTCCATGAAATATGTTACAATTTATGATATGAGCATATTCGGGGAACGAATATGGGAAAAACGGCTGCTTTTCCGAAAGACGGCAGAGCGGCGTATCAGAAAGGATGAAGTTGTATGAATTTTGTCACGGTCCTGTTTTTCCTGGGACTGCTGCTGACAATCGTGGCATCCGTGGGGCTGCTGCGTCTGACGGGGAAGAAAGCGCCGCAGGAACAGCGCCTCTGGCCGCTGGCACAGAAACCGGTTGCTGACGAAATGGCAGAAACGGAAAAAGATACCGAAAATGCGGAAGATGCCGCACGGAGCAGCTGCGCCGAAAACGCCTGCCGCCGGGAAAAAGCGGCTGTCTGTGCCGAATCTCATCGTGCTGGCAGTCTCTGCCGTGCTGGTGGTGCTGGGACTGGGCGACCTGTTCGGCATCGCCGATTATGGTCAGTTTGAGGGCGCTTTTCTGCTCATGGGCATTGCCGCTGTGCTGCAGTATGCTGCCTGTCTGCTGTACCAGTGCCGGAAGAGCCGGACGGTGCGCTTTTTCAGCAAGCTTTTGCTGGTCATGACCGTGCTGGAGCTGACGGTGTTCCAGTATCCGTCCTATCATCTGATGCTGGGCGACTATCCGGAGAAGATTCTGCTGCCCTCGGATGCCACGGTGGAATCCGGGGACTATACCCTGGACGAGAACCTGCACACGCTGACCATCACCGGCAAAAACGAGTGCGTTATCACGTTCAACGATCTGAACGTACCCATCGGGACAGTCCGTGCCGTGGCAAAGCTGGGGAAGGACACCAAGCAGTCCCAGATGGTGCTGGATATGGCGGATGCCACCCATGTGGACTATCGGTTCGATATCGCCAAGCAGGCGCTGGTCAAGGACAGAGAGAATACCCAGTACATCGCCTGTGAATTTTCCGGGGATGTCTCCAAGCTGCGTCTGAAGTTTACCGGAAAAAATGACGGGGACGGGGTAGTCCTGCAGAGCGTACAGCTGAATGCGCCCATTCCCTTTGCCGTTTCGCCGCTCCGGATGGCGCTGGTGCTGGTGCTGGGAACGCTGGCTTATGCGGTGGCGTGCAGCACTACGCTGAAACGCCCGTATCTGGAGACGAAAAAGCTCTGCCGCCGTACCATTACAGTGATGACCGCAGCGGTCATGGCCGTGGCAGTGCTGATCGTTATGGCAAAGCTGCCCGACGGCGGTTTCGCCGGACAGTTCAAGCTGGACAGCGGCAACCAGATCACACAGGAACAGGTGGACGCTTTCGAAAACGGACAAATTTCCCTGCTGAAAGAAGTGGACGATGCGCTGCTCCAGGTGGAGAACCTTATGACTGGGGAATGCGAAACGACTCCGGCGCAAAGGCGGAGTGGGACCACGTATTCTATGACGGCAAGTATTATTCCTACTACGGCATCGCACCGGTGGTGCTGCTGTATCTGCCGTATCACAAGCTGACCGGACACTACTGCTCCACGAACCTGTCTATCCTGCTGTTCAGCCTGGTGGGACTGCTGTTCCTGGCAATGGCATATCTGGCATTCGTCAAGCGCTGGTGCAAAAACGTCTCTGCCGGAAACATCATCGCCGGCATGGCGATCCTGTTCAGCTCCTGCGGCATCTGGTACAGCGTGGGACGCACGCTGTTCTATGAGATTTCCATTTCCTCTGGATTCGCCTTTGTGGCACTGGGCGCTTATTTCCTGTTCAGTTCCAACGTGCTGAGCGAGGGCAAGGTGTCTCTGGTGCGGACGGCGCTGGCATCCCTGTTCCTGGGCATCGCCGTGCTGTGCCGTCCGACTCTGGCGGTCTATGCCGTGGTGGCAGTGCTGTATTTCCTGTACGCCATCCCCAAGTCCGGGAATGTGCTGGTGCAGGCAGAGGACGGCACTTCGTCTCTGGCAGTCCGCAAGCCCCGGCGCATCGCCTACGTGCTGTGCGCAGCCCTGCCGCTGCTGGCGCTGGGCATCACCCAGATGGTGTACAACTACGCCCGGTTCGGCTCGCCGCTGGACTTCGGCATCCAGTACTCGCTGACCATCAACGACTTCACCCATTCCCAGTACCACACCTCGTTCGTGCTGATCGGTCTGTGGAATTATCTCTTCGCCCCGCCTCAGTTCCTGCCGGAGTATCCGTACATCAGTACGCCTTTCTCCAAGCTGGACACCAACGGCTTTTACTTCAACGATGACGGCAACACCTCCGGCATCCTGTTCCTGGCGATCCCGGTTGCGGCATATCTGCTTGCCCGTGCGGCACTGCGCCGTCTGCCGGACACCAAGACACGCTGGAAATACGGCGTGATGGTGGGACTGCCCTGCGTGGTCATGCCGCTGGTCATCATCTGCTCGATCTGGGAAAGCGGCTATGCGGTGCGCTATACGGCGGACTTCTCCTGGGAGATCCTGCTGGGCGCACTGACGATCCTGTTCTTCCTGTATCAGAAATCCAAAAACGAAACAAAAAAGGATCTGACCCGGAAGTTTATGGCGGCTGCGATGCTCTGCGCTGTTGTGGTAAACGGTGTGCAGATCTTCAAATTCGCATTCCCCCAGGAGCAGTACCCGGCGATCTGTGACCATCTGACACAGCTGATCGCATTCTGGAAGTAAGGAGCATGAATATCTGATGGATACATTATATTTGGTCATTCCGTGTTATAACGAAGAAGAAGTGCTGCCGGAAACTTCAAAACAGCTTCTGGCGAAAATACAGTCGCTGATGGCGGCGGAGAAGGTCTCGGAGAAGAGCCGCATCGTCTTTGTCAACGACGGCTCGAAGGACCGCACCTGGGAGATCATCCAGGCGCTGCACCAGGAGAATCCCATTTACCAGGGCGTGTGCCTGTCCCGGAACCGGGGACACCAGAATGCGCTGCTGGGCGGCTTGATGACAGTGAAGAATCACTGCGACATGGCAATTTCCCTGGATGCCGACCTCCAGGACGATATCGATGCCATTGACGAGATGGTGGACAAGTACTATGCCGGAAATGACGTGGTCTACGGCGTGCGGAATGCCCGGAAAACGGATACCTTTTTCAAGAAGTTCACCGCCGAGGGCTTTATAAGGTCATGAAGATGATGGGCGCAGACGTGGTGTTCAACCACGCCGACTATCGTCTGATGAGCCGCCGTGCGCTGGACGGACTGGAATCCTTCAAGGAGGTCAATATGTTCCTCCGTGGCGTTGTCCCCATGATCGGCTATAAGAGCGACAAGGTGTACTATGCCCGAAAGGAGCGTTTCGCCGGAACTTCCAAGTATCCGCTGAAAAAGATGCTGTCCTTTGCCTGGGAAGCATCACATCCCTTTCCACAAAGCCCATCGCCCTCATTACCCGGCTAGGTACGCTGATCTTCCTGGTGAGCATCATCATGCTGATCTATTCCTTTGTGCGGCACTGCATGGGCGCAACCATTACGGGCTGGACTTCGCTGATCGTGTCCATCTGGCAATCGGCGGCTTGCAGCTCCTCGCCATCGGCATCATCGGGCAGTACATCGGAAAGGTTTACTTAGAGACAAAGGAACGCCCGAAGTTTATCATTGAAACGTATCTCTCCGATGAGGACGCAGATGCGGATAAGGATAAGACACAGAAGTAATTAAAAGTAACACTGCATAAAAATAAATCACCGGAGACTTGTCCCGGGGATTCTTTTGGAGGGTCTGGCTATGGCATATATCTTAACGAAAACCGTTATTCTCAGATGGAATACCGCCGCTGCGGAAACAGCGGGCTGAAACTGCCCCTGCTGTCCCTGGGGCTGTGGCACAACTTCGGCGACACCAATAGCCTGGAGCGGATGGCACAGCTCTGTGAGACGGCGTTTGACGGAGGCATCACCCATTCGACCTGGCGAACAACTACGGGCCGCCTGCTGGTGCGGCGGAGCGAAACTTCGGCAGACTGCTGAAAACCATTTTCGCCGGTCACCGGGATGAACTGGTCATCAGCACCAAAGCCGGCTATGATATGTGGGACGGTCCCTACGGCGACGGGGGCAGCCGGAAGTATCTGCTGGCGAGCCTGGATCAGAGTCTGAAACGGCTGGGTGTGGACTATGTGGACATCTTCTACCACCATCGCCCCGACCCGGAAACGCCTCTGGAGGAGACCATGGGCGCACTGGCGCAGGCGGTGCGGAGCGGCAAGGCGCTGTATGTGGGGCTGTCCAACTATGACGGCGAGACCATGCGCCGGGCGGCGGACATCCTGGAACAGCTGCACTGTCCGTACATCATCAACCAGAACCGGTACTCCATCCTAGACCGGGAGACGGAGCGCAACGGCATCCTGGATGCCAGCGCCGACCGGAAAAAGGGCGTTATCATTTACAGTCCCCTGGCGCAGGGAATGCTGACCGACCGCTATCTCCACGGCATCCCGGAGGACAGCCGCATCCGCACCGACGGCAGATTTTTGCAGGCATCCCAGCTGACGGAAGAACGCCTGGCGCAGCTCCGGCAGCTGCAGGCGATCGCACAGGACAGGGGACAGACGCTGGCACAGCTGGCGCTCTGCTGGATCCTGCGGCAGAAGGCGGTGACCAGCGTGCTGGTGGGCGCATCCCGTCCGGAACAGATCACGGACACCCTGCAGATCGTGGGGCAGAAACCGCTGACCGATGAGGAACTCCGGGCAGTCGATGCAGCAGTAGGACTGTGAGAACCGGCGTGTGCGGATTTTTCAAAAGGGGCTTGACAATCCCGAAAAAATGGCGTATAATAGAAATAGAGAGAGGGCATACCAGTAGACGGTCTGCTCCCACTGCTTGAGTTAAAGATTTAACCGCCACAAGTTTGGAGACTACGGGCGGTTATTTCTTTTTCTTGCCGTGGTGATTCTGATTACTATTTTTATGATTATAGTAAATGTACAAGATCACGCTGATACAATCCAGCAGAAAGCTGCCGATTTTCAGCAGATCACCAAAGGTGACGTATTGATCCATCATACCGATCACCTCCCATCTGTTCAAGTGAGCAGTGGGAGCAAAAATCAGAAAAAGACTTGACCGCCTACCGTTATTGGTATGCCCTCAGACATACAGTATACCACGTTGCGAAAAATGTCAAATGAAAGCATCTGCAATTTTTCAGCAAAAAGCCCCTTGACAAAAGGGGCGTGATGGCGTATAATAGAAATAGAGAGAGGGCATACCAGTAGACGGTCTGCTCCCACTGCATATTGGTTAAAGAATAACCGCCACAGTTTGGACGCTAGGGGCGGTTATTTCTTTTTCTTGCCGTGGTGATTCTGATTACTATTTTTATGATTATAGTAAATGTACAAGATCACGCTGATACAATCCAGCAGAAAACTGCCGATTTTCAGCAGATCACCAAAGGTGACGTATTGATCCATCATACCGATCACCTCCCATCTGTCAAATGAGCAGTGGGAGCAAAAATCAGAAAAAGACTTGACCGCCTACCGTTTCAGGTATGCCCTCAGATATTCAGTATACCACGTTTTGCAAAAATGTCAAACAAAATCCGGCAGCAGGACTCAGATTCCTGTTGTCGGATTTTGCATTTCCATGTAATTTACGTTGACTTATGCTTTCTTATGCCTGGTTTCAG
>ENA-OQEX01000653-OQEX01000653.1-human-gut-metagenome-genome-assembly--contig:-NODE-653-length-16928-cov-1.749896_pt1 | contig 16928 bp, 24 predicted proteins | sample MGYA00242802_ERZ504649 | MGnify/ENA primary metagenome ERZ504649 (study PRJEB26092, sample SAMD00036194) | human gut metagenome | host: Homo sapiens | study: EMG produced TPA metagenomics assembly of...
GCCGGTGGATAAAAAATGCTTAAAAATCGTCTCACAATCGTCTCATACACCGCTGTGCTGTCAGAGAAAGTCCCTTTAGTGCGCCAAGTCCCTGGCCAGTAGGAATAATAGCATAATGGTCTGTAATCTGTTTGTCATTGGTGTAACGTGTCTTCGCGATATTTTTGTATGCGCCAAGCTCTAACGCACCTTGCGCAGCTTCCCCGGCCTGAGGATAATTCCGAAGCCCGGAAATATTCTTATAAATCTCCTTTGCCACAGCTGTCGATAAAACTCTGGCATCTGTTCTGGGATATGTGACCAGTTTCTTTTCATAAAGATCCTGCACAATGGAAAGAGTCTCATCCGGCTGATCTTGAACAGTTTGGAACAGACATTCTGAAGCTCTGCCAGATTAAACAGAAGAGGCGGATTCTTATTTTCCTTCTTTCGCTCAATCTTCTCCACCGTACATATAAGAGGCTGCTGTGTACTTAATTCACAGATCAGCTTCTGGGCATCTTCTTTTTTCTTAAAACCATTTTCTTTATATAAAACAGGGGACTGGAAATAGCGGCTGCCTTCTACAGCTCTCCACTCTCCTTCAAAGCTTTCTCCTTCAAGAGCAATGCTGCTCACAACTCTGTAAAAAGGTGTTTTCACAAATGCGCGGATTTCCCGCTCGCGGCGAACTACCATCCCAAGGACACAGGTCATAACCCGTCCAACGGAAATTGCCTGGTATTTGCCTCCAAGATAATTGGTTACGCTGTTTCCATAACGCAAAGTCAGTACACGTGAGAAATTAATTCCCATCAGATAATCTTCTTTTGCCCGAAGATAGGCGGCTGCGGCAAGGTTATCATATTCTGAGATATCCTTTGCCTCACGGATTCCCCGAAGAATCTCTTCTTCAGTCTGGGAGTCGATCCACACACGCTTCTGCGTCTTGTCTTTCACTCCCGCCATCTGTGCTACCAGGCGGTAAATATATTCACCTTCACGCCCGGAGTCGGTACACACATAAATGGTATCAATATCAGTCTGTTTAAAAGCCCTTTCACGATCTGGAACTGTTTTTCCACGCCAGGTATCACTTCGTATTTAAAATCATGCGGCAAAAAGGCAGGGTATCTAAACTCCACCTTTTGTATTTCATATCATATTTCTCAGGATAGCTCATGGTGACCAGATGTCCCACACACCAGGTCACCACGCAGGTATCAGACTCGATATAGCCATCCCGTCTTTGTCCGCCAGATTTTAAAGCTTTCGCAAATTCCTGAGCCACGCTGGGCTTCTCTGCTATGTATAAAGCTTTTGACATATTATTTATCTGCGCTCATCTTTCTTAATGGCCATGCCAGTAAAAGAGCACCTCCCACCATATTTCCAATGGTTACGATCAGCATACTCTTCAGCATGAGACCAACGGAAAGGCCATCTACCAGACCAAGGCTTACTACAAAAATTCCCATGTTTGCAATGCAGTGCTCAAATCCGCTGAAAACGAATGCAGAGATACACATTACGATCATAAGGAATTTACCGGTTTCACTTTTCAGCTTAATTCCGCAGAGTACACCAAGACATACGAAGAAGTTACACAAAATTGCACGCATGAACATCTGTCCCATAGGGATCGTCAGCTTGTTGTTAATAAAGCCTGCGAAATAATCTGCTGAGCCGGATGCACCTGCTCCTACAAAAAGAAGTGCCATAATTGCACATCCAACGAAATTGCCAAGGTAGCTTACCAGCCATACCTTGCCTGCATCCCCCCAGGATACACTCTTGTCGAAGGCGCCGAATGCCATTACCATGTTATTACCGGTAAACAGCTCGCCGCCAACCAGGCTGATCAGAAGAACAGCAATGGAGAACACTACAGCTCCAAGAAACTTGCCCCAGGCAGGATCTGATCCTGAAAATACACTTCCTATAACATTGCTGTAAATAACTGCCACATCAATAAAGAAACCAGCCATTACAGCCCGAAGAAAGTACTTCAGGAAATTGCCGTTCAGCAGCCCGATTTTGTTTTTGGCTGCGTTTGAAAGTTTTTGCACATCTTCATAGTTCATAAAAAACACCTCCGTATTGTTTTTTACAATTATAACACTTTGATGTATTTTTCACAATAGAAGTTGATAATTTTTATCAATTAGGAACTATTTCACAAAAACGAGATGTTTCTTTTGTAAATTAATTACCCGTCCAATCACAGCACAGGGAAGCGACAGAGAAGACAGTCGACTAATTGCCCTGTCCGCATCCTGAGAATCTATACTTAGGAGAAGCCCTCCGGAAGTCTGCGGGTCAAATACTATATCCTCACGGGCAGCAAGCTCTGCTTCATTTATGATGGTTTCACTTCTGCCTGTTTCATTTTCCACAGCTTCACACCTGGTCTTTTCCAGCCAGAAATTCTCACTGCTTTCCCCACTGTGATTCTTCCATGAAAACTCGCACTCTCCCCCTGCAAATTCCCGATTGCGGTATGCACCTGCAGGAATAAATCCCATAGAAGCATAGTCAAGTGCTCCTTTCATAATCGGCAGGGAACCAAGAGAAATACAAAGGGTCTTCCCACTTCCCTTCGCCATTTCCAGGGCATGTCCGGCAAGACCAAAACCTGTTACATCCGTGCAGGCATGAATCTGCAGATCTGCCACTTTATCTCTGGCATACCTGTTCAAAGTCGCCATCACAGAAGCTGCATAGGCAGTCTCTTCCTCAGATGCCATCTCTCCTTTCACTGCAGTAGAAAGAATTCCGGTTCCAAGAGGCTTGGTAAGGATCAGAACATCTCCGGTCTCTGCTCCAATATTTTTCCACATTGAGGCAGGATTTACAAATCCGGTAACGCACAAGCCATATTTCGGCTCATCGTCCTGAATCGTGTGTCCTCCCGCAAGAGAAGCACCAGCTCCATTACCTTGTCTGCACCTCCCCGCAGAATCTCGCCCAGAATCTCCGGATCAAGACAATTAGGAAAGGCTGCAATATTCAATGCCAGCTTAGGCTCTCCACCCATAGCATACACATCACTTAACGCATTTGCCGCTGCGATCTGTCCGAAAGTATAAGGATCGTCCACGATCGGTGTAAAAAAATCCACGGTCTGGATCATGGCCAGATCATCAGATATACGATATACAGCAGCATCGTCGGAAGATTCCGTTCCGACCAGTAAATTCGAATCATAAAACTTCGGCAGCTTACCCAGAACCTGGGCAAGGGTCCCCGGACCTACTTTCGCCGCTCAGCCAGATGTATGAGAATACTGGGTAAGGCGGATTCGCTCTCTGTCGCTCATGGACTCACCTCCTGTCAGTTCTAGAGCGTGTTTGAAAAAGGCTTTCTGCAAGATGTGCGTCACAATTTTGTGGTATATTTTGCCCGGATGAGGGCGCGTAGCGGGCTACGGCAATCGAATTCGGGTGAAATCTCCCGCAAAGTGGGGCGTGCATATTGCGGGAATGATTTTTCAAACAGGCTCTAACGTGCTATCTATTTTAACATGAATCTCCCCTATCGTAAACGGTCAGTTTTTTATTTTAGTTGTTTATCTGCTACTATTCTTGAAAAAGTTGCAAGATGTACGTCACAATTTGCGGGAGATTTCGCCTGGATGAATGCGCCGTAACGGGCTACGGCAGACGAATTCGAGTGAAATCTACCACAAAAGTGGGGCGTGCTGATTGCCGACTATCCCCAAAAAGGGAGAATGCCACCACATCCGGCAGCATTCTCCCTGCATTTATTCACTCTTCAATTTATTTCGCCTGGATATATCCCTGCGCCTTCAATGTCTCTGCGCAAAGAACAGCACCACCTGCAGCACCTCTTACAGTGTTGTGGGAAAGTCCAATGAACTTCCAATCGTAAACAGTATCCTCGCGAAGTCTTCCGATTGATACACCCATTCCGTTCTCGAAGTTCACATCCTCTGTAACCTGTGGACGATTATCCTCCTCAAGATACTGAATGAACTGCTTCGGTGCGCTTGGAAGATTCAGTTCCTGAGGAACTCCCTTGAACTCTACAAGTGCTTTTACAAGCTGCTCTTTCGTAGGTTTCTTTCTGAATTTTACAAATGCAGCTGCAGTGTGGCCATTCAGGATCGGCACACGAACGCACTGACATGTGATAACAGGCTCTTTCGCCGGAACAATCACGCCGTCCTCAACTTACCCCAGATACGAAGTGGCTCTTTCTCGCTCTTTTCTTCCTCGCCACCAATATATGGAATGATGTTATGCTCCATTTCCGGCCAGTCCTTAAATGTTTTTCCAGCTCCGGAAATTGCCTGATATGTAGTAGCAACTACTTCATATGGCTCAAATTCTTTCCATGCAGTAAGTGCAGGTGCATAGCTCTGAATAGAACAGTTTGGCTTAACAGCGATGAAACCTCTCTTTGTTCCCAGACGCTCTTTCTGATGTTTGATAACTTCGAAATGCTCTGGATTGATTTCCGGAATTACCATCGGCACATCAGGTGTCCATCTGTGAGCGCTGTTGTTGGAAACAACTGGTGTCTCAGTCTTGGCATATGCTTCCTCGATGGCTTTAATCTCGTCCTTGGACATATCTACAGCAGAGAATACAAAGTCAACAGTTGACGCAACCTTCTCTACCTCATTTACATTCATAACAACAAGCTTTTTCACTGCTTCCGGCATTGGAGTATCCATTTTCCATCTGCTCCTACAGCGTCCTCGTAAGTCTTTCCAGCACTTCTCGGGCTTGCTGCAACAGTTACAACTTCAAACCATGGATGATTCTCTAACAGGGAAATAAATCTCTGACCCACCATTCCGGTAGCACCTAAAATACCAACTCTAAGCTTTTCACTCATAATATTCTCTCCTCATTCTTTCCTCTGCGTACATGTGTATTTCTATGACATACTATACTATGTTCTGAGAAAATGCAAGTACTTTCTTAAATTTTATCATATTAAAGCAATAAATTTATCTGATTTACCAAAAAAATCCTGTAAAACAAGATTCTTTCGTTACTTTCCACCGAACTGCCAGAGCATGTTTGAAAAAGGCTTTCTGCAGGATGTGTCCTCTTTTCAGTTCGCTTCCAGATACTTTTTATTTCCTGCAATTACCTGCTCCATCACATCCGGACCGGGAGCTCCAAGAGTCATACGTTTCTCCACACAGGTCTTCATGCTGATAGCCTCATAAATATCCTGTTCAAACACAGGACTGATTTCTTTATACTCTTCAAGGGACAGTTCATCCAGGGAAATTCCCTTTTCAATACATTTTAGAACCAACTGCCCAACGATTCCATGCGCATCACGGAAAGGCACGCCATGATTTACCAGGTAATCTGCCGCATCAGTAGCATTGGTAAAGCCATTCTTTGCGCTTGCTTCCATGTTCGCCTTGTTAAACTGCATGGTGGATATCATGCCGGTAAAAAGAGCCAGACAACCTTTCACAGTATCAATAGCATCAAATGTAAGTTCCTTATCCTCCTGCATATCCTTATTGTATGCCAGCGGAATTCCCTTCATGGTAGTAAGAATTGATGTCAGTGCTCCATAAACACGTCCTGTTTTTCCTCTTACCAGCTCAGCAATATCCGGGTTCTTCTTCTGAGGCATAATACTGCTTCCGGTACTGTATGCATCATCGATTTCCACAAAACGGTACTCATTGGAATTCCAGAGAATAATCTCCTCGGAAAAACGGCTGAGATGCATCATAACCGTAGAAAGTGCGGACAACAGTTCAATCACATAATCTCTGTCAGATACAGAGTCCATGCTGTTTCTGGTTGGCTCATCAAAGTCCAGAAGCTGTGCGGTGTATTCTCTGTCCAGCGGATAGGTAGTTCCTGCAAGAGCTCCCGCGCCAAGAGGACAGGTGTTCATTCTCTTGCGGATATCAAACAGACGTCCTCTGTCACGGCGGAACATTTCAAAATATGCTCCCACATGATGCGCCAGCGTAACTGGCTGGGCTTTCTGGAGATGGGTAAAGCCGGGCATATACGTATGCACATTCTCTTCCATGATCTTCTGAAGAGCCTCAAGCAGTGATTTTACTTCCTGGTCAATCTCATCGATCTCATCACGCACATAAAGTTTCATGTCCAGTGCAACCTGGTCATTACGGCTTCTTCCCGTGTGAAGCTTCTTACCCGGATCACCAATACGGTCGATCAGGTTTGCCTCTACAAAACTGTGGATATCCTCATATTCTGATGTGATTGCAAGTCTGCCTGCTTTCACATCTGCCAGGATTCCCTCCAGTCCTTCTAATATCTGATCTCTCTCTTTCTCTGTCAGAATCCCCTGTTTTGCAAGCATCTTTACATGTGCCTTGCTGCCACGGATGTCCTGTTCATAAAATTTCTGGTCAAATGAAATGGATGCATTAAAATTATAAACCAGTTTATCGGTTTCCTTAGTGAAGCGTCCGCCCCAAAGCTGTGCCATAATATTTTCCCTCATTTCCTGCAAAGTTCCACGAATTTTTCAATATTTTTATTCCAAAAGCAAGATGCTTAAGAATTTTACAGAAATACACTTTGAAGTATTATAGGAACCTTACAAATTCTTTCTAACTTTACTACAATCAAGTGCTAGTTTATCACACTTTCTGCTAATTGCAAAGAGTCTTTCATTATGATTTTCGCTATACATTACTGCATCAAACCGTTTTGCAATGCACAAAATTCATGCAAGTGCATGACTCTGCACTATTGTTTGCAAAATATCAGATGGTTTCACTGACAGTCCATGCAGCTCTGTTGTTTCTGCTTTTCCCGCTCCATGCTCTCCCGCTTAGAAAACACACACCCGCAATAATTCTGCCGATACAGCCCATATTCATGGGAAAGTTCTATAGACCGCTTATATCCGTTCTTTTTCTTGAAATCAGACGAAGATGCTCCACTTTATAGATTTGTGCAAGTTCCTGGCCTATCTCATTGATCTTTCCTGCATTTTTAAAGGACTGATGGAAAGTGTGGTGGTAAAATAATCATATCCGCCCTCCTGAGCCAGCTTTGCTGCTGCCTCCATTCGAAGCCGATAACATTTGAAACACCGTTCTCCTCCCTCCGGTACATCCTCCAGCTTTTGCCATGGCATAAAAATCCTCTGGTCTATACGCGCCTTCCACCAGATCGACTGGATGAAGAAACTCCATCTCGCTGATCAGCCTGCGGATTTCTGCCACCCGCTTCTCATATTCCTCCTTGGGAGAAATATTGGATTATAAAAAAATACTGTAACAGAAAAAAACCTGGAAAGATATTCCAGGACATAACTGCTGCAGGGCGCACAGCATGCATGAAGAAAAAGTCTGGGAACCTTTCCTTCTCTCTCATGCTGTTCGATTAATTTTTCAAGCTCTTTTTGGTAATTTACATTTGCCAATTCTCTCACCCATTCTTACAATCGTTTCATATCCATTTTCAGAATTCTCTATCAAATCAGAATCCAGCCTTACCTTTCCATGCTGAAGAAGCAGGACAATGTAGAACCTCCGAATTTCAAAATAACCTTTTTTCTTCACCCCTTTTTTCACTTTCACCAGGCACCAGGTTTCAGATTGGTAATTTTCCCCACCATCATAGCTCCGACTTCCATCATAGCAATGGTTCCAAACTGCTCTGTTTTTAACAGGCAATACTCTCTGGTATTCTCATGATAAATCTGGCATACGTCATTAGCAGCAGGATTACCGTATGAAAAACACCGGGGATCTTTACATCCGGAGATTTCTCTCCATCTGCCACATAGCAGTAATGGTGATAATCATCGACTGTCAGCCTGAGGATCACTGCATAACCGCCAAGATACCGCTTTGCCAGCTTTTTATTCTTCAGCAGGCGTTCCAGAGTATACAGAGTATCTTTTATATAAAATCTGGAATCACTGCCAATACGGCTCACGGTAACCTTTCCGTCACAAGGACTGACCAGTACGCTGTCATCCGCTGCTACAGGCCGCTGCCCCTCTTTAAGCCTGCGGGTAAAAAAGTCGTTATAGGAAGCAAACTCCTGTCTGGTGCAGCTGGAAAGATCAATGTGATTGCGCTCCACAAATCCAGGAATCATCCTCGCAGAAAGCCTGGTATTCAAGAACCAGCCGCCCAGTCTGGTAACAAAAGGCTGTATTATGATCTTCAGGCAAAGACGTCCGCCCCAGTCATTATACAGATGGCGCAAAAATTTATCCTGTCTGTTCTCCTCTATTGTGATGTTGCCTTTTCTGTCTATATATTTCATAATACCTCCCCTGCATTTGCTATAAAAGTTCCCGATGGCATCCACAAAAGAGCCATGCCTGCATAAGCGAATTCATGGATATCGTCTGGCGACAGCCCGGATTACGAATGTAGCCGGCAGCTGCAGGAGCGCAACAGGCGCCAGACAGCTGACTTCATATATGGTGAATATCCGTTTTATAACAGATGAAACATCATGGAAAGCGCCAGTGCCACAAGGGCAACCAGAAGGATCACCATTGGATTCTGAGGTTTTTTCACCTTAAAATCACTGATAAACAGCACTCCGACTACTACCACTGCCACATGGATCACCAGAAGGAAATTTTTCCCGCATCCTCTTCTCAGCAGATAAAGGAACGGAAGGATGATCGCCATCGAAGTGATTGGCAGACCTTGGTAATAGTGACGAAGCTCGGAGGTCTCGTTCTGTCTCTTCTCTTCCATTACGTTAAAGTAACCCAGACGGATTACAGAAGCTACACAATACAGGCAGAGAATGATCACTCCTGGGATATGGTTCATTCCCAGACAATAACAGATCATTGCCGGAAACACACCAAAACATACCACATCACACAGGGAATCGATCTGAATTCCAAATTTCTTCTCATCCTCTGTACGGTTCTTCTTTGTACGGGCGATTTTCCCGTCAAACATATCACAAGTCCGGACAGTGCCAGACACAAAATTGCAACTTTGAAGTCTCCCTCCAGTGCTCTTGTCATTCCAAATACGGAAACAGCGAGACTGATGTATGTAAGCACCACCGTATAATCATAAAATCCAAGCATATCCTGTTTCTCCTTTTTCAAACGTTCTTCCTTCATTGCAGTTAATTACATCCTTTGTATCTCTTCGTTTTTCCTTCCAATGGTAAGATGTGCCACACAGGTCATAAGTGCACTGATCAGCATCTGTCCGTAATAGGAAATCCCACGGCTGAGCAGCATAGATGGCAGCAAAAGCGGTCCAAATACGGGCACAAACATCACCATATATAATGTCTCGCTGATTCCCATGCCTCCCGGAAGAGGAAGCATATCCACAGATACGGAAATCACCGCCTGTAAAATAGTAACGGTCAGGATTCCATACTCATGGAGTCCCAAAGCGCGGTACACCCAGTAAGTGACCGTAAACAGAATACACCTCTGCACAAATGTAATGATAAATACATTCAGTATGATCCGCTTATGGCTGGCCCAGAAGGCTGCCGTTGCGTGATACTGGTCCATGGAAGCCTCCAGCTTCTCAAGCCTTGCTTTTTTGGCTTCAGAATCCGGACATGCTCAATGATCTTCAGACCTTTTACCATGATCCATTTCGCAAGGCCTGGGGCAAACACCAATATCATCATAAAGGTAACACAGAACACGTTCAGACCCACGCCTAGATAAAACACCCACATATAGTCTCCAAGATAGCCTCTCAGGAAATCACCGCCCAGAAAACAGATCAGAACACCGATCACTACCAGAACTGCCTTGTAGGTGATGGTAACGATCATCAGGACCAGAGTAGTTACCGGAATAGGCAGTTTATCTTTTTTCATGTAAAAGATCTGCATGGGCTGTCCGCCTGATGCAGACGGAGTAATACAGCTGAAAAAAAATCCTACAAAGGAGTACAATGCACAATGAGTCATTTTCACACTGGCTCCAAGTGTTTTCATCATATAAAAATGATAACCGATTCGCCAAGAATAAAAAATACCACGCACACAAGACTCAGAAGCAGATATCTCCCATCAGCATCCCTGCAGTACTGATAATATCTCCGATGTCCTTGCCGCGAAAAACCAGGTACATGGTAAGACCGAAAACGATCACCAGAAATAACAGGTTGAAAACCGTTTGACTTTTTACTCATAATATTTATTTTCTTTCTAAAAAAATTGTCGGTACAGGAACCGCGAACTCCGCTTCGCTACACTCTGCACATAGATAAATCACTTCATTATAACACACCCCACCCAAAAAGCATATCATAAATTATACGAAAATGGAGGTTTGATTATGAATCCGCTTCTGGAAGTAAAGGATGTGTGCCTTTCTTACCATAGCTTATCCGGGGAAACGGCTGCCCTTTCTCATATATCTTTTCATCTTATGCCAGAAGAGTTTCTGGCTGTCGTGGGGCCTTCCGGTTGTGGAAAGTCCACTTTGCTGAATCTGATCTGCGGGCTTTTACATGCGGAAAGCGGAACCATTCTTATGAATGGAAAGCCACTGAACAAGGACAGCGCCCGTATTGGCTATATGCTTCAAAAAGACCACCTTCTGGAATGGCGCAGCATCTACCGCAATGTTCTCCTTGGACTGGAAATACAAGGCGAACTCACAAAAGACAATCTTTCCTATGTAGATGAACTGTTAAAGATTTATGAGCTGGACAAATTCCGTGACAGTCGTCCAAGCCAGCTCTCCGGCGGCATGCGGCAGCGGGCGGCACTGATCCGCACGCTTGTATTAAAACCGGATCTTCTGCTTCTCGACGAACCATTCTCCGCACTTGATTACCAGACACGGCTGAACGTAAGTGATGACATTGGAAAAATCCTGAAAAAACAACGAAAGCCGGCTATTCTTGTCACTCATGATATTTCCGAAGCCATCAGCATGGCAGACCGGGTACTGATTCTTTCAAAGCGTCCTGCCACTGTAATAAAGATTGTTCCCATTGATCTGGATATGAAAGACCGCACGCCCCTTTCTTCGAGAAATGCCCCGGCTTTCAAATCCTACTTTAATCTGATCTGGAAGGAGTTGAATCAGAATGCATGAACCTTCCCCCGCTCAAAAAGCATATCTTGCCCGTCAGAAAAGGGACCGTCGCCTTGTTGTAAGCGCAAGGCTTCTGGTCTTTCTTATTTTTCTGGCACAATGGGAAGTCCTGGCAAGGGCTGGCTGGATCGACTCTTTCATCTTCAGCAGCCCCTCTATGATCTTCAATACATTTGTGGAGATGGCCAAAAACCACTCGCTGTTCATCCACATTGGAGCCACCCTGAAGGAAACTCTTCTTAGTTTCCTCTTCGTAGTAGTCCTGGGTCTTGGCATTTCCATTATGCTGTGGGGATGCCCCAGACTTGCAAAAGTACTGGAGCCTTATCTGGTAGTGCTGAACAGCCTTCAAGTCTGCCCTGGCACCCCTTCTCATTGTATGGCTGGGTGCCCGTCAGCGGACCATCATTGTTGCAGGTATGTCTGTGGCAATCTTTGGATCAATTCTGAACCTGTATACAGGCTTCGGGGAGATCAGCCAGGAAAAATTGAAGCTGATCCGCACACTTGGAGGCGGTAAAAAAGAAGAACTTTTAAAAATTGTTTTACCCTCCTCCGTGCCCCTTATTCTTGCAAATATGAAAGTAAATATCGGTCTTTGCCTGGTAGGGGTGATCATAGGCGAATTTATCGGTGCAAGACAGGGGCTTGGCTACCTGATCATATATGGCAGTCAGACATTCCAGTGAGTACGCATTCTGACAGTTTCCACAAAATGCTGTCCTCTTCTCTTTCCAATTTTCTATAACGAAGTGCAGTCCCGTATTTCTTCAAAAAAGAAATTTAATTTTATTTTTCAGAGCCACTCTTTCCGACAGTCAAAGGCAATCCTCTCCGCTCCTCTTTCAAGATGGATCACACCGCATTCCCTGAAACCAAATTTCTTCAAAGCGCCCTGCATGGGCTTGTTGTCCTCATGGGTATCAATGCGCACATATCCGCTTCTCTCCAACCCATAAGAAAATGCAGCCCTGGTCACACCCTTTGTCACCCCATTGGAAGCGACTCTGTGAATCACGCCGTAGGCTCCCTGTCGCTGTGCCATTCACCATTTTCGATCACACGGTAAGTAGAATCCTCTCCTGTAAAAATACAAATGTTCCCACAATTCCCCCATTTTCCACGCATACATAGGAAGTTCCTGTTTTATATCATTTTCTACCGTTGAAACTTCCGGGTAGCGGTCCTCCCACTGGTTTGGATTACCGTTGTTTTTCATAAATTCCCGGGCAATTTTATATAAGTTCAGTATCTGTGGCAGATCCTGAAGTGTAGATTTTCTGATATTCATAATACTGTTCCTTTCTGCCTGTTCGGACAAAATATACCGCACAGCAAGGCGTGCAGATTGCGAGAATGATTTTTCAAACAGGCTCTAAGTAATGTCTGTAACTGCAGACATGACGGGCAGTTACGATTTTTTCAGTATAGCATATCAAAGGTCTCTGCCGCAATAATGCATTTTCCCTGTTTCTTTACCACTTTCAGATGATCCGGATAAATCAGGATTTTCTCCACCATTTTTAACTCACATAATACGTGGGCCTTTAGAATCACATGATGTTCTTTTAAAAACTGCTCTGTCTCCCGAAGCCTTTTTTCCACTTCTTCCTGTTCCTCTGCCAGAAAATCCCTGTTCTTCTGCCTGCACGTTCTGCTGCCGGTGTTGTTCTTTAATTTATTTTGCAGTTCCCTTTCCTTGATCTGGTAAAGAGATTCTTCCACCAGGCCTTCCAGATATTTGTCCAGCAAAAGCTGTTGCTGGTATTTAATCTTTTTTTCCAGCTGTTCGTACTTTTCCAAATCCTTCTTTTGGTTTTCTTCCAGACTTTCCTTCAAAAGCTGCATGAAAGAATCCGTAATCTCCCTTTCCTGATCTGGCAGGATTTCTTTTCCTCCGGACCTTTCCAGAAGAAGAAACAACTTTTCCTCTTCTAGATGGATATTGGCACAGCCGCCTGGCTTTTCCTCCTTTTTTCTCCCCTGTTCCAGATAAGTTTTACATTTCCATTCATGAATTTTATGATTTTTCCCTTTCTTGTTGTCCGGTAAAAAGGGGCCCCGCACAAACCACAGACCAATTTTCCGCTAAACACATGCTTTCCCGGATTTACTCCAAAGCACCTGGCCGTTCTCTCCTGGTTTCCGACAGGTTTCTTTCTTTTGTCGATTTCTTCATTGGCAGCCTTCCACAGTTCTTCTGACACAATTGCCGGAATCCGGTTTTCATAAATATAAAACTGTTCCTGTGGATTTTTTACCACCTGCCTGGTATCAAAATCATAATGTTTCCGGTTCATGACCACAGTACCTTTATTGACAGGATTTCGGATCATGCGGCGGATATCAGAATCGGTAAAAAAGCTTCCATTTCGTTTCTGCACACCATCCTCCCGCAGGATCGGGCGATACATCTGCTGCCAAGACCTCCTGCACAAAGCTCATACATTTTTCTTTTCACCTGTGCCTCTTCCTCTATGATCGCCAGGCTTTTATCTGGCAGCTTCCGGTAGCCATAAGTATTGGAAGTAAGCATCAGGCACTGCCAGTCCTTTGCCGGTTCCGGTGGGCGTTATTGATCTTACGGCTTAATTCCCGCTGTATTCCTCTGCCAGAATTGCCTTGATTCCAGTGATCAGACTGTCATCGGCACTGTAAAAACGGTTTTCCAGATAGAGATACAGCCGTTTGCCACAAGTCACAAGCCGATCCACAAAAACATACCAATCCTTTGTGTTTCGCATCAGTCTGTCCTGGGATTTTATCACTACAATCTCAAATTTATCTCTAAGAAGGTCAGAAAAAAGCCGCTGGTACTGTTCCCGTCCCCGGGTGCTGGTACCGGACCTGCTTTCTATATATTCATCCTCTAAGGACCAGTTCAGGCGGCAGACGCATTCTCTTGCCTCCGCCGCCTGTCTTATAAGCGCATCCTTCTGGCACTCCTCTTCTGTACTGCACCGGCAGTAGATCACTGCCCTGGTCATAAAGTGTCACCGTATTTTTCTATTTTTTCCTTCAAAACCAACAATTCAGCTGAGGTAATCCATTTTTCCTCTGCAAGAATATCTGCGATTTTCTTTAATAATTCCTTTTTCTCTGACAATTTTAAATTTTCCTGATTTTTCCGGTTGGTAACAGACCGTGGAAAAACGGATGTGCACTGCTCTTCTTGCTCCCAATTTAAGGATTCCGCCAGACTCATACTATCAACTCCGGTTTTCATGCCTTATGGTATAATATGCAGTTCTTCCTGTCTCTGCCGTAATTTTTTTCTATCTTCCAGGCGGATTGTCCAGCATATGCCACTCCCACTCCGGATCAATAACGGCATCCGCACTTTCCATAACTGCACAATCCTTATCACAGCCATCCACTGCACAGGAACAGGCCATACCCGCTTTCTCAAAATGCCCTGGCACACCTTCATAACGCACGCACCATAATCCACGGTAGTGCATCCGTTTACACAGGCCATATTCATACTCGTATTTCACTATTTTTTCTGACATTTCTCTACCTCTTCCAACTTTTTATTACCGGTTCTTCCGAAAGCAAAGGGACCGAAAGCCACTCTATTTTTCCTTCTGCCATAGTATATTTCTGCCATTCTGATAAGCACATTCCATTGCCAGCCTTACGCCAGGCTTTTCTGTCATGGGATCTTCAATTCCCACAGACAGAGCATATCCCTTCTTCAAAAGTGCCGGAATATCCCGGGTTTCAAATACAGTCCGAGTAATAAGCTGTGTATCTGGTAAAACAGAAGAAAGAAGCATATTGATTTCAGTCTTCTCCACTGTATTTCCAGAGGGATCCTCCAGATACAGATATACCGGCCATTTTTTGTAAAACGGAGCAACGCCGTCATTATTCCAGGTCAGGCACAGGCAATCTTCCTGCCCCTCCCTTTTCCAGGCAGCTTCTGAGATCCACAGGCGGTACCCCATATTCAAAAGCACTTTGTCATAGCCATCTTTATACTGACTGTCTGCATATTTCGGACCTAAAAATGTAGTGTGAGACTTCCGGACCAATTCTACAGTCTGTTCCAGATCTGTCACCAGCATCTGTTCCATGGAAACAGAGCTGGTAAATTCACCGCCCGATGGAGCTGTCTTCCAGAAATCTGGCATACTGCCAAGCGCATCTTTCTCCTCTGCCTGTCCATAATCTCCACCTTCCTGAATCCAGGTCAGCCATTCTTCTGTGGACTCTTTATGCCCGGTCATATCATTATAAAGCCCCATTCCATAAGCTTCTGCAATATGAAAAGGTCTTCTCATAAGCATGTTTACGCCGGGAAAAGCTTCCAGCCAGGGCATAATATACTGATTTCTTACAGCTTCCTCAGGGATTCTCGTAATCCCATCGCTGTAATTTACATGCCACTCTCCCCAATGTCCAAGACTTCCAAGCTCAATATAACTGATCAGCCCGTCTTTTCCAAAATGCTCTCCAAGGGCTTTGATTGCCTTCTCATGCTCTTCTATAAAAACCTTATTGTTGTAATCCGGTGAATATCCTTTTCCATATTCACCATCATACCAGGTTCCGTCTTCCCCCGTCTTCTCATACAGCCACCGGGGGATATCCATATGTTTCTCATCACCTGGAATGTCACAGACAAAACGAAGGATCAGATGCTTTCCTTCTTTTTTCCACCTGTTTATCTGGTTTTCCTCTTCTATGGAATCCCAGGCATACACCCCTTCTTCCGGCTCTAATTCTGCCCAGGTAATGTCCATATACAAAAGCGAAATATCCTCTGACACATTCTCATACCAGGCACTTGGTGCATATCCCATAAGCGGATTTCCAAAAATCTCCTGGGATTTCTGAAACTGCTTTTTGTTTCCATTTCCGGAAGACCACCATTGATAACCTGCGCCAGCTGCCAGAATGACTATCAGAATCAGCAACATTGCTGCCAGAATCTTTTTCATCCGTGATATTCTCCATTATACTGAATCAGAGTGACATCTTCTACATCTTCAATGCTGCGGATTTTTCCATAAAATCCATATCATTTTGTCGGCAGTACAATTCCACTGCCATCTCTGTTTTTTCTTTGCGCATGGTCTTGGATTTGACAAAATACTTTCTTTTTCCAAAGCAGCGGATTACCTCATCCCCTGCCTGGTCTCCTGTATAGTGGATCACTGCAATATAGATTTTTCCTCTCTGCTGTTTGTGATAAAACAATACGATCATCAGGATCATAATCGCAGCCGCCAAAAGCGCCAGGACATACATTCCCGCTCCAGCCGTAATTCCTGTGGTGATTGCCCAAAACAAATACAAAAGATCCATAGGATCCTTAATTGCTGTACGAAAACGGACAATGGACAACGCTCCTACCATACCAAGTGAAATTACCACATTGGTACTGATAGCCAAGGTTACCATACAGGTAAGCACTGTCATTCCAACCAGAGTAACAGCAAATGTTCTTGAAAAAACAACTCCTGCGTAAAACTTCCGGTATACCAGATAGATCAGCGCCCCTAACAGCAGAGCCGCCGCAAGAGCTGTGAGAATCCCCGGAACATCATAATTGGTAAACGCTCCGGATTCCAGAACTGATTTTTTGATCATGTCCTTTACACTCATAAAAAATTCCTCCACTTATCTCTTTGTGCTTTTTTGTAATTATTCAGAAGGCAGTATTTTGCAAGATATTTTTTGTGAACATAGTTCACAGTTATACGTTTTCTTTTTATGTCTCATACCAGTACTCGAATCCATTCATATACCTGGTTTTCTCATAACAGAGCACATATTTGGAAACTGCTGTAAATTCCGCTGCTGGCGGTGGCAGAACATCGCGTAAAAGCTGGGGAAGCATTTCTGTAAACTTCACTTCCAGAATCAGTTTTCCAGGTTCCAGCACAGACAAG
>ENA-OQEX01000654-OQEX01000654.1-human-gut-metagenome-genome-assembly--contig:-NODE-654-length-16894-cov-2.575655_pt1 | contig 16894 bp, 16 predicted proteins | sample MGYA00242802_ERZ504649 | MGnify/ENA primary metagenome ERZ504649 (study PRJEB26092, sample SAMD00036194) | human gut metagenome | host: Homo sapiens | study: EMG produced TPA metagenomics assembly of...
CGCAACGAGTTCTCCAACGAGAACACAGGATGCGCCATGCTGGCAATGCAATACCGCGCATACGGCATAGCAGACTCTTCACTGTAATACCGTACACGGAAAAACGAAGTCGCCGACCGTTTCATGGAACGGTCGGCCGGCTGGCATCTTCCTGAACGGGCGATTGGAACACCCGCACAGGACCTGAATTATCTCTTATTTATTGGGGAACGTGAACCCTCCACCGTGACGCGGACCACCGATACGCGACCCACGGCCTCGGGAGTGGCGTTAATGCGCATCGCTTCGCATTCTTCCATAATCAGGACACCCCCGACAGGCACGACGCATGGTACGCCTTCCTCATCGTCATTCGGCAGGCCAAACCATTCGCGATCCGAAACGTCGCTGTATGCACCGGCTGGCCGCAATGCCGTTTTTGCGCGGACATACACGGCTAACGGCTCGTCGATGGGCGAGAGCACCGTGTGGTACCGGCGGTGCCCGACATAACGATCATCAGCGAGCGCGCCTGCCGGTACGCCCAGAAGGTCAGCGAATCGCCGAGCGAATACGCGGTGTCCAACGGCAGACGGTCGATTGCCTAATGGCTTGACCGCATCGCATCCATTTGCGCACATGAGACAATCCGGTATCGAACATTTCCAAGCTGTCGTATAGTCGCATCACTGCACCTCCTTACCGACTGCACCCGCACCACAGTTCGGATTGCGGCTGACGTGTTCGTCGTCGTGAATCGGCGTCAGCGTAAAGGAGAACGCACAATCCTCAAATCGAATACGGTACGAATCAAGCACCTCGCTACCCCAGGAATTTGATCCGAGACCTAACACGCCATCATTGATGTTGACGGTAACCGATCCATGACCCTCAGGCAGCTCGTTCACATGCTTGGCTTTGTCGATATCAGCGCAGCTGTACGGCCACGCGGAGAAGGAGAACGCCTCGGACTCACCATCGGCCGGCGCCGTCCGCGTCACCATCACACCGTTCCCGTTTCCGTCGCGGAACGTTACCCAGCGGGTGCCTTCGTGATTCGCGCAATCCTGCGGCATCACATAGGGCGTAAACATGGCATCCACGTCATTCGTCCACACGCCCACTGGATTGGCGGCGAGGGAATCCGGGTAGTTCTCGCCCGGGCCGTGCCCGTACCAAGCGACCTGCCTGCAATCCCGCGGAATAGTGAAGGACAGGCCTCGGCGCGGAATGATGTCATGGTAGTCGCCATAGGCGGTGGCGGTCACCGCGACGTCAACATGGCCGTCGGCATGCACTGTGTAGGTCAGTCTCGTTCGCATGCCGGCCAATACCACAGGAGCGGCGAGACGCTGCTCGACCTCGATGATCACCTGGTCGCGTTCCGCATGCCATTGAACGCCACGAGTGTCCGTCTGCATGACGTCCAGATAATACGGCTTCCAGAGCGCGGAGTATTCCTGCGTAAGGTTGTCGATCAATGGTTTCCACAGGGCGAAACATATCGGCGAATCAATGACGTTCCGATCGCCATCGCTCCAGTTGGCTATGGCACCGAGCGCCTTGTCAAACCGAAGCACCATGGCACCGGCGCGAATGGTCAGATACCGTTCGTCTTCGACGGTGGACAATGTTTGGCGAACGGGAGAGGTCACGGCGAGCGCCGACCCATCATTCGAACGCACCGGGCCATAGCCACCCTGACCGGCATGCAGCCGGAACTGGTAGGAGCCCAGCGGCTCATCCGGATCACACCACTCATGCTGTTCCACGGACAGCACGGTAACCGTGAGCATCGCTTCACCGCCATGGTGTTCCAGCAGCGCTTCACGGCGCAACGGTATGTCCATGTGACCGAGCGGGGGCACGGGCCCCACCTCCAGCAGTGTCGTGTCCACGGTTTCACCATCCACACTTATAGACACCCGCAGCCGAGTGTCGGACAAATCAGTGAAATACCGACGACTATCAATGCCAAGCAGAGCGGTGCCATCCTCCTCGGTATAGGTGCAGCTGACCTTCACCGGGCAAATCACCTGCCGATATTCAGCAAGCCCCGGACTGGGCTCCTGCCAGGGGAACACCAGACCGTCCACGCAGAAGTTTCCGCCCGGTGGGGTAATCGCCGAAATCCCCGCCGTAGGCATACCACAGGTCGTCCAGCCCATTAGGGTCCACGCCTTTGGCCTGCACCTCACGCTCGGCCAATAGCGCCAAACGATCCCCTCTCATTGCCACCGCATGATCGGACCATTCCCAGACAAAATGGCCCTGGATACTCGGCCAACGGTCGAACACCTGCTGGTATTCGCTCAGCCCACCGGGACCGTTGCCCATCGAGTGCCCGTATTCGCAGATCACACGAGGCTTATTAGCCGGATGCTCTCCGAAATCGTTCATCTGGGAGACACGCGAATACATGGTCGACAGCACGTCCACCGATTCGCCGAAACGATCTTCCTCATAATGAACAGGACGAGATGGGTCAAGTTGCCGGCACCGTTCAGCAGCGGCACGGAAATTGCATCCGAATCCAGACTCATTGCCCAAAGACCACATTACTATGGAGACATGGTTGCGCTGCTGCATCACATGCCGCTCGATGCGATCGACATAGGGAACTTCCCATGCCGGGTCATCGGTGATGAGTGCGATGTCGCCCACGTTTTCGAATCCGTGACATTCCAAATCGGTTTCGGCCATGACCATAAGGCCCAGTTCGTCGCACATCTCATAGAACCGCGGATCGTTGGGATAGTGTGACGTACGCACGGCGTTGATGTTGTGCCGTTTCATCATTTCCAAATCACGGCGCACGCGCTCCATACTGACCGCACGCCCATGCCTCGGGTCGCTATCGTGCCGGTTGACCCCGTGCATGGTGAAGTACGATCCGTTCAGGTACATCAGCCCATCCTCGACGGTGACTTCGGCCAGTCCGAGGTGATGCGGCACGATTTCGTCAGAACCGTCCCGCCCGACGATGCGCATACGCATGTCATACAGGAACGGATGTTCGGGATTCCAATATTCGGGGTCAGGAATATTCATTACGGCACGTTCGCCCGAATCCGAATGCGCGGCGGACACGATATTCCCGTCACGCAGAATGGTCCATTCGACGCAGGACTCCCCTTCGGTCCAAGCCTGCACGGTGACCCGTGCGAGCGTATCATCCACACGATGAGTACGAACCATGAAGTCCTTGAGATGCGTCTGAGGTCGTCTGACCACATACACGTCACGGAAGATGCCGGATGCCCACCACATATCCTGATCCTCAAGATAGGTACCATCCGAATACTGCAGCACCGTGACCACGAACAGGTTCAACCCCGCATGCACCGCATCGGTCACGTCGAATTCCGCCGACAAGCGAGAGCCTTCGTCATGCCGACGTATGTGCATTGACATGAATCTCAGCATAACTGTCCACACCATCGAAACGCAGAATAATGCGCTCACCATCTGCAGCCGGCTGCATATTCACCATCCGCTGGTACACGCCCGTAGGCGTGGTGGACGGCACCAGCGGCGGGTCGACGGGGAACGGGAACGGCTCGTCGGTATAGTGCAGACCCCCATACCCGTCAAACTGCCACATATGCGGCACCTGCACCTCATCCCAATCATCGGCGATTGACAGCAACGCCTGCTGTGGCACGGTGGCCGGGCCATTGAATAGGCGGAACCGCCATGCACCGCTCAGGCTCTGATAACCGTATGAGCGTTCGCGCTCATAGGTAGAGGCATCCGCCTCACACTCATATCCGAAGAAATAGGCGTGCGGGGCAAGACGGTTACGACCGGTCAGGGAGGGATTCTCCCAATCGTTCTGCTTACTCATCATGTGATGTACTCCTTTGCGCAAGTCCGCCACATCCCGCAAATCGGCATTCTTCCACTCGTATACGCCCGATGACGGACGTATACAAGTGGGATTACCAGCAATCCGAATCGTTGCGGGTCGTGGTTGACGCTTCTGGGATTAGGCGACAATGCCGATCAGATCGGAGAACCGTTCCAAGTTCCATGTGCCAAGCCCGGAACGTATGGCGATCTCGCCGAATGCGGCGGAGTCCATACCTCCGGCAGTCGCGGCTTGCAAACCGGCTTCGGCGTCCTCGACCACCAAACACTCCGCAGGCGCGCGGTTCAGAAATTCGGCCGCCTTGACGAACACTTCGGGTCGGGCTTGGAACGGGTAATGTTCGTACCGTCTGAAATGGCATCGAAGAAATCCGACAATCCCAGCTGGCCAAGGATGAATTTCGTGTTCCGGCTGGATGAGCCGATGGCAAGGTCAAGTCCCATGGCACGGAGCTTGTGCAGTGTGTCGGCCACACCTTCCAACATGTCGTCGGGCCCCATCTGCGTAAGCATGGACTTGTATATCTCGTTCTTCTTGTCGGTCCAATGAATCTTCTCTTCGTCACTCATTGTGCCGTCATACCGTTCGAGGATGATATCGAAGCTGGCCATACGGCTCACGCCGCGCAACCGTTCATTCACCTGCTCGTCGAAGGGAATGCCGAGCTCGTCGGCCACCTGCTTCCATGCCAGGTAATGGTATTGGTCGGTACGGCAGATTACGCCGTCGAGATCGAAAATGATGGCTTGATAACGCATGGATGGCTCCTTTGCTCATTTGCGAATGATTGTGGTGTGTATGGCGTGAATCAGACGGGCAATCAACGAAACCTCGCCGGATGGTTCGGGAACAGGCGTGTCTGTGGGCTGTTCGTCTTCGGAGGACGCAGCCAGATTGGAGATGACGACCGCCACGAGGATGATCGTGCATCCGACAATCATGCGTGGGGTGACCACCTCGCCTAGCAGCAGAATGGAGAACAGTGTGCCGAACACGGACTCCATTGACAGGATGATCGCGGCTTTGGTCTCGTCGATATACTGCTGGCAGGCGGTCTGCAACAGATAGCAGATGGTGGTACTGACCACACCGAGGTACAGCACACTCCACCATCCGTCGGTCGTCGGCGTCAGATGCACCTGGCCCATAGCCACCATCGCAACCACAGACAGCACGAATGCGGTGACCATCTGCACGCAGTTGAGAACCGTCGCACGGTACCGCTGCACGAACAGACCGGTGAAGAAGATTTGGAAGGCAAAGCCAACCGCGCACAGCAGTGACAGTGCGTCTCCCAAACCGAGCGTCATATTGCCGTTCAACGAAAGCACCGCCACGCCGACAACGGACAAGCAGGCCCCCAGTACGCCACGCCATCCGACGCGTTTGCGCAGCACCAGGAAGGCGATGAACGGCACCATCACCACATTCAATGCGGTGAGAAATGCGTTCTTGGACGGCGTGGTGTATTGCAGGCCGATAATCTGCAGCGCGAAGGCCGCGAACAGCGCGATGCCCATAAGCACACCGGCACCAATTTCTTTGAGATTGATGTTCCGGAACTCGCGTACGCTAATAAAGCTCATCAGCACCGCACCAAGCAGGAATCGGATGGCCATGATCTGCATGGGCGTCAGGCTATTGAGCGCGATATCGCTGGCGACGAATCCACCGCCCCAAATCGCGGTCACGACAATCAGGCCGGCAACGGCCATACCCCGCTTCATGACACATCCTTCACGCCGGGCACGGTCACGGTCTCGCCGTTGATGCGTAAGATGGCGGACGGTCCGTCAAGCACCTCCACATCGACACCATTGGTCGCACCGACACGAATCTCGAGCCACGACTCCCGGTTGTGCAGACGGAATGTCAGCGACGACCATTCGTGGGGCATGTGGGGCGTGATGGACAATACGCCATCGTCGTCCATGTTCACTCCGGCGAACCCGAACACGACCGTTTGCCATACGCCACCGGCATTGGCGCGTGGATGCCCTCACGGGTGTTGCGCTGCAGGTTGAGCAGGTCGAGCATAGCCGCACGTCGCAGATAGCGGTAGGCCTTGGAATCGTCTCCAACCTTCAATCCCATGATCGCGTAGATGCTGGGGCTCAATGACGACCCATGCAACGTGCGCTTTTCGTAGTAATGATAGTTGGTTTCGATTTCCTGCTGGGAGAATTCGTTGCCGAGCAGGTGCAGCAGCATCACCACATCAGGTTGTTTGATGATCTGCGTCTCGCTGGTTTTGAATTGCTTGAGCGCCGCAGGCCGTACCGGCCAGTCGTTCTTGTCGTATTCTTCGATGGTCACCGGCTCCAGATCGAAATAGCCCTCGAACTGTTCGAGCAGGTCGGTGTCCTCCTTGCGGGGCAAATAGATCTTCGACTGTATGGCATCCCACGATGCAAGCTCGGCATCCGTCAATCCGGTGGCGGCAATCAGTGCCGCATAGTCGTCCGGATGTTCGCGCTGCATGCGGTCGACGAGCGCGATTACATATCTCATGTTCCAACGCGCCAAATAGTTGGTGTACGTATTGTTGTCGACGGGCTCATGCCATTCGTCGGGACCGGTTACCTGGGTGATTTCGTAACGTCCGGCGTCTTCCTTCCATTCGCACCGGCTTGCCCAGAAACGGGCGGTCTGCGTGAGAATCTCGGCACCACGACCGTATAGGAACGAGGTATCCCCGGTGATGGTCGCGTAGTTCGCGATGCCGAAAGCCACGGCAGCTGTCACGTGATGCTCATAGACGGCACATAGCAGCGGTAGCAGGTGCCATCCGGCTCGATGGTCCAGTCCGGGCATTGTTCGCTGCCATCATCAGCGGATTCCCACGGGTATTGCGCACCCTGGAATCCGTTCTTGGCCGCGTTGGCCTCGGCTGCGCCGAGCAGACGGTACCGGTAGGACTCGAGGTGCCGGGCCGTCTGGGGGAACACATAAGCGAAAAACGGAAGCATAAACAGTTCGGTGTCCCAGAAGGCGTGGCCGCCATATTCTTCGCCGGTGAGCAGCTTGGCACCCACATTGACCCGGTCATCATGTTCGTTGGCGGTACTCATCAGGTGGAATACGTTCAACCGAATCGCACGATCAAGCTCAGGATCTCCCTCGATATCGATGTTGGCCTGCCCCCACATCTTGCGATAAATATCGGCATGAACCTCGAATTCACGCTCGAACCCTTCGGCAACGAAGTCCTCGACCTCACGGCAGGTGGTGGCGTGCAGTTCGTCGGCCGGAGTGTCACGTCCATCGAACATTGCCACGTATTTGGTCAGCACCACGCTGTCGCCTTCATCGGCACGGAAGTCGCAGAATTCAACGCCTTGCTCGCCAAAGGCATGGAACACACGATTGCCCAACACATCCCGATCTCGGCAGGTGCCTTCAAGATGGCTGCCGACACCCACGTGCAGATTCTCATCACGCGTGGCGACCTCCATATACACCCCGTTCTCACCGAGCGGCTCATTGGCGGTGACAACGGTGTGCTTGACCTTGAAACGGGGCGCATCATAGAAGTTGATGATGGAGCCGTCGGTAATCTGCTCCACTTCGATTAGACCTGAGTAATTGAGCGGCGTGACCCACAGTCGCACAGCCATACGATGTGCATGCGCACGGCTGACGAAACGTACGCCTTCAATCAGGGTTTCACGTCCTTTCGGGTCACGCAGACGCACCCGTTTGACCAAAGCCGCGTGCTTCAGGTCAAGTGCACGACGGTATTCGAGGATCTCGCATTCGTCGACACCGATGAGCTGCTTTTCCACGTACAGGCGGATGCCAAGCCAGTTGGGCAATGTCGCAAGTTCCTTCATGAACGTTTCGGACTTGTCGAACACCCCGTTGACGTACAGGTAAGGCAACGTGGGCTTGTTCCCTTCCTCATGGCTGCCACGAATGCCCAGATATCCGTTCGATAGGGCGAACAGACTCTCGTACTGCAGGTTGCGGTCAGGCTCATAAGCGTCCTCGCTCACCATCCAGCCGTCTGTTGGCAGCTCGAACCCGAGTGCGGTGGAAAACGAATCGCGAATCATGGTGTCATACTCCTTGGTGCGGTTTGAGCGCACTTGGCCCGGGCCGAGACCGATGGCCCGAAACATTTCGTGCGTGGGGGCATCATTCGCCCCGGAAACAGTTCAGGCGACCACAGGAGTGACCGAGCAATGGGGCTCAGCCACCCTTGGCCCGCCAACGGTATTACTTGATGGAACCTGAGGTACCTTCGACGATGTACTTCTGGCCGGAAAGGAACGCAACCACGGGCGGGATGATCATCACCACGGTGATGCACAGCATCGGGATGATCTGGGTCTGGTGCACGCCCTTGAACGAGGCCAAGCCCAACGCCAGCGTGTACTTGCTGCGGTCCTGCAGGAAGATGAGCGGTCCGAGGTAGTCGTTCCATACGGTGATCATGTTGAGCACACCCACCAGAATCAGACAGGGACGCATGATGGGCATGTACACCTTCCACCAGATCTGCAGGTCGTTGCAGCCGTCGATGCGCGCAGCCTCCTCGTATTCCTTGGGCACGCCGAGCAGGAACTGGCGCATGAGGAAGATGTAATACGCGGAGCCGAAGAACGAGGCACAATCAGCGGGAGCAATGTGTTGATCCAGCCGAAAGCCTTGAACTCCATGTACTGCGGGATCATGGTGACGTCCCACGGAATCATCATCGTGCTCAGCAGAATCATGAACAGGATGTTCTTGCCCTTGAAGTTGTAGCGGGCGAAACCGTAGGCGACCAGCGAGCAGGAGAGCACAGTGCCGAGCGTGTTGAGCACGGTGACAATCACCGAGTTAAGCAGGTACTTGCCGAACGGCTGCGCATCCCATGCTTTCGCATAGTTCTCCCATTGCCATTCCTTCGGGAACAGACTCGGCGGATAGGCGATGGCCTCAGCCGATGTCTTGAACGTGGAGAACAGCATGTAGACGAACGGGGAGAGGAAGTAGATCGCCACCATGACGAGCAGGGCGTAGATCACGACCTTGGAACGGAGCGACATCTTCATCGCGCTACCTCCTTGCCCTTTGCCTTCTTACCCTTCTTGGCCTTGTTCTTGTTTGCCGTGGACTCGTAGAACACCCACGTATCGGAAGATTGAACACCAGCGCGCTAAGCAGCAGGATGATGATGAACATGACCCATGCGTTGGCGGAGGCGTAGCCGAGCTTGTGGAATTTGAAGGCGTTGTTGTAGGTCATCAGTCCGTAGAAATATGTGGACTTCATCGGACCACCGTTCGTCAGCAGCATGACCAGGGTGACCTGCTGGAACGAACTGATGATTGACGTGATGAGATTGAACAGGATGGTCGGGTGATCATTGGCAACGTAATGCTGAAGAACTGACGCGCCGGGCCGGCACCGTCGATGGCGGCGGCCTCGTACAGGTCAATGGGAATGTTCTTGATATCCGTGTAGAAGATCAGCATCATCGAACCGACGCCGAACGCGCTGGCGAAGATGACCGCGATGATAGCCCACTTCGGGTCGACCAGCCACTGCGGGCCGTCGATGCCAGCAGGGACAGCAGGTAGTTGATCACGCCGTAATTGCCGTTCAGCAGCCATCCGAAGATGATGGATACGGCGACGCCGGAGATGACAGCCGGGATGTAGAAAATCGTGCGGAAAAACTTCGCACCCTTGACCGGCTGGCTGATGAGCATCGCGAGAACCAGGGCGATAATCATGTTGAGCGGCACGAAAATCGCGGCGTACTTCAGGCTGATGGACAGGGACTTGAGCACCTGATCGTCGGTGGTAAACATCTCGATGTAGTTGCCTAGGCCACGGAATTTGGGGGTTCCGGTAATCGACCAGTCAAAGAAGCTCATGACGAACGATAAGACGAGAGGTCCCAACGTGAATACTAGGAACCCGATGATCCAAGGAAGGATGAACAGGTATGGCCAGGCCCGTTTATTGACCTTTGCTAGCACTTTCATAATGGTCCTTTGCCAGATGGTCATCACTTCAGCGCTTCGGTGATGGCCGAAGCGGGATCTTCGAGGGAGGAGGGGTTGTACATCTTCTCGAAGGAGAGGGCAAGCTTGTCGGAGATCTCGGACCATCCCTTGACCTTGAAGCTGGAAGGGCTGTAGCCGTCGGACTGTTCCAGCATCGAGTAGAACGGCTTGTACTGGCTCTTGTCAGTGATGCCCTCGGACTCGACCACGCTGGTCAGCACGGGCAGCTCGCTGCCGATTCGAGCCTTGTTTGAGTCGGCATTGGCCCAGTACTTGATGAATTCCCAAGCGGCATCTTTGTTCTTGCTGCTCTTAGCGATGGAGATGCCGGACGAGCTCAGGATGGACACGGAATCATGGTCTGAGTCGGCGAATGCGGGGATATCGACCACACCATAGTTCAGGCCGTCCTCGTCTAGGGTGCTGAGGGCCCAGGAACCGTAGATGTACATGGCGGTCGTGCCGGCGCGGAACTCATCGGTGCCGTTGCCTTCTGTGGCCACCGCGGAACCATCCTTCTCCATGTCCTGGAACATCTGATAGGTGTCGATGGCCTTGGCGGAATCGATGTTGCCTTCGAGGGTGCCGTTCTCGTCGCTGTAAGCGGTGTCGTTGCTCCACAGGTACATCTCGAAGTCATACGGATCGGGCTTCATCTGGAAGGAGAAGCCTTTGGCATCGGTCTTGCTGGAAATCTTCTTGGCAGCCTTCTGCAGGTCGGTCCAAGTCCAGTCATTGGTCGGCGCTTCGACGCCGGCCTGCTTGACAGCAACTCTTGTTGTAGTAGAGGGCGTGCGTAGTGAAGCCGACCGGTACGCCATAGGTCTTGCCATCGTAGGAGTTGTAGTTCCACAACGTGGAGTAGAAGTCCGACTTCCAGTCGGAGCCTTCCTTTTCGATATAGCTATCGAGTGGTTCCAGACCGTCGGCGTAGGACGGGTAATTCCACATGTACATGACGTCAGGGGTATCGTTTGAGCCCATGCCGGCGCTGATCTTTGTATCGAAGTCGGAACCGTAGGCCTCAAGCGTGACCTCGATATCGTCATGCGACTCGTTGAACTGATCCACCAGCGTCTGCTGACGGTCCACATCTTCGGCCACATCCCAAGTGGCGAAACGAATCTGCGTTTTGCCACTGGAGCTATCGGTACCGCAGCCTGCCAACAGCAGGCTCAGAGATGCAACGGTTGCGCATGCAGCAATAACGGTCTTCTTCATGTGGTTCCCAAACATCTTTTCTCCTTTGAAAGAGTGGATGGAATTATCTGTGTTATCGACAGCCATAAGGTCTGACGTTTTGTGTGACTTGCCTCATTGCTTGCTATGAAGATAACAGATTTCAAAAAAATATGCAACCGGTTGTCCTGTGTGTTGCGAGACATTGGGTTACAATCGTTTCATATAGCATTGCATTACTGTTGCATTCAAAGGAGAATTATGACCGTGGCAAAGCGCAATCGCGTTACTTTGGCCGATGTCGCTAAAGCCGCAAATGTCTCACGTTCCACCGCCTCGCGCGCTCTGAACAATTCTCCACGCATTAGCCGCGAGACCACCGCACGCATCAAGAAAATCGCGGATAGCATGGGCTTTATTCCCAATGCACAGGGCCGCGCACTGGCAGTGGGCCGCAATGAGACCATCGCCATCCTCATTACCGAGCCGCTCGACGAGCTTTTCGACGATCCGACCTATGCGATGTTTATCAGCGGCATCACGGAGAAACTTAGCGAATCGTCATATCTACCGGTATTATTGCAGGCATCCACCGATTTCGAACGTCATCGCGTGCAACAACATCTGGAACGACGCTCATTCGACGCGGTTATCGACATTTCCCCCTACGCCAACAACTATTTGCTGGAGGAAATGTACAAACTGCGTATCCCTTGCGTAATGCTTGGCCAGATGGAGGATCGCTCATATGAGGGTATTTTCTCCAGCGTCTATTCCGACGACACGTATGGAGCCCAAATCGCCGCCCAAGCCATGCATGACGCCGGACGTCGGCATCCCATATCGATTTTGGGACCGCGCTCCAACCCGGCATCCCCCGATCGGCTCACCGGCTATCGACGTGTATGCGGTGACGAACTGCCCGACGACAGGGTACTGTTCACCGGATGGGATGCGACCGCCGGCTTTTCCGCAATGATGCAACTGCTGGATACACATGACGATATCGACGGATTGCTGGCTGGCTCCGATCGTATCGCCGTAGGTGCCATCGAGGCGATTCGACAGCGCGGGCTAACAGTTCCGGACGATATCGCCGTTGTCGGATTCGACGACCATCCAATCGCCGAGCGTTGCAATCCCCCGCTTACCACCGTGCAACAGCCGTTGCGAGAAGAGGGCTCCACGCAGCCGACCTTGCCATGCGCATGATTGACGGAGAGGCCGCCACCACCGTCATCAAACACATGACACTGGTACGGAGAAAGTCGCTGTAAACACTATCCTTCACATCGCCATAGGGCACTGGCGCGCCCGACACTCGATATAGTTCTCACGTTGACTGAGACAACCGGTTGCATTACGCTTATGGAACGTGAGAGCAGACATCGCAGTCTTTTCAATGGCCTTATTGGCCTTGTTTCCTATCATCAACCTGTCGGCGCAGTGGCCAGCTTCGCCACCCTTACCGCCGACCTGCCCAAGAAAGAACTCCGTTGTCAGGCGCGGTACACATCCCTGTATGTGTTCGCCATATTGGCGGCGTTTACCATCCTCGGCTCGTTCATTCTCGACATGTTCCACCTGGAACTGCCCGCCATTCAAATCGCAGGTGGTTTTGTGGTGGCGCATTCTGGGTATCGAATGCTGGTACCGGCCTCTGATCATGGCGATCCGGAAGCGCATCAAGACAATGACATCGCCTTTACACCGATGGCACTGCCACTAATCGCCGGCCCCGGCGCCATCGGCGAAGTCATCGGCCTATCGGCCCGGTATACGGAACCTCGTGAGCGGCTGGCCATCCTTATCGCCGTATTGGTGATATCCATCGTCATTATGGCGCTGCTGCGCTGGTGCACACCACTGGTACATAAACTGGGGCCCGGCGGCATCCTAGGGCTTACGCGCATTATGGGTTTTATTATCCTGTGCATCGGCGTCGAACTGATGATCCACGGAGTCAGCACCCTCGCCATCGGATTATAAGTTTTCCGCTGAGATACCAAGAAGGTCCGGCAGAGTCAATCTGCCGGACCTTGTGTTATGCGAAGAGCCGTCGGCTTTTCTTATGCAAGCGCACCCATCGGATCCCACGCAGGCAGGGAAATCGCCGGCTCTTCCAAAGCCTTCTGATATTCCTCAGGAAGCAGGGCCTTGGGAACGGCGACCTCGTAGACGTACTCGGTGAACCAGTCATCGGACATGGTAAAGTAGCCCTTATCGGCAATCTTGGCGCCCCAAGAATTCTCCACACGCCAGCGACGGGTAGTAGTACCGTCGTCAGCCACATCCACACCAGCAAAGGCCATCGCGTGATCCATGGCCGAGTCACCAAAGCGCACGCGCTGCTCCTTCGACAAATCAAAGCGCACACCGTACACACGATCGTACTCAAACAGGTCAGTGGCCCAAGCACCGGCCTCACGATCCATCATCGGTCCGCACTCAGCACCGAACCATACCGGAATGCCCTGTTCCACCAGCACGCGACGGACGCAGTCCTTCATGAACTGGTTCGGCACGTTGAGATACTCAGTGGCGTCGCCACCGACCACATTACCCAAATGCTCGATGGCTATTTTGCGTCCCTTCGGATGTTCCTTACGCGGATCGTCCACCAGACACACATAGCTTTCCAAATCGGCGGAACCCACGTACTTCTTCCAGAACTCGACCGGCGTGATCTCGCCGTCACGGTGGAACTCGTCGTCCTTGTCGGTCCACTCCCAGTCGAAGGAGACCGGCGGCTCGCCCAAGTGAATGGTAAGAATGCGGTGGCCAGCTTCCGTGGCATTCTTCACGATCTGATCGATATTCTCGGGGTTCTCATACATATGCGCAACGGCCTGTCGCAGCAGCTTGCACAACTTGTTGTTCATTGGGTCGGTGTTCTTGGAGGACTCGGTCTCCGGGAACAAATCCTTGGGCACGGCACCGTACTTCTTGTACACGTTCATGGCCATAGTCCACTGACCACCATCACCCATGACTTCACGCAGCAGATGCTGCACCAGACGGGAATCTTCAGGCTCCCCGGCCTCGACCAAGCAGGCCATATCCTTGAGGAAGTAGTTGACTCGCTCCAGCTTGTCGTAGTACATCGCATAGTTCTGGGAGAACTCGAACTGCTCCAGGTTCATGTTCTTCTTGGCCACAAAACGGGCCACGTTCAAAGAGCTGAACAGCCAGCAACGGCCGGAACGATCCTGATGGGTAGCCTCACCATTGTCCACTATCGTGGAAAAACGACGCTGCAACAGACGGGCACGATCATAGTTCTTGGCAACCTTGTCAATGCCTGCGGCGGTCACCGCGTTCATGGCAATTCGGTTCGTCTCATCTGCGGTAAACGAATCGCGCAACGACTGCAGGTCTTCCACACTCAGCTTGGTGATTTCGGTCAATCGATACTCCTTACCGGTTTTCCCTTGTGTATATCAGTCTCCGTCGTCATTGAACGGAACGCCTGCTTGAGGGAGCGCATGGCGTACGGCTATTATGGCATCTTTTCGACGTTTGTGCAACCGGTTGTCTATTAGTGTTTCGCTACGCTATGGATCGGCATTCCCGGCTTTTCGGGCTAGCTCGGAGTGCTCTCCGAGCCCAACAATCACGGACTCGCCTACGGCGAGACTCAATCCTACCTTCGGCGTCCCTCACGGTCTTACGACCGCGAGCCAGGCCTACGAACAGCCACCGGGCTGTTCGCTTCACGGCCTGTCGCCTCAGGCGCGCTGATCTTTCAGGCCAAAGCTCTCCGACTGACTGCCTACGGCAGACTCAACATCACCTCGCCGCTGCCGCGGCTCGGCGCACTCGCGAAAGAGCCCACCGGGCTCTTTCTTATGCGAGTGCGCCCATCGGATCCCAAGCCGGAAGCATGGTGGCGGGCTCTTCTAGAGCCTTCTGGTATTCGGCTGAGCATGCTCTTCGGGACGGCGACCTCGTAGACGTACTCGGTGAACCAGTCGTCGGACATGGTGAAGTAGCCCTTGTCGGCAATCTTGGCGCCCCAGGAGTTCTCCACGCGCCAGCGGCGGGTGGTGCCATCGTCGGCAACGTCCACACCGGCGAAGCATGGCGTGGTTCATGGCGGAGTCACCGAAGCGCACGCGGGCTTCCTTGTCCAAATCGAAGTCCACGTCGTACACGCGGCCGTACTCGAACAGGTCGGTGGCCCAAGCGCGTTCTCACGGTCCATGAACGGGTGGCAGTCGGCACCGAACCATACCGGAATGCCCTGCTCAACGAGAATCTGCTTGACGCAGTCCTTCATGAACTGGTTTGGCACGTTGAGGTACTCGGTGGCGTCGCCGCCAGCCACATTGCCGAGGTGCTCGATGCCGATCTTCTTGCCCTTGGCGTGCTCGGTGCGCGGATCGTCCACCAGGCACACGTAGTCCTCAAGATCAGCCGGACCCACGTACTTCTTCCAGACTCAACCGGCGTAATCTCGCCGTCGCGGTGGAATTCGCCATCCTTGTCGGTCCATTCCCAGTCGAAGGAAACCGGCGGCTCGCCAGGTGGATGGTCAGAATACGGTGGCCGGCAGCAGTGGCGTCGGCAATAATCGCCTCGACCTTGGAGGCATCGCCGTCAGCGGCGTACATGTGCGCCACGGCGGTGTGCAGCATGTGGCGCAGCTGGATGTTCATTTCACCGGTGTTCTTGGAGGATTCGGTCTCCGGGAACAGGTCCTTGGGCACAGCGCCGTACTTCTTGTACACGTTCATGGCCATGGTCCACTGGCCGCCGTCGCCCATCACGTCGGCGAGCAGGTGCTGCATCAGGCGGGAGTCGGAAGGCTCTCCGGCAGCCACCAGAGCGGCCACATCCTTAAGGAAGTAGTTGACGCGCTCCAGCTTGTCGTAGTACATCGCGTAGTTCTGGGAGAACTCGAACTCCTTCAAGTTCATGTTCTTCTTGGCCACGAAACGGGCCACGTTCAGGGAGCTGAACAGCCAGCAGCGGCCGGAGCGATCCTGATGGGTGGCTTCGCCATTGTCAACGATGGTGGAGAAACGACGCTGCATCAGACGAGCGCGGTCATAATTGCGAGCCACCTTGTCGATGCCGGCGGCGGTCACCGCGTTCATGGCCAGACGGTTGGTGCCGCTCTGTGCGAAATCGCCGCGCAGGGTATTCAACGCTTCGTCGGTCAGAGGCGTCAATTCACTCATGTCATACTCCTTCTGTGATGGTGCGCTTGTGGCGCAGATTCAAACGAATACGGCACCTGGCTCGAAAGCGCAGGTGCCGTAATTCTTACCGCTAGTAGTCTAATCGAAGGCCTGTCATTCGCCGTTCTGCTCAGATACGGCCGGATTCTCCTGAGTCGGGGCCTCCGGTTCGCCCTGTGTCTGGTGCTCGGACGGCTCAGACGATTCGGACTGCTCATTCTGCGCAGCCGAATCAGCCGAATCAGCCGAATCAGCCGGTGCCGCATCTGTCTCATTGTGATCGTCGGCAGCCGACTCGTTTCCGCTCAACTCACCCGGCTGGTCATCGGCCTCGTTGTGTACAGGCTTGACTTCCGGGACGGGCGCAACCACCGGCAATGCCGCCGCGGCAGCGGCTTCCTGATCCTGACCAGAGGCCGCCGCATTACCGCCGAAAGCGAATCCGGAGAACGCCTGCGAGAACATAGAACGCAGTTCCGAAACACGCTGGGTGATGACGGACTCGCGTTCCTGCAGATCGGCGATGATATCGATGATCACCTTCTCGTCGGCCGAGAACGCGCTTTCCGTGATCTCGACGTGCAGGAAGGATGCGGGTATGTCGAAGCGCCTCACCACGCTGTCGAACCGCTCGACGAAATCATTTTGCAGCATGGTGACGCGTGAGAAGTTGACCGCCAGATG
>ENA-OQEX01000656-OQEX01000656.1-human-gut-metagenome-genome-assembly--contig:-NODE-656-length-16871-cov-11.228201_pt1 | contig 16871 bp, 21 predicted proteins | sample MGYA00242802_ERZ504649 | MGnify/ENA primary metagenome ERZ504649 (study PRJEB26092, sample SAMD00036194) | human gut metagenome | host: Homo sapiens | study: EMG produced TPA metagenomics assembly of...
CCGACTACCTGTTCCGTTCCGGCGCTCCGACCACCATGATCGGCCTTGACGTAACCCTGCAGACCCTGCTCACCTATAAGGAAACCCAGCAGTGGCGCGGCCTCGGCACCAAGGCCGGCAAGTTCCTGGCGACATGACCGACTTCTACATCAAGGCTTACGAAACCACGTCCCCGCATCTGGGCGGCTGCGGCCTGCACGATCCGCTCGCCGTTGGCGTGGCAGTGGACCCGACCCTCGTCACCACCCTCGACATCAATATGAAGGTCGACGTGGAAGGCCCGACCCGCGGACGCACCATCGGCGACGAAACCCGCCTGAATGACCCGGCCAAGACCATGAAGGTTGCCGTCGGCGTCGATGTGCCGCGCTTCCTGAACGAATTCATGACCCGCATCTCCGGCCTCGCAGCCAAGGCTGAATAGCGTAACCGGCCAAGCAATCGCGTATCGCATATTGCGTATCGCATATCGCGCAATTCGAGAGAATCAAGGATTTTTATTATGTCTAACAACACAACCGCTGTGACCGGCACCGCATCCGCCGATCCGTTCGATGATCCGGTGACCAGCAACAAGATGGCCATCCGCGCCCTGATCCCGCTGCTGATCACCTTCGTGCTCGGCACCCTGTGCCTGCAGGGCTTCAACCTGGTGTTCCAGCAGGTCGGCGCCGACGTCGGCGCACCGAACCAGGCGTCCCTGATCACCGCATTTCCGAGCATCGTGCTCGGCATCGTGTGCTTCATCTACGGTTCCCTGGGCGATTTCGTCTCCCTGCGTAAGCTTGTGACCGTCGGTCTCGTGACGCTGTTCGTCGGCTCCATCTTCGGTTTCGTGGCAAACTACTTCTTTGCCGCAAACCTGTGGACCGTGATCATCGCACGCGTGCTGCAGACCGCAGGCGAACAGGTGGCAGGTTCCGCCTTCCTGGTGGTGGCCACCAAGTACCTGCGTAACGATTTGAAGGTCATCTTCTTCGGTCTGTTCACCGCCGCATACCAGCTTTCCGCATCCATCGGCGTGTTCGCAGCCGGCATGCTCAGCTCCATCGCATGGCAGTTCCTGTTCCTGATCCCGTCCGTCACCATCCTGTTCCTGCCGATCCTGCTCAAGACCCTGCCGTCCAAGAGCGGCAACGGCCAGAAGGTCGATGCATTCGGCTTCGTGATCTTCGGCTTCGCCACCGCATTCCTTACCCTGTTCTTCTCGTACATGGCATGGTGGATGCTCGTGGTCTCCCTGCTGCTGTTCGTGGCATTCGCTTCTACATCAACAAGGCCTCCAACCCGTTCATCACCCCGGCGTTCTTCAAGAACACCCGCTGGCTGCGCGCCATCTGCCTGATCCTCGTGTTCTACTTCGTGAACTACGCACTGAGCCCGATCTTCAACGCCATCGGCACCAACATCTACGGCATGACCACCACCCAGGTCTCCCTGCACATTGTGTGGGCCTTCGTGGTCGCCGCCGTGGTGGGCACCTGCTCCGGCATGATCATCCGCAAGATCGGAATCAAGGCCGGCATCGTGACCGCAGGCACCTCATGTTCCTCGGCTGGACCGGTGCGGCATTCTGCGTGAACTCCGGTTTCGTGGTGCTGACCTGTGCGCATGTGTGTTCTACGCAGCTGCGGCCTCATGTACTCCCCGGTGGTCTCCACCGTGCTGGGCACCATTGAAAAGGACGAATCCGGCCGTGGCGTCGGCATGAACGATCTGCCATGAACGTTTCCCCGTCCATCGGCATCGCCATCATCGGCAGCCTGCTCGGCTCCAACGCCCTCGCAGGCGGCTCCATCACCGGCGCAACCGGCACTGCCGCCAACTATGCCAACCTGCTGCTGGTCGCCGCCGGTACCGCACTGCTTGGCCTGATCGTGTTCTTCGTCTTCAAGAAGAAGATCTACGAAGGCAACCATGCGCTGGAAACCGAGGAATCGGCAAAGTAATCGCACATTACATCCTCAATATAATAAAAATGGGGATTTGCGATAATTGCGATTACTGAACAACACTATTTCGCAAATCTCCATTTTCATAAATCTTCTTTTGATGTAAGGAAGGTAAAGATGAGCGCGACTGAAGTTCTCTCCGCATTGGACCGCATCCACGGCACAGTGTCCGTAATCGGCTCGATGAACGCGGACTACACCGTCACCGCACAGCGTCTGCCAGGGCCGGGGGAGACCATCACCGGCGGTCCGCTGCAGCTGCTGCCGGGCGGAAAATCCGGCAACCAGGCGGCCGCCGCAGCGCGCATCGGCGCAACCGTGCAGATGTTCGGCGCGGTCGGCTCCGATTCCAACGCCGACTTCCTACTCGGCGCTCTGGGCGAGGCGGGCGTGAACACCACGCATGTTCGCCGCGTGCTCGGACCATCCGGCACAACCGTGATTACCGTGGACGCAACCGGCGAAAACACCATCGTGTACTCGCCGGGATCGAACGCACAGGTCACCGTGGATTATGTGGAATCCGTGCGCGATGCGCTGGCACGGTCTTCCGTACTTGGCCTGTGCTTGGAAAGCCCGATCGAAACGGTGACGGCCGCCGCGCGCATGTGCCATGAAGCGGGCGTGAAAGTGCTGCTCAACGATTCGCCGTTCACCCCGTCGCTGCCGGCCGAACTGGTGGAAGCATCCGATATTCTGCTCGTCAACGAGCATGAGATGGTGCAGCTGCTCGGCATTGACGAGCCGGAAAACGACGATTGGGACGGTTTCGATTGGAATCATGCGCTGGAAGCAATGCGTGGATTCGGTTTCGAACAGGCGATCGTGACGCTCGGCGGCGATGGTTCCGTGGTATTGGATTCCACTTCGGCAACGCCGATCCAGCGCATTGCCCCCGTGCGTGTGAACGCGGTGGACACCACCGGCTGCGGCGACTCCTTCATGGGCACGGTGCTGGCCGGTCTTGCCTCGGGCATGGCGCTTTCCGAAGCGGCCGAGCTTGCCTCGTATGTTTCGGCATACGCCGCCACAGGGTATGGTGCGCAGGCCTCCTACGGCAATGCCGCGCAAATCCGCGAAGCATTCGCCAAATAACGGAAGCGAGGATGCCTATCGGACGCTAGCCAGATTTCTCTTTTCTCTCTTGATACGCGGGGTGCCGCATCCTACCGACGTAGGATGCGCACCCCGTTTTTGGGAAGATCTGACATTAAAAAACTCGCCGACCGGATGGGGGCGAGTTTTTGTTACGTTGAAAAGATTGCGCGAATCAGGCGTAGATATTGCGGGGACGCATGTCTTCGGGCAGGCCGTTGAGCAGCGTGGAAACGGATCCGGATTCGAACACGGAACGGATGCCGGCGGCCAACAGCGGAGCCACGGACAGCACGGTCATGTTCGGCAAGCGCTTCTCTTCCGGAACGGGCACGGTGTCGGTGAGCACGATTTCCTTGGCACCGCAATTTCTCAGGCGTTCCACGGCCGGGCCGGACAGCAGGCCATGCGTGGCAACCAGCGTCACGGACTTCGCACCAGCGTTGTTCAGTGTGCGCACGGCCTCGCAGATGGTGCCCGCGGTGTCGATCATGTCGTCGACCACCACGCAGTCGTGACCTTCGACCTCGCCGATAATGCCATGCGCTTCGGCATGGTTCGGGCGGGTGGTGTCACGGGTCTTGTGAATGAACGCGAGCGGCAGATTGCCCAGCTTCGCGGCCCACTGTTCGGAAACCTTGATGCGGCCGGCATCCGGAGACACGATGGTGGTGTTCTCAAGCGGCATGTTGTTGCGCACGTAGTCAAGCAGCACCGGAGTGGCGGTGAGATGGTCGACCGGTCCATCGAAGAAACCCTGCTCCTGGGCGGCATGCAGATCGACCGTCATAATACGGTCGGCGCCGGCTGCGCGGAACAGGTCGAAAATCAGTCGGGCGGTGATGGGCTCGCGGCCCTGATGCTTCTTATCCTGGCGCGAATAGCCAAGGAACGGCGCGACCACGGTAATGGAACGGGCGGAAGCGCGCTTCATGGCGTCAACCATAATGAGCTGCTCCATAATCCACTTGTTGATCGGCTCGGTGTGCGCCTGCATCACGAACGCATCGGCGCCACGCACCGGCTCGGTGTAACGCACATACATCTCGCCGTTGGCGAAATCGTAAGCCGTGGTCTCAAGTACGTCGATTCCCAGGTATTTCGCGGTTTCATGGGCCTGCTCAGGGTACGCACGACCCGTCACCAAAGCCAATTTCTTATCCGGGGTGCCTTCGAGAATCGCCGACATGCTTCGCCTTCCACAAATCTAGAGTCGCGTAAATACGGTACCAACCGTACAAAAATAGCCGTATTCAATATAACAATGCGGGTGCCCATGACGCGCCTGCACCACAGAACGTGCGCAATTGCCGCTCGTCCAGCAGAAGGGCTATGCTGAACAGGTTGTCTGAACTGTATCTTTATACCTTTCATATATAGATGCGTGAAGGCAGTACGCATACACACTCCTGCCATGGAAGGTCCATGGCCGATAGTCCGAAGGAGGTGGGTGATGTCTGCGCATAAGTACGAACTGATGTTCATTGCCGATCCTGAGCTGGATGAGCGCGGTCTGAAGAAGTTGACCGAGCAGTATCTGGAAACTGTCACCAAGGAAGGCGGTGCTGTCGAGAACATCGACATCTGGGGCCGTCGCAAGCTTGCCTACGAGATCGCCGGCAAGACCGAAGGCAATTACGTTGTGGTCAACTACTCCGCTGAGCCGGCCACCAGCGACGAACTCGATCGTCTGCTGAACCTGAACGAATCCGTCATCCGTACGAAGATTCTTCGCAAGTAAGTAATTCCAAGCTTTTCAAGCTGCAAAACAATAAGCTGCAAAGTAAGTAGGTAACGATGGCAGGCGAAACGATTATCACTGTGGTGGGTAACCTCACGGCTGATCCCGAAATCCGTACGGTTGGCAACGGCTCGTCCGTGGCCAGCTTCACGATTGCCTCCACTCCGCGCACCTGGAACCGTAATACGGGCCAGTTTGAAGATGGTCAGGCTTTGTTCATGCGCTGCTCCGCGTGGCGCGACATGGCCGAACATTGCGCGCAGAGCCTGAGCAAGGGCATGCGTGTGATCGCGCAAGGCCGTTTGCAGCAGCGTTCCTACCAGGCGAACGATGGTTCCCAGCGCACGGTCGTCGAGCTTCAGGTCGATGAGATCGGCCCGTCCCTGCGCTATGCGACCGCCCAGGTCACCCGAACCTCCAGTGCCAACGGTGGTAATTTTGCCGGCAATCGCGGCGGCAACAATTTCGCTGGCGGCAATGGCGGATTCAACAATGGTGGCTTCGCCGGCAATGCCGGTGGCTATCAGGGCGGTGCCGGATATTCCGGTGGCGCTGGCTATCAGGGTGGGGCTGCCGCTCCAGCCAATGCCGCGCCCGCCGTGCAGCCTGCTCCGGCATCGGATCCGTGGGGCAATTCGGATAATTCCGGTTCCTCATCGTTCGGTTCCTTTGGCTCCTCCGAATTTGGCGGAAGCAGCGACGAACCGGAATTCTGATCCGACCCGGATCGCAGCTTAAAAGAAAAGCAATTTCCAGATTGTAAGGAGAACATCAAGATGTCACGCAAGAGGCCGCAGCCGCCGGTCAAGCCGTTTAAGAAGAAGCCGAATCCACTGAAGGCCGCTAAGGTCACCGAGATCGATTACAAGGACGTTGCCCTGCTGCGCAAGTTCATCTCCGATCGCGGCAAGATTCGTTCCCGTCGTATCACCGGTGTTTCCGTGCAGGAACAGCGCGAGCTCGCCAAGGCTATCAAGAACGCCCGCGAGATGGCTCTGCTGCCGTACGCCACTTCCGGTCGCTGATCTTAGAGAGGTTTGAAAAATGGCTGAAACTAAGGTTATTCTCACCAAGTCCGTCAATCACCTGGGTCACCCGGGCGACGTCGTGTCCGTCAAGGCCGGCTACGCTCGCAACTACCTGATTCCGCAGGGTCTGGGCTTCGCATGGTCCAAGAACGCTGCCGCCCAGATCGAGGCCATGAAGCGCGCTCGTCTGGCCAAGGCCGTTGCCACCCGCGAAGAGGCTGTTGCCGCCAAGGAGCTCATCGAGGGTTCCGTCGTCGAAATCGCCGCCAAGGTCTCCGAGTCCGGCAAGCTGTTCGGTGGCATCTCCGCCGACAAGATCGCCATCGCGCTGTCTTCCAAGGCTGCCGTCAACCCGAAGAACATCACCGTGGATCCGATCAAGACCACCGGCGAGTTCGCTGCAACCGTCGCTCTGCACCCGGAAATCTCCGCTTCCTTCACCGTGAAGGTTGTCGCTGAGTGATTCGGCCCCATTCGCTATGGCTGCATTCATTGCGGTTACGGCGAATGACTTCAGACTGAGATACGTCTGAGCTTAAGCATGGAAAATCCCCCTGCACCAGCTGAAAACAGTTGTGCAGGGGGATTTTCATATTTGATCAGTTGTAGCCACCGTCATTAGTTGGTTTGTCGCAACTTGGGCACGTCATGGTCGTTACTTTCCTTCTCTCGTGCGGAAACGGTGCTTGGAAGCAACCTAAGCTCAATCCTTAAGTGGGTGTTGCGTGAAGCATGCTGATTCACTCAAGAAGAGCGATTTACCGTCAGTTTTCATGCATGGCTGTGCAAATGAATTAGCGGGAGCGTTTGGGGCAACTGGATTGCAAGGAACTGAATTTGTGAAGAAATTGTGATTTCCTGCCTTGATTGTGCTCTTTAGGTAGGAAATATGATGGTTGAATCGCGTTTTCTGCGATTTTCGTAATCTGTCGAAATCGTTGAAAAATAGCGGTTTTACAACCGCGACACGCCGAAAGTTGCATTCTTCTCGATTCTGAGTATATTTACTTCTCGTGCTCAGCGAGAACAAAACCTCGCAAGACCAACGCCCCTTTAGCTCAGTTGGTTAGAGCAGCTGACTCTTAATCAGCGTGTCCAGGGTTCGAATCCCTGAGGGGGCACAGATAAAGCCTTGGAGCTTCGGTTCCAAGGCTTTTTTGTTTTCCGATTTCTGTATGACTGTCCGGCAAGCCGACGGCCTGTCAAGCCTTTTTGTGCTCGACTTCCAGTGCGGGGAGTAGTGTTGGACGCTGTTGTCCGCCGAGAGCGGAATCGACATCAATCTGATTCTTATTGAGAAGAAGCAATAGAGGAAACAGCAGTGGAATACTCGACTTTTGTCAAACTTGCGGCCGAATTCTTCGGTACCGCCATTCTGATGATCTTCGGCAATGGCGCTGTCGCGAACGTTGAACTGAAGAACACCAAGGGCCACCATGCGGCTGGCTGAACATCGCCATGGGCTACGGCTTCGGCGTGATGATCCCGGTGCTCATGTTCGGTGCCGTCTCCGGCGCGCACATCAACCCGGCCATGACCATCGCCCAGGCTGTGAACGGCCTGTTCGACTGGAGCCTCGTGCTGCCGTACATCATCGCCCAGCTGCTTGGTGCCGCCGCAGGTCAGCTCGTGGTGTACATCACCTACTACCCGCACTATAAGGACACCGAAAACGCCAACGCCATCCTCGGCACCTTCTGCACCACCGACGCCACAACGACCGCATCAACTACTTCGTCAACGAGTTCTTCGGCACCCTCGTGCTCGTGTTCGGCGCCCTGTGCTGCCTGTCCATGCCGTGGGGCGAAGCGGACCACGCTGCCGCTTCCATCGTGGTCGGCTTCATTGTGTGGGGTCTCGTGACTTCCATGGGCGGCCCGACCGGTCCTGGCCTGAACCCGGCCCGTGATCTCATGCCGCGACTGCTGCACGCCATCCTGCCGATCCCGTCCAAGGGCTCCTCCCGCTGGGGCGAGGCTTGGATTCCGGTTGTCGCCCCGATTCTGGGCGCTATCGTGGGTGCGTTCGTGTTCAAGTTGTTCGCCTGATCGCATTCAATCATTCGTGACTTGTTTGCCTGACCGTCGCATAAGTTGCGTTTGATATATGAGAACTGTTGCATAAAGCCTGTTTCCTCGGAAAATTTCCGGTACGGGGGAAGCAGGCTTTTTGCATGCCTACTGTTGGCTGGTAGTGTTGCCGCGGAAGAGATATGCTGCCACCTGCGTGACGGCAGGGTTATAAGGAGTCCGGATTGAAGCGAATTCGTACCATTCTGCGTGCGCTCGATCCGAAAGCGGCCGCCACCATGAGCCGCCGGGAACGGACGGAAGCGTTCCGCATCCGCAGAAGCGTCGTGGCTTGGATTCTTGCATTATGCGTCATCGTGTCATGTACGTCGTGCAGCGTGCATGCCGTGCTGGTCAACGCGGTGCTGAACGGACATGCGAAAACGGCGCAGATCGGCAATTCCGGAACACATTCAGAAAAAACGGATCAATCCGCGAAATCCGAAAAGAAATCGCAACAATCAGAGAAGAAAACCTAGGAATCGTCGGAAACGAAAGACGCAAAGGCCTCAGCGGAGGAAACGGCGGAACCGCAGGAAGACGCCGTCACCAAAGCGCTTCGCGAGCAGTCGGCCGCGCTGATGGACGATCAGAAAAGCGAAATACTTGCGAAAGCGCAGCAAACGGCGCAAAACAGCGGATATGGCATGGTGCAATATCATTACTGTGTGGTCACCAATGGTGAAGTCGGATCAGTCGAAGATTTTTCGAATGCCGTGTTTCGTATTCTGAACAGCGAACATGGATGGGCGCGCAGGCGCGATTTTCGAACCTTCTACGGACGGCAATTGCGATTTCAATATCGTGCTCGCCCAAGCGTCGACCTTGCCGACGTTCTCGTCGGTATGTTCGGAGCAATACAGCTGCCGTGTGGGCAACAATGTGATTATCAACGACGATCGTTGGAATTCCGGCATGGACGTGTGGATGTCGGGAGGCGGCGACTTGGCGCGATATCGCACGATGGTGATCAATCATGAGGTCGGGCACCGGTTGGGGCATATCGACAATGAGATGACGTGCGCACGGGGGGCTGGCCAAGCGGCACCGCTTATGCAGGAGCAGTCCATATTTTTGGATGGCTGTGCGATCAACGAATATCCGCTTGATTCGGAATTATGGATTGGCTGAACGCGATTGCGGAATAGAGCTGCAGAATAAAACTGCAGAATAAAACTGCAGAATAAAACTGCAGAATAGGGCCTACAGTCCGAAATATGCGTTGAACTCGCTTGATCGAGCGTGCGGTCTGACGTGTTGGCGCGAACGGCATCCCAACTGAATACGCCAAGCGCTTCGTCGGCGCTCATAGGCTGCGGTTTGGTGTGTTTCAGGTCTCCCTGCAATCCGAGCAGCCATGCGCAATAGCCGATGATCTGTTGCGCGGTGGCGCCGTGTGCCGTGAGTATGCCGAGATCGAGCGAGCGCTCGCGTTTGGCAAGGCGTTGGCCGGCTGCGTTGTCGATGAGGGCAGATGCGCGTATGAGATGGTCACATCGTCAGGTTTATTGGAACCGTCGGCAGGATGGAAGGGCTGTGTCGGTTCGGAAGGCTTGAATCCCGCGTTGATAAGGGCTTTGCGAATGTAGATTTGCAAAGCGTTGGAGCGAAGCAGATCACGGCCGCGCACAATGTCGGTGATGCCCATGTCGAGGTCGTCCACGGTGACGGCCAGCTGGTAGGAGTAGATGCCGTCCGAGCGGCGCACGATGATGTCGCCGATGTCGTGGGCGAGGTTGTATTGCTGGGTGCCGAATACTTCGTCGTGGAAGGTGATGGTGGTGTCGGCGGTGGCGATGCGCATCGAGTGGCGGTCGTTGTTGGCGAGGCGTTGTTTCGCACGCTGCGGTTCGCTGGCGATGAGGCGTCGGCATGTTCCTGGGTACACGGTGAAACGATCGCCTTCCTGTGGTGCAGAGGCGGCGCGGATGTCGGCGCGCGAGCAGAAGCAGGTAGATGAGCGGTGTTGTCTCAGAGGTGGCTGCTTCGTTGCCTGCTGTAGTGCTGCAAGGCTTGGAATCGTTGGAACCAGTACTGATAATATCGTTGATTTCGTCAAAGCTTAGCTTGCTGAGAAGCTCAAGCGCTTCCTGGTATAGGGCGTGTCGCGACGACTGGAATACCGGTTCGTCATCCCAACCGAGACCAAGCCATTCGAGATCGCGCATCATGGTTTCGGCGGCGCCGGGAACCACTCGTGGCTCGTCGATGTCTTCGATGCGCAGCCGTATGGAATCACCCGATTTGCGGGCGGAAAGCATGCTCCGAGCATGGCGTAAACGTTGCCGATGTGCATGCGTCCTGATGGGGTTGGTGCGAATCGGCCGGTCATGGCTGCTCCTTTGGTGGGTTGACTGTGGCAGTACGCAACTGTACGTTGGGGTTTAGCTAGGTTTAGCGTAGGGCGATTCAGGTGGCGTGAGCCCCCATAGCCTTACGTTAAAGTGGTAGTATATGCCGTTCGGGCGCGTTCGTTTGTGATGGTAATCTACGAGCACGAGAATGGTATTCCGTTTTGTCGGATGAATGGGGTCGATATGACGAAAAGGCAGTTTAGTAACACGGAGGTCGAGTATCTTCGTGCGTTGCCGGCGGTTGAGTCGGTTACGGAAAATCGGATCACGTATTCGCGTGATTTTCAGATCAGTTGCATGCGCCGATATTTGGATGGCGAGCGGCCGAGCACGATTTTCACGTCGGCTGGGTTGAGCCCTGCGATCATCGGGCGCAAGCGTGTGGAACGTAATATCGCACGTTGGAAAGTGGATCTGGATATTATGGCGGCCGCAAGAAGCAATTCCACGACGGGCGCCTTGTCTTCCGACACCAGGGAACGATTGGTGACTGTGCAGTTGGGCAGATTCGATCGCTGACGTGTCAGGTGCTTGCGTTGAAGGAACGCGTTGATGCTTTGGAACGCAAATTAGACGAATCGCAAGGCTGAATTTGAGTTCGCTGAGAAAATTTTTTTTAAAGAAAAAGTTTTTTTCGGCGCGTGTTTAGTAAATCTTGCATATAGTTGCTGTCGGACGGAGTCTTTGAAGTTCCCCCTTCTACTGCCGTCTGTTTTATTAGCCCGTACGGATATCGGTCGCTTTATCGCTTCACTTCAGACCGTCGTACGGGCTTCTTCTTACTCTGGTAGAGGTAGTTGGGATTGAACGCAAGAGGCTGAACATGACTGCATATATGGACCATAAGAATCTTGCCAATGAGGCGATCGACGGTGTGCGTGCCGTGCAGATCGCCGATGGCGTGCACCGTGTGCTGGACCGCATCGCATCGGCGGAGCAGCATGCCGGGCGTGACGCAGGTTCCGTACGCCTGCTTGCCGCCACGAAAACGCGCGACGTGGGTGAGATCATGGCTGCGATCGACGCTGGCGTGCGTATGATCGGCGAGAATCGTCCGCAGGAAGTGATGGCGAAGGCCGAAGGATTGATGGCACGTTGCGGGGAGCGCGGATTCGCGTTGGGCGTTGCCGACGATGCCGGCGCTTCCACTATTGCGGGTGAGCATATTCCGTTCCATCTGATCGGCCAGCTGCAAAGCAATAAGATCGGCAAAGTGCTGCCGGTCGTCAACACCATCGAATCGGTTGATTCCCTTGACTTGGCGGAGAAAATCTCGCGCAGGGCCGTGGCGCGCGGCATCACCGTGGGCGTGCTGCTGGAAGTCAACGAATCGGGTGAGGCGTCGAAATCCGGCTGCGATCCTCGCATGCCATCCGCATCGCGCAAAAAATCGGTACATTGGACGGACTTGAATTGCAGGGGCTGATGACCATCGGCGCGCATGTCGACGACGAAACCGCCATCCGCAAGGGATTCGAGCACCTGCGCAAAACCCGCGACCATATTCTCGAATCCGGCGAGCCGGGCACGCAATCCTGCCGCGAACTGTCGATGGGCATGACCGGCGACATGGAACTTGCGGTTGCGGAAGGATCCACCATCGTGCGCGTCGGCACCGCGATTTTCGGCGAGCGTGCTTTTATCTGACGTTTTCTTCCTGTGACGGGCCTTCGCATGATGTGATGGCCCGTTTTTTTTTCGATGTTTTTGATTGTCGGGCGTTGCATGTCGATGATATGGACGATTCGACGATTGTTGCGGGTAGACTGGCAGACATGAGAATCGCACGTTTTTCGCATAATGATGTACCGCAATACGCTTTCGTGCAGACCGACGAAAGCGACGGCAAGGACTATCTCGTAGCGCTTGAGGGGCATCCTCTGGCCGGTGCCGGTGTGAAGCCGACCGGCGAGCGTTTTCCGGTGGATGGCGATGGCATTCGTCTGCTCTCTCCGGTGATCCCGTCGAAGGTATACGGGCTGGCCAAGAATTATGAGGCGCACGCGCAGTTCATGCATGAAGCAGGCCATTCCGACATCAAGCACGCTCCGGAAGACATGGTGATCTTCTCCAAGCCGAGCACGTCGGTGATCGGCCCGGACGATCCGATCGTGATCCCGTCGTACTCGAACGATATGAATTTCGAGCCGGAAGTGGCCGTGGTGATGGGGCGCATCGCCAAGAACGTGACGGTCGAACAGGCCATGGATTACGTGCTCGGCTTCACTTGCGTGAACGATGTGACATTGCGTGACCTGCAGGGACTTGACCCGATGTGGACGCGTGCGAAAGGCTTCGACACCTCCTGCCCGCTCGGCCCGTGGATCGTGACCCGCGACGATTTGGATTGGAAGGACGCGAAGATCTCCTTCACGCTGAACGGTGAGGATGTCGAGCTGGCTTCCGGCACCACGGCGAATCTGATTCACGGCATTCCGGAGCAGATCGCGGCGATTTCCAGCTTCACGACGCTGCTGCCGGGCGACGTGATTCTGACGGGCACGCCGAACGCTTCCGGCCATCTTGATCCGGGCGACGAGGCGATCGTGCACGTCGAAGGCATCGGCAGCCTGCGCAACGTGGTGGTGCGCGGCTGATTGCCGATTGCTGATTGACATATTGAAGATATGAAGGCCGTCACCTTTCGTGGGTGACGGCCTTTGTGCTGCGTTGTTCGCGATTTCCCGTTTAGTGAACAAAAGTTGAGTGTTGCAGGCTCAACTTTTGGGAATAGAATGGTGGTGAAGTCGGTTGAGCATATCAGACAACGACATATGCGTCGACGCGACCGTGCGAAAAACGGACGATCGGCGCGAACCATGGAGGATGATATGGAACAGAAGTTCACCACAATGGCGCAGGAAGCCATTTCCGACGCCGTACAGAACGCGTCGGCAGCAGGCAACGCGCAAGTCGAAACCCTGCACCTGCTTGACGCGCTGCTGCGCCAGGAAAACGGCGTGATCCGCGGTCTGATCGAAGCCGCGGGCGGCAACGCGCAGAACATCAGCGCCGCCGTGCACCAAGCGCAGGACGCGCTGCCAAGCGCCAGCGGATCGACCACCGCGCAACCGCAAGTCAGCAGGCAACTATCCGCAGTACTTGCGCAAGCCGGCAAGGAAATGCAGCAGATGGGCGACGAATACGTATCCACCGAACATCTGCTCATCGCCATCGCGGCGGCAAAGCCGAATCAGAGCGCGCAAATCATGGAACAATACGGCGTGACCGCCGACGCGCTACGCAAAGCCGTGCCAACGATCCGAGGAGGCGCGAAAGTGACCAGTCCCGACGCCGAAGGCTCCTACAAAGCCCTCGAAAAGTATTCGACCGACCTGACGGCAGCCGCGAAAGAAGGCAAGCTCGACCCCGTGATCGGCCGCGATCAGGAAATCCGCCGAGTCATCCAGATCCTGAGCCGCCGCACCAAGAACAATCCGGTGCTGATCGGCGAGCCTGGCGTGGGCAAAACCGCCGTGGTGGAAGGCCTTGCGCAGCGTATCGTCGCCGGCGATGTGCCGACCACCCTGCAAAACAAGAAGCTCATCTCGCTTGATCTGGGCTCCATGGTGGCAGGTTCGAAATACCGTGGCGAGTTCGAGGAACGCCTGAAGAGCGTGCTGCAGGAAATCAAGAACGCAGACGGGCAGATCATCACGTTCATCGATGAGATCCATACCATCGTCGGCGCGGGCGCGGCCGAAGGATCCATGGACGCGGGCAACATGCTCAAACCCATGCTCGCGCGAGGCGAACTGCGCCTGATCGGTGCCACCACACTCGACGAATACCGTGAGAACATCGAAAAGGATCCGGCGTTGGAACGCCGTTTCCAGCAGGTGTTCGTAGGAGAGCCGAGCGTGGAAGACACCATCGCCATCCTGCGTGGCATCGCACCGAAATACGAAGCCCACCACAAGGTGACCATCGGAGACGATGCGCTCGTGGCCGCGGCGACGCTGTCGAACCGGTATATTTCCGGCCGTCAGCTGCCGGACAAAGCCATCGATCTGGTTGACGAGGCCGCATCGCACCTGCGCATGGAACTCGACTCCTCGCCTGAGGAAATCGATGAACTGCAGCGTCAGGTCGACCGTCTCAAGATGGAAAAATCGTACCTGCTTGGCAATCCGAAAGACGATGCCGACGCGCAGAAAGCGGAAAACGAGCTTGATGAAAGCGCCAAGGAACGTCTCGACGACCTCAACAAGGAAATCGCCGACAAAAGCGAGAAACTCAACGGTCTGAAAGCACGCTGGGACGCCGAAAAGAACGGCACAACCGCATCGGCGACCTGCGCAAGAAGCTCGACGAACTACGCACCCAAGCCGAACGGTATGAACGCGAAGGCGATCTGGCGAAATCCTCCGCCATCAACTATGGCGAAATTCCGGCCATCCAGAAGGAGATCGCGCAAGCCGAACAAAACGAGGCGGCGGCCAAGAACAGTGCGGCAGGCGGTGCTGACGGTGGCTTGGGTGGCGATATTCCGATGGTGCCGGACCGCGTTGACGCCGACTCCGTGGCCGAAATCGTGTCCGACTGGACGGGCATTCCCGTCGGACGCCTCATGCAAGGCGAAAACGAGAAGCTGCTGACCATGGAAGACTATCTCGGCAAACGTGTGATCGGCCAGAAGGAAGCCATTCAAGCGGTTTCCGATGCGGTACGTCGTTCGCGTGCGGGCATTTCCGACCCGAACCGCCCAACCGGCTCGTTCCTGTTCCTCGGCCCGACCGGCGTGGGCAAGACCGAGCTCGCCAAGCGCTCGCCGACTTCCTGTTCGACGATGAAAAGGCCATGGTGCGCATTGACATGAGCGAGTACATGGAGAAGGCCTCCGTGTCTCGTCTGATCGGTGCTGCGCCAGGCTACATCGGCTATGAGGAGGGTGGTCAGCTGACTGAGGCCGTGCGTCGCCGCCCATATTCGGTGGTGCTGTTCGATGAGGTTGAAAAGGCCAATCCTGAAGTATTCGACGTGCTGTTGCAGGTGCTCGACGACGGCCGTTTGACCGACGGGCAGGGCAGGACCGTGGACTTCAAGAACACGATTCTGATCATGACCTCCAACCTTGGCTCGCAGTTCCTGGTGAACACCGAACTGGATGACGAAGCCAAGAAGAAGGCCGTGATGGACGCCGTGCATATGCAGTTCAAGCCGGAATTCATCAACCGCTTGGATGAACTGGTTATGTTCCACCCGCTTACGCGCGAAGAGCTCGGCGGCATCGTGGACATTCAGGTGGCGCAGGTTTCGGCCCGCTTGGCGGATCGCCGCATCAAGCTGGATGTTACCGATTCGGCGCGCGATTGGCTCGCCAACACCGGTTACGACCCGGCGTATGGCGCTCGCCCGCTGCGTCGTTTGGTGCAAACCGAAGTCGGCGACCAGTTGGCGCGCATGCTGCTGGCCGGCGAAGTGCACGACGGTGACACCGTGCTTGTGGATCAGACCGGCGGCGACCATTTGGAGCTTTCCTCGTGGGCGCCGGGGCAGATTGACGACGATTTTTCGGCAGAGGCTAAGTGACGGTCGGAGTCATTCGGCTGATCGGTTTGGCCTGATTGACTGTTGATTGGCCGAGTCACGAAAACGGTCTAACCGTTGATGGTGGGCGGACTGCGCACATGCGGGTCCGCCCATTTTTCGTGCGATTGCGCGATTTTCTTTTGCGAAAACCGTTTTACCGTGACGGTTGGCGGTCGTATGCCTGCAAAACCAAGCCTGCGACCGTCAAAACCGTCGCACCGATCAACACGGCAATCGCAAGCTTCGGCTGAAGCCCGAAAATCAGCCACAAAGCGAACGTCCACACCGCGATGACCATCGTCACGGTCGCGGTAATCTGCGTTACCCGCGTGCGAATCTCACATGTGATGCTGGCCTGGATAAGCGTATCCATGCTTTGCTGTGTTTCTTGCGTTTCTTGAGATTGTATTTCTTGCTTTTCTTGCGATTGTGCGGTCGGAATATCGCCTTCCGATGCTTTCTTTGCCATGGGGCGTTGCGCGATCAGCGAAATCGCAAGCGATAGCACGGCGACCATGCTTGCGAAAGCGAAATACTGATTGCGTGACCCCGCGGGGAAAATCCACGACACCACGCACGCCAGCAGACTGTAGACGTACACAATGGTCATGGCGAGCGACAGCAGCGAATCCGCGTTGGGCGTGTGGCTTTTCAGGGCGGCGGTGCCACGATTGTGCATCGGCGCGGCGCAGTAGAACATGACCGGCGTGGCGATGATGGCGTGCAGCCATGGATTGGTCAGCCAGTGGGGAAGTGTGATGCCGCCGAATGTCAGCATGGTTACGGTGAATGTGGGAGCGGTCAGTATGGTTGCGATGGCGAGACGCTTGGCGATGTCGCTTCGGTGTGTTGCGCCGGCTGCCTCGTCTGGATTTCGGTGTGATTTTCGGTGTGATTCTTGGCGGGCTTGTCATCGGTGATGCGTTGGTGGGAGGGGCTATGTCATCGTTTTCGCTTAGGAATAGCCTGAGGATGGCCCAAGTGGCCACGGCCGCCGCAACAATCGCCGCCACCGTCATAAACAAATCGAATCCCATGTGTTTCCGAACCCCGGATTGCCTCTTCGAATGCCTCTCGAATATTCAGCGTGCTCGCGTTGC
>ENA-OQEX01000657-OQEX01000657.1-human-gut-metagenome-genome-assembly--contig:-NODE-657-length-16862-cov-7.182432_pt1 | contig 16862 bp, 24 predicted proteins | sample MGYA00242802_ERZ504649 | MGnify/ENA primary metagenome ERZ504649 (study PRJEB26092, sample SAMD00036194) | human gut metagenome | host: Homo sapiens | study: EMG produced TPA metagenomics assembly of...
TTGAGTCTACGTCGTAGCCAACTCCTGAATGTACTGCAGCAGCAGCTCATTACGGGGCAGGCCGGATGCGCTCTCGCTGGCCATGTAGTTGTGCTCCTGCACAGGGTAGAGGTAGTCGGTGTTGTGCTCGGCATTCTCTGCAGGCCATGCAGCCTCGCTGCCGGAGGTGAAATCGCATACCCAGCCGTACTTATCTTCCAGAATGCTGCGCATGAAGTCGTGCATGGCGGCAGACTCGTTGATCCAGGTCTTGACAACGCGCTGATCGCACTTGCCGGAGGCGTAGCGGGAGATCTCGCTCAGCAGCTTTGCCTTATCGGTGGCGGGTTCGCCAGCCTCCTTAGCGGCAGCAGAATCAACAGCGCCGTACCAGTGACGGGTGTCCTGCACGTTGGCGTTCTGCTCGATAACACGGAAGTTCAGGCCGTTGGCAGCAGCATAGGCGGCAGCGAACATACCGCCGTTGCCTGCACCCACAATGAGGATGTCGGTGTCCACGGTCTCAGTGATGGCAGTCTCGTCGATATCAGGCTCTTTGCCCAGCCAGTCGTTTGCGTCGCCTGTGGGCAGCTGCACGCTGGACACCACGGCCTCACCCTTTGCCTGTGCGTAGCAGCTCTTGGCAGCCTTCATCACGGCATCGGAGGTGATGGTGGAGCCGGAAACACCGTCGATCTCGGCAGAACCAGCAGCCAGCAGCTGTTCACGCAGCTCATCGGCAGCGGCAGCGCCGAAAGAAGCGGTCTCGCCGGAGGTATCCACCACCACGTCGGTGACAGCGCTGTCGGAGAAGGTCATGGTGACCTTGACGGTGGAGGAGATGCCCTCGGCAGTGCCTCGTAGGTGCCGGGAATGTACTGACCGGCGGCACCGGAGGCAGTGGAGCTGGAGGCGGAATTGCAGGCGGCCAGAGCACCGGCAGTGACACCGCTCATGGCGGCGGCAGCGGCGATCTTCAGAAAGCTTTGCGGGAGATCTTATTCATAGGGATGCTCTCTTTCTCTTTTCTCTTCTTATCGTGCAGCAGGGTGAAAACCACTTTGCTGAATCTTTAACAATTGTAGCGTAGAGTGACGCACTTTACAATTCAATTGTGTTATATTATAATTTAGAAAATCCTAATGTAAGAAAGCGAGGATGCGCAGATGAACCAGAGTGCACTGGAAGGATTTGTGAAGATCGTAGAGATGGACAGCTTTTCAGCAGCAGCAGAGGCACTGTATCTTTCGCAGTCAGCGCTTTCGCAGCAGATCCGCACGCTGGAGGGGCAGCTGCAGTTTGAACTGTTTCAGCATGTACCGCGCCGGGTGATCCTGACCCCGGCAGGCCGGGACTTTTACCCCAAGGCAAAGCAGCTGACGGCCTTGTATCAGGAGGCAGTGCGCCATGCCCGTGCGGTACAGCAGCAGGAAAATCCGCCGGAACGGCATCTGGTCATTGCATGGAGCCATGAGGCGATGCGGATGTTCGGGTACGACCTGTTTTCTCTGACGAACGAGCTGTGTCTGCAATACACGTCTATTATGATGCAGTGCGCCAGTCGCAGCGAGGTCTGGCGCAGTCTGAAAAAAGGGGACGCGGACCTTTCTTTCCAGCTGGAAGTGCGGAATTTTACGCGCAGGGGTTCACTTTCATCCCGCTGCTTTATGTGCCGGAGCTGTGCATTCCCATCCACCCGCCCGCCGATATGCCGGTGGGCAGGCTGAGTCTGGAGCAGGCGCTGCAATACCGCTGGCTGCCCGTCAAAGAGATGTACCAGACCGTCTACGAGACCAGCCTGCTGCAGGAGGGGCTGGAGCGCGGAGTGAACTTTACGCCGGTGGGCGGCATCCGCAGCGCATCCTATGGGGATCCTGCGCTCAAGATGGTTCCTGCAGTCTATTACCGCAGACCGGATCTCAGCTTTGCGCGGGTGCTGGACTGGGGCAGGGGACACCGGTTCGGCATCGTGCTGGGACAAAAGCGCGAGGATCCGGTGGTAATGGCCTATGTCCGCGCTTTGCAGCAGCTGCTGCCGTCCCTCTCGGAAAAGCTGTTCGGCCTGAAGCTGGAAGCGGTGGAAGAATAAAGAAAAAAGAAAACCCTCTCAGGCGCATTCGCGCCAGCTCTCCCGAAGGGAGAGCTCTATTGCAGCTGACCGGTAACTGCTGAAAAGCTCCCCTCTCGGGGGAGCTGGCATCGCGTAGCGATGACTGAGAGGGTAAACAAATAGCACCTGCTGCCTTCCTTTCCGAAGGCAGCAGGTGCTATTTTTGTGCTTATACTGCGATGACGGGCAGCTTACTCCACCACGTCCTCGAACTGGCTGTTGTACAGGTCGGCGTAGAAGCCGCCTGCTTCGATCAGCTGGTCGTGGGTGCCTGCTCCACAATATCGCCATCTCGCATCACAAGGATGAGGTCGGCATCCCGGATGGTGGAAAGACGGTGTGCGATCACAAAGCTGGTGCGGCCCTCCATCAGGCGGTCCATGGCGGTCTGGATGCGCTGCTCGGTGCGGGTATCCACGCTGCTGGTGGCCTCGTCCAAAATCAGGATGCGGTTGTCGGCCAGAATGGTGCGGGCGATGGTGAGCAGCTGCTTCTGGCCCTGACTCACGTTGGAAGCGTCCTCGTTCAGCTCCATCTGGTAGCCGCCGGGCAGGGTGCGGATAAAGTGGTCAGCGTTGGCAGCCTTGGCGGCGGCGATCACTTCTTCGTCGGTAGCATCCAGACGGCCATAGCGGATGTTCTCCATGATGGTGCCCTTGAACAGCCATGTGTCCTGCAGCACCATGCCGAAGCCCTCGCGCAGAGCGCTGCGGTCAAAGTCACGCACATCGTGGCCGTTCAGGGTGATGGAACCGGAATCCACATCATAGAAGCGCATGAGCAGCTTGACCATGGTGGTCTTGCCTGCGCCGGTGGGGCCGACGATGGCCACCTTCTGGCCGGGCTTGACCTCACAGCTGAAATCGTGGATGACGGTCTTGTCCGGGGTGTAGCCGAAGCGGACATGACTGAATGTCACCTGACCGTTGATGCAGCCAGGGTCGGCCCGGCGGGCCGGGTCTGCCTGCTGATCCTCTTCCGGCTCGTTCAGAAACTCGAACACCCGCTCAGCGGCAGCGGCCATGCTCTGCAGCATGTTGGACACCTGAGAAAGCTGCTGGATGGCTGGGTGAAGTTCTTGACGTACTGGATGAAGGCCTGAATGTCACCGATGGTAATGGTGCCGTTTGCCGCAAAAATGCTGCCCACGATGGCCACTGCCACGTAGCCAGATTGCCCACAAAGTTCATAATGGGCATCATCAGGCCGGAGAGAAACTGGCTTTTCCACGCAGATTCATACAGCTTGTCGTTGGCGGCGTTGAAGTCGTTCAGCACCACGGCCTCGCGGTTGAAGGCTTTGACCACGTTGTGGCCGGAGTAGACTTCTTCCACCTGACCATTCACAACGCCCAGAATGGCCTGCTGTGCCTTGAAGTATTTCTGGCTGAACTTGACCACGATGAGCACCAGCACCAGCGAGACCGGCAGGATCAGCAGGGCGATCAGGGTCATCTTCGGGCTGATGGACAGCATCATGACCAGCACGCCGATCATGGTGGTCACACTGGTGATGAGCTGGGTGATGCTCTGGTTCAGGCTCTGGCCCAGCGTGTCCACATCGTTGGTGATGCGGGACAGCACCTCGCCCACGGTGCGCTTTTCAAAGTAGGCAAGGGGCAGGCGGTTGATCTTTTCGCTGATCTGCTTGCGGAAGTCGTAGCAGACTTTCTGGGAAAGGCCGGTCATGAGCCAGCCCTGAATAAAGCTGAAGGCGCTGCTCAGCAGGTACATGCCCAGCAAAAACAGCAGGATGCGGCCGATATACACAAAGTCGATGCTGCCGGTGCCGCGCAGCTTGGCGATCCAGCCGGTGGCAAGAGCCGTGGTGGCCTTTGCCAGCACCTTAGGGCCTGCAATATTGAAGATGGTAGAAAGAATGGCAAATACAATGGCGGTAACGAGCGAAAGGCGGTAGCGGCCAAGGTTGCGCACAAGCTGCAGCAGGGTGCCCTTGAAGTCCTTGGCGCGTTCGGTCGTCATGCGTCCGGGTCTTGGCATATCACTCACCCTCCTTTTCGGTATTCAGAGATTTGAGGTCCAGCTCCTTCTGGCTCAGCTGGCTGCGGGCGATCTCCTGATACTCCGGGCAGGAAGCCATCAGCTGGGCATGGGTGCCCTTGCCCACCAGGCGGCCTTCGTCCAGCACCAGGATCTGGTTTGCGTGCAGCACAGTGGAGATGCGCTGTGCCACAATGATAACGGTAGCGTTATCGGTCTGGGCTTTCAGTGCACGGCGCAGGGCAACATCGGTCTTAAAGTCGAGGGCAGAAAAGCTGTCGTCGAACAGATAAATTTTGGGGTCCTTGGCAATGGCGCGTGCAATGGAAAGGCGCTGCTTCTGGCCACCGGACACATTGGAGCCGCCCTGCGCAATGGGGCTTTGGTAGCCCTCGGGCTTTGCGTCGATGAACTCGGTGGCCTGCGCAATGGCGGCAGCCTTTTTTACATCGGCATCGGTGATGTGCTCCCCGCCGAACTTCAGGTTCGAGTCGATGGTGCCGCTGAACAGCACGCCCTTCTGGGGCACATAGCCCAGCAGGTCGTGCAGCTGTGCCTGCGGCATATTGCGCACATCGATGCCGTCCACGGTCACGCTGCCGCCGGTGACATCATAAAAGCGGGGGATGAGGTTGAGCAGGGTGGATTTGCCACAGCCGGTGGAGCCGATGATGGCGGTGGTCTCGCCGGGCTTTGCGGTAAAGCTGATGTGCTCCAGCGCATCGCTGTCCGCACCCGGGAAGCGGAAGCTCACATCGTGGAACTCTACCTCACCCTGCCAGTTTTCGTGCTCCTGCGCGGGCTTTGCAGCAGCTTCGTCCGGGTCGTGATGGTGGCCCTGGTGCGGATCACCTCGTCGATGCGCTCCGCAGCCACACCGGCGCGGGGCAGCATGACGGCCACCATGGCCAGCATCAAGAAGGACATGACGATCTGCATGGTGTAGGTGATGAATGCAATCATCTCGCCCACCTGCATGGTGCCGTTGTCCATGGCCTTGCCGCCGAACCAGACGATCAGCAGGCTGGTGCCGTTCATGATGAGGGTCATAAAGGGCATCATGGCAACCATGGCACGGTTGGTGAACAGCTGGGTGCTCATCAGGTCTTTGTTGGCCTTGTCGAAGCGCTCCTCCTCAAACTTTTCACGGCTGAAGGCACGCACCGGCATGATGCCGGTCAGAATCTCGCGGCTGACGAGGTTCAATCGGTCCACCAGCTTCTGCATGATCTTGAACTTGGGCATGGCCACACTCATCAGGAAGAGGATGAGCAACAGCAGAACGGCCACATCCAGCACGATGATCCAGGAAAGGCCGGTGCTGCTGTTCAGCACATGCAGCACGCCGCCAATGCCCAGAATGGGCGCATAGGCCACCATGCGCAGCAGCATGACGCAGACGAACTGCACCTGCTGGATGTCGTTGGTGGTGCGGGTGATGAGAGATGCGGTGGAAAAATTCTCGATCTCTGCATTGGAGAACCCGATGACGCTGGCAAAGGTCTCACGGCGCAGGTCGCGGCCAATGGCGGCGGACACACGGGAGGCGAGGAAGCCACCGCAATGGACACAGCCACCATCAGCAAAGTCAGGCCCAGCATCTGGCCGCCTACGCGGTAAAGGTAGCGCATCTGCACATCGTGGGCAATGCCCTGCGCCTCGTATTCCAGCTGCACCAGCAGCATGGACTGGCTTTTGAGGTTCTCTATCAGGGTATCATCCAGACTGGCAAAAGCACCGGCCAGCTGCTGCTGGACAGCTTCGCGGGTGAAGCCGGGCATCTGGCTCATAGCGGCAAACTGGGCGCATACGGTGTCCAGATCTTCGGCAGTGGGGGTGACGGTCTCGCTATCCGTGGTGGTGCTCTCAGAGGATGCCGCCTGCATGTCAGCAAGGCCGGTCATGCCCATGGTGTCCTGCCCGGCGGGGGCGTTCACTGCCTGCGCGGCGGCCATATACAGCACGATGTCCGGCGTGGTGACGGCATCCTCCAGCGCGGTGCGCTCGTCATCGGTCAGGTCGGTGCGCAGCTTCAGCACGCCGTCGTCCTGAAGATAATACCCGTAGGCGTTCTGGAGCGCATCGGCATCCTCTTCGCTCATCAAAAGCGTGAGGGCATCCAGCGTGCTCTGGCGTATCGTTTCCGGCAGGGGGCTTTCAATGCCGCCCTGCTGGATGCCGGTGTCCACGATCCTGCTGGTGTAGTCCGGCAGCGAAAGATCGCAGTACGCCTGCACGAACAGCAGCGCGAACACCACAAGACAGACGGCCCAGTGCCGGGCCAGCTGCTTGAAAATTTTCGTCATAGTTCGGTTCTCCCTTCGTTGTTTTTTGCTTCACGGGAAGCGTTTTCCGCAAGGATGGCGTCCATCAGTGCGCCGCGCAAAGTATTCATCTGCTGCACCTGCTCCGGTGTCAGCCGGGCCATCACGCAGGCAAAATAATCGCTGAGTGCATCCTCACACCGGCACAGGCGGCGTAGCTCCGGCGTGATGCGCACCAGCGTTTTGCGCCGGTCAGCCGGGTCCGCTTCGCGCAGAACAAGGCCGTCCTGTTCCAGCTGGCGCAGGCTGCGGCTGATGGCTGGCAGCGGTTGGTGTGCCTCCCGGGCAAAATCGGAAACATACACCGCTCCGTTCTGCCCGCGGGTACTGATCGTGTGAGCCAGACCCTCCAGCATGGGAAAGTGGCACTTGGGACAGCCCCGCAGAGCCGCCTTCATGCCGGCCCGGGACGCCTTGCTCAGCCGTCCGAAAAAATGGCACAGGCCGTGAAAGCTCGCCGCGGCTTCGGTCTCATTCAACATTCTATCCCTCCTCATTGCAAAATGTTTAACAGCTGTTAACTATTAACGCCTGACAATAATATTCCTCCGGCACCCAGAATGCAAGGGCAGTTTAGGATAATTTTAAAAAAGTTCACAAAAAGGGGAGAACGGCAGAAAGCCTGAACCGCCCGGCAGCTGCATAAATAGAATAAGAAACATTTCTGCGGGAGGGGCGGCGGCAGTGGAACAGAACCTGACAAGAATTTTTACACTTTTTGGCGGCTTGGCACTGTTTTTATACGGCATGGATGCGCTCAGCCACAGTCTGGAAACAGCGGCAGGCAGCCGCCTGAAAAGCCTGCTGGCCGCTGTGACCGGCAGCCCGGTGCGGGGCGTGCTGGCGGGGGCTGCGGTCACGGCGGTGCTGCAAAGCAGCTCGGCAGTCACGGTGATGGTGCTGGGCTTTGTAAGTGCGGGCCTGCTGACCCTGCGGCAGGCGGTCCCGGTGATCTTTGGCTGCAACATCGGAACGACCATTACCGCACAGCTGCTGGCCTTCCGGCTGGAAGATGTGCGCGGCCTTGTGCTGCTGGCCGGGCTGCTGCTCTGCTTTGCCTGTGCAGGGCAGAGGGGCCGGGCCATTGGCCGGGCGGTGTTCGCCTTTGGCCTGCTGTTCGAGGGCATTGCCGATATGGCACTGCCATGGAACCGCTGGCGCAAAGCCCGGTGTTCGTGCACTGGCTGGGTCGGGTGCGGCAGCACCCATGGCTGGGGCTGCTGGCGGGGCTTGGCATGACCCTGACAGTGCAGAGCAGCTCGGCTACCATTGCCCTGCTGCAGAACTTGCAGCCCGCCCCGGGCTGGACGGCAGCAGTCTGTTGGGTCTTGCGGGTGCGCTGCCGGTGCTGCTGGGCGATAACATCGGCACCACCATCACAGCAGTGCTGGCATCCTTGAGCGCAAACCGGGACGCAAAGCGGGTGGCTGCGGCCCATGCAGTGTTCAATCTGACCGGCGCGGCGGTATTCTGCGCCGGTCTGCCGTTGTATGTGCGGCTGACGCTGCACTTCGCCCAAAGGGCCGGAGCTTGCCGTGATCGCCCAGCAGATCGCGAATGCGCACACCTTGTTCAATGTGATGTGCACGCTGGTGTGGCTGCCGCTGACCCCGCTGATGGTGCGGTTTGTGTGCCGCCTTGTGCCGGACCGGGCAGTGCGGTAAGTTTTTACTGGACAAACATACCAATTGCGCATATACTGAAAGGGATGAAACCTACCGCGGAACAAAAAGGAAACATTGCTATGCGACAGAAAATCGGAAGATTGTGTATGGTGCTGGGCGCGCTGCTGATCCTTGCGGCAGCAGCCCTGCTGGCCTATAACAAGTGGGATGCATCCGTGCAGACAAGGCCTCGCAGGAGGTGCTGGGCGAGCTGGAGCAGACCCTGAACGCTGCCATTGAGGAAAAGGCAAAATCGGATACCGTGGCGCTGCAGCCGGAGCTGGACCCCACGCAGGTAATGACCGTGACCGAACTGAACGGCTGGGATTACATCGGCTATCTGTCCATTCCGTCCATCGGGCTGGAACTGCCGGTGATGAGCCAGTGGAGCTATGCGGGCCTGAAAATCGCACCGGGCCGTTACTCCGGTTCCACCTATGCAGATAACATGGTGGTCTGCGCCCACAACTATGCAAAGCATTTCAGCCCCATCAAGTGGCTGACCGAGGGCGCGCAGGTCTATTTTACGGATATGGACGGTATGCGCTGGACCTACGAGGTCTCCTATGTGGAAAACCTGCAGCCACGCAAATTGAGGAAATGACCGAAAAGACGGAGGAGTCCGATGAATGGGATCTGACCCTCTTTACCTGTACCACCGGCGGCAGCGCCCGGTGCGCTGTGCGGTGCGTGCGGACGGGCTACCCGGCGCTCACAACGGAGACCGCAGAATAAGATGCAAAAAATCCCCTGTGCGTTGGCACAGGGGATTTTTCATATCCGGTATTCAGTGGGCGGTGCCCACCTTCACAGGGGATTACTTGCTCTGAATGTACTCGTCAATGGCCTTTGCAGCAGCCTTGCCTGCGCCCATGGCTTGATGACGGTGGCTGCGCCGGTCACGGCATCGCCGCCGGCGTACACACCATCGCGGCTGGTCTTGCCGTCGTCGCCGTCGGTGACGATGCAGCCGTGCTTGTTGGTTTCCAGACCCGGGGTGGTGGAGCGGATCAGCGGGTTGGGCTGGTGCCCAGACTCATAATGACCGTGTCCACATCCAGCTCGAACTCGCTGCCCTTCTTTTCGATGGGGCGGCGGCGGCCGGAAGCATCCGGCTCGCCCAGCTCCATCTCAATGCAGGTGATGGACTTGACAAAGCCCTCGTCGTTGGCGTGGATCTCCACAGGGTTGCACAGGGTCTTGAAGATGATGCCCTCTTCCTCGGCGTGCTCCACCTCTTCCTTACGGGCGGCAGCTCAGCCATGCCGCGGCGGTAGACGATGTACACGGTCTCGGCACCCAGACGCAGGGCGCTGCGGGCAGCGTCCATAGCCACGTTGCCGCCGCCCACAACGGCGACCTTTTTGCCGGTGCGGATGGGGGTCTTGCTGGTGGGCAGATAAGCCTTCATCAGGTTGGAGCGGGTCAGGAACTCGTTGGCAGAGTAGACGCCCTTCAGGCTCTCGCCGGGGATGCCCATGAAGCGGGGCAGACCGGCACCGGAGCCTACGAACACGGCCTCGTAGCCGTACTCGTCCATCAGCTCGTCGATGGTGAGCACCTTGCCAATGACCATATTGCACTCAAAATCAACGCCCATCTTCTTCAGGCCGTCGATCTCCTGCTGCACGATGGCCTTGGGCAGACGGAACTCAGGGATGCCGTACATCAGCACACCGCCGGCCACATGCAGGGCCTCGTAAACGGTGACCTTGTAGCCAAGCTTTGCCAGATCGCCTGCGGCGGTCAGGCCGGCAGGGCCTGCGCCGATGATGGCCACCTTGTGGCCGTTCCATTCGGGCACGATGGGGGCGGTGTGCACATTCTCACGGTGCCAGTCGGCAACAAAGCGCTCCAGGCGGCCGATGCCCACCGGCTCGTTTTTGATGCCGCGGGTGCACTTGCCCTCGCACTGGCTCTCCTGCGGGCATACACGGCCGCAGACAGCGGGCAGGGAAGAGGAACGGTTGATCACCTGATAAGCGGCTTCAAAGTCGCCCTCGGCCACATGGCCGATGAACTCGGGGATATCGATGCCCACAGGGCAGCCGGTCTGGCAGGGTTTGTTCTTGCAGTGCACGCAGCGCTTTGCTTCGTTCACGGCCATTTCTTCGGTGTAGCCAAGTGCAACTTCCTTAAAGTTCTTGTTGCGCACATTGGGGTCCTGCGTAGGCATGGGGCACTTCTTCGGGTCCATATTGAAAGCCATCTTATTTTACCTCCTGATTGAGCAGATTGCATGCCGCTTCACGGGCGTGTGCCTCAAACGGGCGGTACATGGTGCCGCGGGCCATTGCCTCATCAAAATCCACCAGATCGCCGTCAAAGTCGGGGCCGTCCACGCAGGCGAACTTGGTCTCGCCGCCAACGGTCAGGCGGCAGCCGCCGCACATGCCGGTGCCGTCGATCATGATGGGGTTCATGGAAACGATGCTCTTCAGGCCATGCTTCTGGCAGGTCTTGACCACGAACTTCATCATGATCAGCGGGCCAATGGTGATGACCAGATCGTACTGGTTGCCGGCGGCCACCAGCTCGTCCAGTGCAGCGGTAACAACACCCTTGGTGCCATAGCTGCCGTCGTCGGTCATAATGCGCAGCTCGTCGCTGCAGGCTTTGAACTCGTCCTCAAGGATCAGCAGGTCCTTATTGCGGAAGCCCACCACGCTGTGCACCACACAGCCCTGCTCGTGCAGCTCACGGGCAATGGGCAGAGCGATGGCGCAGCTACGCCGCCGCCCACGACACATACCTTCTTCAGGCCTTCCACCTCGGTGGCGCGGCCCAGCGGGCCTACAAAGTCGTGGACACTCTGGCCCACCTGCAGGCTGTTCAGCTCCATCGTGGTACCGCCCACGATTTGAAAAATGATATCTACAGTGCCTTTTCGCGGTCGTAACCGGCCACGGTCAGGGGGATGCGCTCGCTGTCCTCAAACGGGCGCACAATGATAAACTGGCCCGGCTTTGCCTTTTTGGCGATCAGCGGGGCTTCAATGACCATCTTCGTCACGGTGGGATTCAGCGCGACTTTTTCAGTGATCTTATACATTGTGTTTGCTCCTTTATGCTGGCTTTTCCTATTTCTGCGCACGAAACGCGCCTGTATGCCCTCGGCGGCATAACAGACGCAGCTCTTACAGGCGACAAAATGACACTTTCCATTATAATAGTTTACAAAAGGGAAAGCAAATCAATTTTCTTCGTGTATGTCGTGACAAACTTGAATGATGACACAGGTAAAGCCCGCAAAAGTGAAGTCTTTTGAATACAGACAGGCGGGTTTCCAACTTTTTTGCAGAAAATGCAAATTTGTGGTTGACAATTTCCGGGCGGTACGGTATAATAATCAGCGTCGCCGGTAAACAGTCCGGCACAAACACATGGAATGTGCGGCCGTAGCTCATCTGGTAGAGCGCCACCTTGCCAAGGTGGAGGTAGCGAGTTCGAGCCTCGTCGGCCGCTCCATTTTGTGGAAGTTTAGCTCAGCTGGGAGAGCATCTGCCTTACAAGCAGAGGGTCAGCGGTTCGAGCCCGTTAACTTCCACCATTTGGCCCGGTAGCTCAGTTGGTTAGAGCACCAGCCTGTCACGCTGGGGGTCGTCGGTTCGAGCCCGATCCGGGTCGCTTCGTCGAAAGTCCTGCAGTTCATCGGGCGGTCTTGCAAGCAAGACTGCCGTGATGAACGCCAGACTTCTCCTCTTCCACAAAATCTTGCTTCGCAAGCTTTCGCGGGGGCCCCGAAATTCGCGAGAATCGCTCGGGAGGGTGCAGGGATAATTGCACCGCTTATGCCTCTGTAGCTCAGTCGGTAGAGCAGGGGACTGAAAATCCCCGTGTCATTGGTTCGATTCCGATCGGAGGCACCAGTCAAGGAAATCCAGCAGGGTTTCCAATATGCGGCCGTAGCTCATCTGGTAGAGCGCCACCTTGCCAAGGTGGAGGTAGCGAGTTCGAGCCTCGTCGGCCGCTCCAATACGAAGCCATCGTTGATGCAGAAATGCAAAAACGATGGCTTTTTTGTTGTTTCCCGTTACGGCTCCTTCCTGTGAAAAAAGAAAAGTCGGAAAATCCGCAGATTTTTCGGCTTTTGCAAATATGAAAATAATGATTCCGCTGATATTGTCGGAGCGCGATCCGTGCGCGGAGACAATTTTAAATCGTTTCTTACAGGATCACATTTTTAATGAGCAGCGAAATGCTGCCGTCGTCGCTGTGCAGAAATTCCACCTCGTTGTCCGAGTTGAGCAGTTCGGTGGGAATCTTCACCTCAATGCCGTTGGCGGTGTGGATGCTGCGGCTCTCCATGCGGCGGATGCGCGCAGGGGTCACGGTCACGGGCTGCTCAGGCGCTTCCAGCACATCACTCTTTTCCACATAATCATCAAAGGGCACGGCGGCAAGGGGATATTCCTCTTCCAACTGCTGACGCACCTGCTGGATGGATACCTGATTGTCGTTGTCTGCGGCTGATTGGCGATCAGCATCGCGACTGAGCCTCTACGTGGGCTGATCTGCGTAGTTTTCCTGCACGGCCTGCACGGCGGCTTCCTGAATGGCCTGCAGCTTTTTCTTTTCCGGCTGGGCGGTGGTGTACTGGAACACTACCGTGGAAAGGTAAAAATCCTTGTGGCCGTCGATGTCGAACTTTTTTTCCAGCAGCTTCATGGAGTAGTCGGTCAGATTGACAAGGGCACCTTCCTCCACCTTGCCGCTCTGGCTGGGCAGGCAGGCCCGCTGCTGGATGATGGAGTTCACCGGGGCACCCTCCACATTCTCGGTGTAGTGGGTGTAGCCGTTTTTGTAGTTCAACTTCAGGATGCCCAGCCACGGCTCACCATCGCGGGTAAAATCCACCACGGCAAGGTCTGCCCCCGGAATGGTGGTGTGCGCGTGCATGTAGTCGAACAGACGCCCGCGATGCGGCAGGAGAGGTCCACAAAATCGTGGTTGTGCTCCAGCTCGTTTTTAAAGGCAGAATCCGGCAGCGGGCGGCACTGGCGGATATCGTCGCTTGCAAGCAGCTTTTCGATGTGGTACTGGAAATAGGCGGTCTTTTCGGCGGTCATTTCCATGCCGCTTCCGCTGAGTACAGGCGCATCCATGGTGGTGTCCAGCACGTGCAGAATGGCCTGATGAATGATGATCTCCATGGGAGTTACCTCGTTTTTATAAGAATCTCTTTGGCATACAGTATAGCACAGCCCGGCCCAAAAGGCGAGAGCACATCTTGTAAACCGCCTGCAGGAATGCTACAATAAGGGCAGAAAACCACGCAGGAAAGGGGACAAAAACCATGGAATTCCGTGATAAGCCAATGGAAAACCTCATCCGCCTTCAGGAAAAGGACATCTGCAAAAATGCCCGCGCGCTGCTGCTGGACGGTGAGAGCATCGTGGGTGCCTACAAGACGGTGCGCGATCAGGTGATCTTTACCACCCACCGCATCATCATGGTGGATATGCAGGGCGTTACTGGAACCCGGCAGCAGATCTTTGTGCTGCCGTACCGCAAGGTGCTGCACTTCGGGATCCAGACGGCAGGCTTTGGCGACCCGGTGCAGGCATCGCAGCTGACCGTCTGCTTTGCGGACGCACACGAGGCAAAGTTCGGCTTTATCGGCCAGCAGGAACTGTTTGCGGTCGCCAACGCCATCAGCCGGTGCATCCTGTAAATAACTCCTTTAAAACAGCAGGCTCCCCGCCCGAGACCGGACAGGGAGCCTTTTGCTGTATATGAAATAGGAGAATGGCAGAATTAGCAGCGGCTTGTTTTGCGCACCAGCTGTTCGTGCATGAATACCATGAGCACCAGCAGTGCCAACAGGTAAAAAGGGAACAGTGCCGGAGTGATGTTGTTTGCCAGCAGGCCGAACAGCGGCGGCATGGCCAGATTGCCCAAATAGGCGCTTGCCATCTGGATGCCGATGACCGCCTGCGATCTGTCCGCGCCGAAGTGTTCCGGCGTGGAGTGGATGATGCTGGGATAGATGGGCGCACAGCCCAGCCCTACCAGAACAAGACCGCTCAGGGCAAGGATCTGCGGCCCGGGCAGAAGCAGAGCCAGCACCCCTGCGGCCAGAATGCACTGACCCATGCGGATCATCTGCGTATCGTTGAATTTCAGGGTCAAAAAGCCGCAGGCGGCGCGCCCGGCAGTGATGCCGATGTAGAACAGGCTGGCAAAGCTGGCGGCAGTGCCGGCGGCAACGCCTTTCGTCAGTGTGAGGTAGCTGCTGGCCCATAGACCGGCCGTGGTCTCCAATGCACAGTAGCAGAAGAAGCACAGCATCACCTCTCTGGCACCCGGCAGACGGAATACCTGTCCAAGGCTCAACGCCTGCGTCGAAGCAGCTTCGGTGTCGGTGCCTGCAGTACGGCTCTGCCATAGCGGCAAACTGAAAAAGAGCACTGCGCTCAGCAGGATCTGGAACAGGGCAATGTACCGGTAGCCGGATGTCCACGGCCCGCCGCCTGCCAGCACCCGGCCCATGACCATGGGGCTGATCATGGTGCCGATGCCCCACATGCAGTGCAGCCAGCTCATATGGCGGCTTTTATAATGTAAGGCAACATAGTTGTTCAGGGCCGCGTCCACGCTGCCTGCGCCCAGCCCATAGGGCACGGCCCACAGGCACAGCATCCAGAACTGTGTGGAGACCGAAAAGCCGAACAGCGCGGCAGCTGTCATGGCCACACTGAGGGCGGTCACTTTTCCGGTACCCAGCGCACGGGTGAGCCGGTCGCTGTTCAGGCTGGAAACAATAGTGCCAAAGGAGATGATCATGGAGATCAGCCCCGCATAGGACACCGGCACACCGAGCACCGGATACATGGAGGGCCACGCCGACCCCAGCAGGGAATCCGGCAGGCCCAGACTGATGAACGAGATGTAAATGATCGGAAGCAGAAGCTGTACCATAAATCTTGAGTTCCTCCGGGAAGCGTGTTATACTTGCAATGCATCTTGTACTTTGCTGATGTAATAATATCACACATCGGAGCGGAATATTAGGATAAAAACGCCCGATTGATACAACAAAACCGGCGCGGATGCGGATGTGCACCTTGACGGAAAGGAGATGGCTGATCGTGGCATTTCAGACCAGCTGTGCAGCAGTGGGCGGGCTCAACTGCCTGCAGGATGTTGTGGCGGATGACGAGGGCAGGGAACTGGTGCAGCACGGCAGCGCACTGTTTCCTATTGCCTGCTATGAAGAGGACCTCAAAAGCTACTCGGTAGCGTGGCATTGGCATGAAGAGTTTGAATACATCCTTGCCGTAAAAGGCCCGCTGGCGGTGGACGTGAGCAAAGCCCGGCTGGTTTTGCAGACCGGGCAGGGCGTGTTTGTCAATTCCGGAGTGTTCCATGCGGTGGAGCAGGCTGAGACCGGGGATGCCCTGCTGCATTCCGGGGTATTCCATCCGCGCCTGATCGGCGGCATGGATACCATCTTCTGGCAAAAGCTCGTACACCCGCTGCTTCAGCCGGGAGCACCGGCGTTCTTTCTGCTGGACGAGGCAGACGACGGGCAGAAGGCCGTGCTCTGCCATTTGCGGGAAGTCTGGGACGCAGTGGCCCAAGAGGTCTTTGACTATGAGAATCAGGCGCGGTACCATCTTTCGGCGGCGGTGCATCTGCTGGGAATGCAGTGCGAGGGTGGAAAAACAAAGGTCTCTCAGCAGGAGCAGATCGCGGCCCAGCGCATGAAACAGATGCTGCGTTTTGTGGAAGAGCATTATGCTGAGGAACTGAACGTGGAGCGCATTTCCGACTGCGTGGCCCTGAGTGAGAGCGCCTGCCTGCGCAGCTTCCGGCAGCTGCTGGGGATCACACCCATCCAGTATGTCAAGCAGTACCGCATTGAAAAGGCCGCCGAGCTGCTGCTTTCCACCAGCATGAAGATCGGCGAGATCGGTGCCGACTGCGGCTTTTCGGATACCAGCTACTTTACAAAGACCTTCCGGGAGATCAAGCACTGCACGCCCAGAGAGTACCGTCAGAAGTTTGCAGGAAGAGAGCAGTCTCTTTCAAGGCGGGACGGCGGCAGAGCCAGTGCACCGGCTGAAACAGCGGTATAAAAAGGAGAATCGGAAACAATGCAGCGTAGTTTGACCAAAGGCCCCATCACCGGCAGCATTTTGCTGTTTGCTCTGCCGCTGATGCTGGCCTATCTGCTTTCGGCCACGCCGATGGGCGTTACCGGCATCTGGCTCAGCGTGCCCGTCGGCTGGGCGCTGGCAGATGCCATTGGCATTGGATACTATTTAAAAAAGAAGCGGTGACGGCAGGGGGGAAAAGAAGATGGTCGACCATATCAGGATCCGCGGCGCGCGGGTGCACAACCTGAAAAACGTGAATGTGGATGTGCCGCTGGGCAAAATCGTGGGTGTGGCGGGCGTGTCCGGTTCGGGCAAGTCCAGCCTTGCGCTGGGCGTGCTTTACGCCGAAGCTCCCGCCGGTATCTGGACGCACTTTCCACCTATACGCGCCGCCGCATGACGCAGGCGGCAAAGGCATCGGTGGACGAAGTGCTGTATGTTCCGGCTGCACTGGCACTGCATCAGCGGCCCGCTGTGCCGGGCATCCGCAGCACCTTTGGTACCGGCACGGAACTGCTGAACAGTCTGCGCCTGATGTTCTCCCGTCTTTCCAGCTATCCCTGCCCGCAGTGCGGCCACTGGCTGGAACCAGCCTTGCCGTGGCGGCAGAAAAGCCGCTGCTCTGCCCGCAGTGCGGTGCAGCGTGCGCGCGCTTCCGCTGAAGAATTTGCTTCAACAGTCAGG
>ENA-OQEX01000658-OQEX01000658.1-human-gut-metagenome-genome-assembly--contig:-NODE-658-length-16859-cov-3.524922_pt1 | contig 16859 bp, 22 predicted proteins | sample MGYA00242802_ERZ504649 | MGnify/ENA primary metagenome ERZ504649 (study PRJEB26092, sample SAMD00036194) | human gut metagenome | host: Homo sapiens | study: EMG produced TPA metagenomics assembly of...
CGACAAGAATTATTATAGCACAACATTTTTGATTTGTCAAGCCTTTTTTCAATTTTTTTGGTTTTTTCTGATTTTTCGCAGGAGTTGAAATGCCGCAATTTCGGCGCTTTTTCTTTACTTGCACAATGCGTGAAACTGTGCTATAATAGTAGACGCATCAAAATAATCTCGAATCATGATAAAAAGTGTGCTTTCGGAGCAGGCAGAATGTGCGGCACACTTTGCTGATAGGGGGAAAAATATGGAACATTATCTGGACAATGCTGCGACGACCAAACCCTGCGCAGAGGCGGCTGCTGCTGTGATGAGCTGTATCTCATCACACTACGGCAACCCGTCCTCTCTGCACCGCAAGGGGCTGGAGGCACAGCATGAAGTAGAATATGCACGCAACCAGGTTGCCGGAGCGCTGGGATGTAAGGCGCAGGAGATCGTGTTTACATCCGGCGCAACGGAGAGTACCAACCTGGCGCTCTGCGGCGCAGCTGCCGCATACGGCAGAAAGCGGAAGAAGATCATCACCAGCGCCGTGGAACACGCATCGGTCAGGGAGACTATGGCGCATCTGGAAACGCTGGGCTTCACGGTAGTTTCCGTGCCGCCGGCAGAGGATGGACTGTACCATGCAGAGGACTTTCTGAAAGAAGTGGACAAGGACACCTGCATGGTGAGCATCATGCTGGTGAACAATGAAAACGGTTACCGGATGCCGGTGGAAGAAGTGTTCCGCACCGTGAAACGGCGTGACTCGGACATCATCACCCACTGCGATGCAGTACAGGGTTTCTTAAAGGTATCATTTAAGCCGAGAACCCTCTGCGCAGACCTGGTATCCCTTAGCGGTCATAAGGTACACGCATTGAAAGGTGCCGGAGCGCTGTATATTCGCCAGGGCGTGCGGCTGAAACCGGTGCTGTACGGCAGCCGGCAGGAAAAGGGACTGCGTCCTGGCACGGAGGCGTTCCGGTGATCGCAGCATTTGGCGCAGCAGCGGAAAAGCTGGTGCTGACCATGGATGAGCGGTACGATGCCGTTTCCGGACTGCGCAGCAGCCTGATCGAACAGCTGAAGGAGATGGACGGCGTTATCATTCGTGACCTGCCGTCGGCATCTCCGTATGTGCTGAATATTTCCCTGCTGGGATATCGTTCGGAGATCGTGCTGCACTATCTGGAACAGCGTGAGGTCTATATTTCCAGCGGCTCTGCCTGTTCCAAGGGCGCCAGCAGCGGTGTTCTGGAACTGTTCGGCGCAAAGCCGGCAGAAGTGGACAGCGCCCTGCGCATCAGCTTTTGTTCCGACAATACAGAAGAGGATATTGCGGCGCTGGTACAGGGATTGAAGGATGCACAGAAAGATCTGATGCACTGATACGGCAGAACTGCCGGGAATAGAAGGAGAAAATACATGGCAAAAGAATTGATTTTGGCAAAATATGGCGAGATGGCACTGAAAGGGCTGAACCGTGGCACATTCGAAGATATTCTGATGAAGAACCTGCGCCGCCGTCTGAAAAAGTTCGGCGCATTCAAACTGAATCGTGCGCAGTCCACCATTTATATGGAACCGCTGTCAGATACCATCGACCTGGACGAAGTTCTGGAACAGCTCCAGTGCGTCTTTGGCATTGCGGCGCTGTGCCGTGCTTGCGTCTGCGAAAAGACCATGGAGGACATTTCTGCCAAGGCGGTCTCTTATCTGGAAGAGGTTTTGCAGGGTGCAAATACGTTTAAGGTAGAGGCAAAGCGTGCGGACAAGGCGTTTCCGCTGAAGTCGCCGGAGATCTGCGCAGAGTTGGGCGGTATCCTGCTGGACGCATATCCGCACCTTTCCGTTGATGTACACCATCCGGACGTGACTGTAATGGTAGAGATCCGTGATACCCACGCATTTGTTCACGGGGCAAACCTCAAGGGTGCAGGCGGTCTGCCGGTCGGCAGCAGCGGCAAGGCACTTCTGCTCCTGTCCGGCGGCATTGACAGCCCGGTGGCAGGCTATCGCATGGCACGCCGTGGCGTACATATTTCCGCCATTCACTATGTCAGCCCGCCTTATACCTCCGACCGTGCGCAGGAAAAGGTGGAACAGCTCTGCCAGGAACTGACGCCGTACTGCGGCAACATTGCATTTTTCTGCGTACCGTTTACAGAGATCCAGGAGGCAATCAAGAAGTATTGTCCGGAAGAGTATTTCACCGTTATTATGCGGCGGCTGATGATGGAAATTGCACAGAAGATCGCTGCAAAGGACAACTGCCTGGCGCTGATTACCGGCGAGAGCGTGGGACAGGTGGCAAGCCAGACCATGCAGGCGATCGCCTGCACCGATGCCGTCAGCAAGATCCCGGTATTCCGTCCGCTGATCGGTTCGGATAAGACGGAGATCGTGGAAACTGCCCGTGCCATCGGCACCTTTGAAACTTCCACGCTGCCGTATGAGGACTGCTGCACAGTGTTTACGCCGAAACACCCGAAGGTGCGCCCGTCTCTAGAAGAAGTGGAAAAGGCGCAGGCAAAGTTCGACTTCACGGAAATGGTGGACAAGGCAGTCGCCGGCACAACCATGAAGGTTTTCGAACTGAACTGAGCAGACAGGAAGGTGCTGTGAAATATGGCATATACCTTAATAGATGAAAAAAAAGTGTGTCGTATTTATCAAGACACAGAAAAAGCACTTGACAAAACCCTTGCACATATTGTACAATTATTAGATGGAGAACATCAGACCATCGCCACGGCAGAGAGCTGTACGGGCGGTATGCTGTCGCAGATGATTACCTCCGTGCCGGGCGCATCCCATGTGTTTGAACTGGGACTGTGTACTTATGCGGAGCGGATGAAGACCAGACTGCTGGGCGTTCCGGCAGAGCTGATCGCAGCGCATGGTGTGGTGAGCGCAGAGGTGGCTGCGGCGATGGTGCAGGGACTGCGCCGTCAGTCGGACGCTGATCTCTGTCTCTCTGTGACTGGACTGGCAGGGCCGGGCGGCGGTACGCCCGAACAGCCTGTGGGGACGGTCTATGCTGGGATTCTGTATGGGGAGCAAGAGGCAGTCATGCACTTGCAGCTTTGGCGGTACGGACTGCGCACACGGGAAGAAATCCGTCTGGGTACGGCTGTGTGTGCATTCGGCATCGCAGAACGAATCCTGATGGAGGAAGCAGAATGCAGGAAGAAGAAAAAAATGCTGTAACACCGACTGAGGCGGCGGAAACGCCGGAACAGCCGGAGCGCAGCATTGCGGAAGAACCGGCAGAAGGATCTGAGACTGCGGATGCGGCGGAAACAGCGCAGAAGATACCGCAGAGATCTCAGAGACAGCGCCGGAGGAGGTTCCTGCTGAGCCGGAGGACAAGATCCGGGCGATCCGCACCAGCCTGTTCCACATTGCACAGGAAGAGGAAGAGGAGGCGGTCACACAGCGTGTGGCGCAGCAGATCCAACAGGTCAAGGATCAGAAGGAACACCCGGAAAAGTATCCGCCGCCGCCCATGCCGCCGAAACCGAGAAAACAGACGTTTGGTCAGAAAATGCTGGGGCTGTTTCCCCAGCGTGGCGATTCCGGAGGCGAAGTGGTGCGGAAAAGTATCTTTCTTTTTTCAGCGACGGTGTTTCTGGTCTGCATGGTGCTGATCGTCCTGTACTTTGTGGACATTTTCCGTGCGGATAAGCTGTATGAGGACATCGGCTCCAATTACCACACCAACCAGTCGGTACAGACGACCACCGCAGTGCAGGAGACACAGCCTGCGGCAGAAGAGCCTACCGAAAAGATCTATACGCTCCTGCCGGGTGCGGCGGATCTGCTGGCAATGAATTCAGAGATCAACGGCTGGATTTCGATTCCGGATACCAAAGTGGATTATCCGGTGCTGCACCATCTGGACGATGAGCCGGGCAATGAGTATTATCTCTACCGGAATGTGCAGAAAGAGGATTCCAAGCCGGGTTCGATCTTCCTGGATTACCGCTGTACCTTTGACGATGTGGGCGAGGACGGCACGCTGAAGAGTCCCAGCTCGGACAACCTGATTATTTACGGTCACAATATGCGTGACCTGTCTATGTTCGGTACGCTGAAATATTACCGTACCGATGAAAATTATTACGATGAACACCCTATCATCCAGCTGAATTCCAATTATGAGACCTATCAGTACAAGATCTTCGGCTACTTTATTGCAGACGCCGAGGATACCACAGATACCCGGTTCGAATATTGGAACGCCATTGACTTTTCGGGTGAGAAGGAATTCTATGACTATGTCAATGAGGTAAAGCGCCGGACGCTGCGCATCACCAATGTGGATGTGACCTACGGCGACCAGCTGCTGACCCTTTCTACCTGCAATAATGCCTTTGATACGGCACGCCTGGTGATCGTGGCACGGCGTGTGCGGGACGGGGAAGATCCCAATGAGCGGATCGCCGGAAGCATTCCGAACCCGAACATCAAGTGGCCCAATGTGTATTATCTGCGGCATGAAAAGACATACGACCCCAATGCGCCTTTGCACCTTACGGGCAGGGGACTGATGGAAATGAGGAATCATAAATGAAGAAATGGCAAAGCAGCGCAGTTGCTGCGGCACTGGTATTTTCCATGTTTACAGTCGGATGCGGCGAGCAGATCGACCAGAATGCCGGCATAGCGACTTCTGCACCTGCCACAGAGGCGGCGACAGAGGCGACAACTGCGCGCCGGAACTGACAGAACGTGCAAAAAAACTTCTGGCACAGAATCCGGATACGGTAGGCTATATCACCATCGAGGGTTCACAGGTGGACAATCCTGTGGTACAGACCTCGAACAACGAGTATTATCTCGACCACGGCTTTGACGGACAGGAATTCCGTGCCGGTACCGTGTTCATGGACTGCACCGATGACTTCGGCGCTGATCCGGAGACATGGTCAGAAAATATTGTCCTCTACGGACACAACATGGCAGACAACACCATGTTCGGTTCGCTGCGGCAGTACCGGCAGAATCCGTCCTACTATAAAGAAGCGCCTTTCATCACTTTCAGTTCCAATTATGCAGACTACACCTATGTGATGGTCGGATTGCTCATCACAGGCGGCGATGCAGATTCGGACTTAAGTACTGGCAGATGGAAGATCTGGACGACAAGGCTGCCTTCGACAGCTATATGGGATCGGTCAATTCCAAGAATATGATCGACAACCCCATTGACGTGCAGTACGGCGACAGCCTTCTGACACTTTCCACCTGTTATTCCGATGAGGATAACTCCCGTTTCCTGATCGTGGCACGTCGTCTGCGTGACGGTGAGGATACTGCATCCATGCTCAGCACGATCCAGAATAACGGCGGAACTGACGCTGCACAGGAGTGACACGACCGGGAGGGAGACCTCGTCCGGTACTTCTGTGCGGCAGGGGACGGTTTGCAGCGATGCAGACGGTCTCCTATCACTACCCGGCTTTTGCCGGTCAAAATGGAGTTTTGATATGAAAATACGTTACCCACAAATGGGTATTGCACTTGCAGTTGCAGCACTTCTGGCAGGGACCTGCGCAGTCAGTGCTTATGCAGTGCCGGAAACAGATGCAGCGGGTACTAGTACTGCGGCAGCTGATACGACAGCAGCAAATGAAAGCGACGATACTTTGTGGAAAGCTGAAATTTCAGATTACGATTCCAGCTTATCATTGGTACAGTATGAAGAAATTAAGCCCTCGGAAGAACAGGCGGCTGCGATTCAGGATGCGACAACACCCAGAGAATCCACAGTTGTGGCATCTTCCGATGCGGCAGGCAGCGCAAACATCGGCGCAGCAGCTCTATGGCTGCCTCTGTAGAAGCCGGTCAGTTTGCATTTACCACTTATGGATATGGACACTGTGTGGGCATGAGCCAGAACGGCGCTAACTACTATGCGACCTACGGCGGCTATGACTACCAGTCAATTTTGTTTCATTATTTTCCCGGTACCACACTGGTGCAGGAGAGTGCGTCCAGCACGATCACTGCAAACGGTGTGACCGGCAGCTATGTGGATATCATTTCACAGATCGTATACAACGAGATGAGTTCCACCATGCACCCGGAGGCAATGAAGGCCCAGGCAATTGCCGCTTATTCTTACATTATGTTTAACGGCGGCAGCGTGAACAATGTGATCTTAAAACCGAATCCGCCGCAGAATGTCATTGATGCGGTTTCCGCAGTAGCCGGACAGGCGCTGTATTATGACGGAGACTACGCTCTGACAGTCTATGGCGCATCCAGCGGCGGCGCAACTGCCAGCTCCGGTGATATCTGGGGCAGACAGTATGACTATCTGGTCAGCGTCCCCAGCGAGTATGATGCGGAATACGATCCTTATTATGGTGTGGTCACCTATATGTCTGTGGATGAAGTACGCTCCCGGATCCAGAACGCCTATGGCATCGCACTTTCCTCGAATCCGTCCAACTGGATTCAGCTGGAAGTGGGTGACAGCGGCTTTGTCCGTTCGGTGACGATCGACGGTCAGAAAACAGTAAACGGTAACGCATTCAGCAATGTTCTGGGACTGCGCAGCCCCAGATTTGCATACGTCTGCGGATAAAATCAGAAAATTGCCAGAAAGCACAGACGCTTTTGTCTCTCTGACTGTACTGCGAAAACTGCTTGATTCGGGAATCATTTGACAGGGGACTGTCATACAATAGCAGTACCGGAGAACGGCAATGTGTTTTTATGGAGGAGAAAGAACAAATGGATTTTCGTGATCAGTTTCGGAAAATGAGCGACGATGTAGGGAAGATGGCAAGAGAAGTTGCCGACACTTCCAAAAAGGCGACTGCCCGTGCAAGAGTACGCCGCATGATCAACAGCTGCAACGATTCGCTCCAGACGATTTATCAGGAGATCGGTTCCCGCTATTATGTGGAGAACCAGTGCCAGCCGGAAGAACAGTACGAGGGACTGTTCCAGCAGGCATCGGATCTGATCGCACAGATCGATGTGCTGAAATCGGAACTGGCAGGGCTGGATAATGCCAGCATTTGCCCGGAATGCGGTTCTAAGGTGAACGACGGACAGAAGTTCTGTCCGGAGTGCGGTCATAAGAACGCATCCTATGGAAAGTGGAAAGCTGAGGCGGAGGCAGCAGAGGCTGCTCGCCGTGCGGCAAAGGAAGCAGAGCAGGCAGAACGGGAAGCCCGCAAGGCGGCGCAGTCTGCGTCTGTTGCCTATGAGACCACAGCGGAACCGGTTTCCGATGAGGCAGAAGAAAATGTTTTTCCGTCAGATGCGACAGCGTGTGACGGAGAAGATGCACAGTAATTTGGTGCGGTTGCATTCCGGGAGGCGGATGCCTTTCCGTGCGGAATGTGTTTTGAAAAAAGCTGGTGTACACGGACAGTGTGTGCCAGCTTTTTTGATGAAAAGCCGGCTGATCTGCATATGCCAGCCGGCGTTAAGGAGTACATATCATGAGATGGAATCGTTTCTTGACACCGGGGCGTGTGATCGCCGCCGGATTTGCGTTTTTGATCCTGGTGGGGACAGGTCTGCTCCTGCTGCCGATCTCTCACCAGCCGGGGCAGTCCCTTTCCTTTATGGACGCCCTGTTCACGGCGACCAGCGGCGTCTGCATTACCGGGCTTTCTTCGATCCAGTGCAACGCCGTGCTTTCCGGTTTCGGACAGGCGGTGCTGCTGCTGCTGATCCAGGTGGGCGGCATGGGTATCACGACGCTGGGCGTGGGCATTATCCTGGTGACCGGCAAGAAAATTGGCATCCGGGAGCGGACACTGATTAAGGAGTCCCTCAACCAGCCCAGTTTTCAGGGAATCCTGCGGTTGTTGAAAGTGATGCTGATGGTGACATTCAGCATTGAAGGCATCGGCGCAGTGCTGTCCTTTCCCATTTTTCTGCAGGATTATCCGGTGGGAAAGTCGGTCTGGCTCAGCGTGTTCCATTCCATTTCGGCGTTTAACAATGCCGGGTTCGATCTGCTCGGCGGCAGCAGTCTTTCGGACTACCGGAACAATGTCCCTATGCTGCTGCTGACTTCCGGGCTGACCATCTGCGGCGGTCTGGGATTTGTGGTAATGCTGAATATTGCGCAGAAACGGCGGTTCCGGCGCTTTTCCCTGCACACAAAGGTGGTTCTGACCATGACTGTGTTTCTGCTGCTTGCCGGAACGCTGCTGCTGCACGTGACACAGGACGGTCTGACCTGGATGCAGTCGTTCTTTTACAGCGCGGTCACCCGAACCTCCGGTTTCAGCATCTATAATCTGGGGGACTTTTCCAACGCATCACTGCTCTGTATGGCTCTGCTGATGTTTGTGGGTGCAGCGCCGGGTTCGACTGGCGGCGGCATTAAGGTGACGACGCTGTTTGTGTGCATCTGGTCTGCCATCGCCTATACCCGGAATCAGCATCCCACGGTGTTCCGCCGGCGTTTTTCTCAGGAAGTCCGGAACAAGGCACTGATGATCTTTTTAATGGGCTTGTCGGTGGTGCTGGTTTCCACATTCCTGCTGTGTATGCTGGAGCCGGATGCGTCGTTTATCCAGGTGCTGATGGAGACCACATCGGCGTTTGCTACCGTGGGGCTTTCCTGCGGACTGACAGCAGGGCTGTCGGCTGCGAGCAAGCTGGTTCTGGTGCTGACCATGTATATCGGGCGGCTCGGACCGCTGACGGTTGCTACCCTCTGGATGGTACAGGGCAGAAAGAACAGTGAGATTTTGAGACCGGAAGAAACCATTTCCGTGGGATAAGGAGCGAACAATGAGAAACAATGCGAAAAAAGAAAAGCTGTATGCGGTGATCGGTCTGGGACGCTTTGGATTTTCCCTGGCGAAACGCCTGGCTGAGGCAGGAAAGATCTGATCGTCATTGACCGGAAGGAAACGGTCATCAACGATGCCGTGACATTCACGGACAACGCCTATATGATGACAGACCTTTCCAAGGAGAATCTGCGGAATGTGGGCATCCAGAACTGTGATACCGTAATCGTGGGCATTGGCAGTGACTTGCTGTCAGCGTGCTGACGACCATGATCGTTTTGCAGCTGGGCGTGCCGCACGTGATCGCCAAGGCGCTGACAGAGGAGCAGGGCTACGTGCTGGATAGCTGGGCGCTGAGGTGGTCTATCCGGAACGGGAAATGGGCGTGCGCCTGGCGAACCGTCTGCTTGCACCTCGTGTCATGGAATACATTGCGCTGAACGATGATATCAGCATCACAGAAATTTCGATTCCGGATACCATGCCGGAAATGACGGTGCAGGAAATGAACCTGCGCCAGCGGTATGGTCTGAACATCATTGCCGTAAAGCGTGGGGAAGAAGTCACGGTGGATATCCGTCCGCAGATGCAGCTCCATGCGCCGGACATTCTGGCAGTCGTGGGACGGCACGATCAGGTGAACCGGTTCGAAAACGACTTGCAGAATCGGAAAAAGTTCTGACTGCGGCACTGAGAAAGGGAAAAGCACTATGCGAAAACCGGACAAATTTGACCCGAAGGAACTGTACCGGAAAACGGAGACAGAACTGCGGAAAATCAAGAAAAGCGGCAATCTTTCCGACCGTGACCGGGAACGGATCGAAAACCGCCTGCGGGAAAAAGACCGTGGAGACGATTGACAAAAAGGCTGCTGCCGGAGTGAGAAAACTCTCATCTTCGGCAGCAGCCTTTTCTGTCGGAAACCCTCTGGTTCCGGAAACGTTTCTATGGAGAAACCGATTCTCGGAACATCTATCTCAAAGCAGGCCCTGCTGGTATTCTTATTGTATGCAGCAGCGCCGAAAAGGGAACAAGGAAACTTCTGGAATCATTCAAAGTGCTTTGCGTTCCGGAAATTCAGCGCACCGGAAAACGGGTCATAGCCGATGTCCTTGTTGTTGCTTTTGGTGATGCAGTACTGATTCTTGTAGAAAATGGGCAGGAACACGCACTCATCCAGAAGGGATTGTTCCAGCTGGGCGCATTTTTGCTGGAGTTCCTCTTTCGAACCGCACTGGTGCAGTGCCTGGATGGCAGCGTCGGTGGTACCATTGGCGTAATAGAACGGGTTGGTACGGGATGAAAACTGTTCCAGTACGCCGGCAGGGCTGTCGTAAGAGGCAGTGATGCCGCAGACGGCAACGGTGTAGTTTTTGCTTTGCAGGCGCTCCCAGTAGTCAGATTCGGACACCTCTTCGATGCCGATGTAGAAACCGAATACCTCCTGCCAGGTCTGGATCACATCGTGGAGATTGTCGCAGTCCATCAGCGAGGCGCAGACCAGGATCTTTGCGGAGTCCAGGGATTCTCTGCCCAGCTCCTGCATACCCTGCTGGAACAGCGCCAGGGCAGCATCCGGGTCATAGGCGGTCTGCGCATCCGGATATGTGTCCCGATAGCTTGCGCCGTTCCAGTGGATCGCCGGCGGAATCAGTCCGTATGCCGGCAGCAGGTCACCGCTGGAATTGCCGCCGATGTTGGCACGGTCTATGCCCATGGACAGCGCCTTTCGGATCTTGGCGTTTGCAATGCGTGTCATCCGGGTTGAAGATCAGCCCAAGGGTGACGGAACGGGTCGCTGTAACTGAGTAGTTGTCGCTTTCCATATACTGCGGCTGGTAGACAGAGCTGGTCATCAGATCGGATGTGCCGTCCGTGAAATCCGCAGCTGCCTCGTCGCTGCTCTTGCGGATCTGGAAGGTCAGATTGGTGGGATAGACGCTCCGGGCTTTTGCATTGGTTGCATTGCGCCGCATGAAGATCTGGTTCTGGTTGCCGTACTGGTCGTAGAACCAGAGCCGCAGGTAGAATGCGCCGCAGGATGCCACCGATTCCTTGTCCAGTCCATAGCGTCCCTTGGTCTGCTGGAAAAAGTTTTCATTGCAGGGCATTGCTGCGGTGGATGCCAGGTTGGTCAGGAATTCTGCATCGGGGCGTGACAGGGTAAACTGCAATTCCGTATCGCTCACTGCCCGGACGCCGATCTCTGACGGGTCGAGCTGACCGCTCTGGACGGCATCTGCATTTTGCAGACAGGAAAACATGGTGGTATAGGGCGACTGGGTCTGCGGATCAAAGATGCGCTGGAACGCATAGGCATAGTCCGACGCTGTGACTTTCCAGGTCTCGTCGTCGTCCACTACATCGTCCTGGTTGGCGTCGTAGAACCAATAGCGGTCGTTTTTCAAGAGAAAGGTATAGACCAGTCCGTCCGCAGATGTTGTGTAGCTTTCCGCTGCGGCAAGCTGCGGACTGCCGTTTTCGTCCAGTTCGACCAGTCCCTCGTACAGGTTTTCGATGATCGTCTTGGAGGCGGCGTCTGTGGCAGACTGCGGATCCAGCTCTTGGGATTTGCCGGGAGACTGGCGGTGAACAGATAACCGGAGCCGTCGCTTTCCTGTTTTTCCAGGAACGGCACGGAACAGCCGGCACAGAACTGCATGGCACAGGCGGCGGTGAGAAATACGGCGAAATAGCGTGATTTTTTCCAAAATGACATAGCAGGTTCCTTTCGCTTATCTTATGTTTCTTATTATTGAAAATTTGGCGCATCTGCATCACAGGAATGCAGGCGGAAAACTTCAGCCGGACACTGCCGGCGAATGGAGTATATGACAGCGGCTGTATTTCTATGCGTTCGATGCAGCACTGCCCATTTTTCTATTATAGCATGACCGGAAAGGTTGTGCAAGATACAAATACGGATTTTGTCGAATTTTTTGAAAGGAAAGGCGATTGCGCTGATTCCTGTAAAATTTGTTTGCCGGCTTTGTGCGCCGCCGTCTTGACAAATCTTCGAAAATCTGCTACACTAAACATATCGCAATCTAAAAATTATGTGCTGCAATAGAGAAAGGACGGTGCCGAGTGTGCTTCATGCAACTGGCTCGAAGAAAGAACTGACACGTCTGGCGTATTATGCGCTGGTTTCCGACATCCTGGAACACGCTGATGTGCAGGCGCTGAAACAGTTCCGACACCATCGGTATACGACACGATTTCAGCACAGCTTGAATGTATCGTATTACAATTATCTGCTGTGTCGCTTTTTCCATTGGGATGCAGTTTCTGCCGCAAGAGCAGGACTGCTGCACGACCTGTATTTTTATGAGACAAATGCGTATGACCGCACAGAATCTCCCGGTCAGAAATCTCACAGCGCCCACCATCCGGAGGTCGCCGTGCAGAATGCGGTGGATCGGTTTGCGCTGAATCCGCTGGAACGGGACATGATTGAAAAGCATATGTGGCCGGTGACGCACCGGATGCCCCAGTATAAGGAAAGCTATGCCATTACCTTTGTGGATAAATATGCGGCGATCGTGGAGTTTTTCGGTCTGGGTGCGCAGAGGATGCTGTCTCATATCCGCAGAAAACAGACTGTTTGAAAATAAGGACATAAGGCAATGCAGGATTGCCATAAGAAGTCCTGAGTGGGAGCTTGCTGTGCGCAGGCTGAGAGGAGATGCAGACATCTCGACCAGACCTGATTTGGATAATGCCAACGGAGGGAACGAAAACACAGTGTATCTTGTGAGAGAACGTACCCTATGGGTGCGTTCTTTTTTACTTACGGCAGTACCGCAAAACGGACTTGCGTCATGATGCGGCAATGCCCTATGCTATGAAAGGAGCAGAAAATGCAGAATACTTCTATCAATTATTCGCTGTATGCCATCACAGCCCCTGCTGCAAATCTGACGACCCAAGTGCAGCAGGCGATCGACGGCGGCATCACCATGCTGCAGATCCGGGAAAAGAACTGTACCACAAAGCGGCTGATCGAGCTGGCGTATCCGATTTTGAATCTGTGCCGCAATGCCGGGATTCCCTGCATCATTGATGACGATGTAGAGGCGGCAAGGGTGCTGGGTGCAGACGGTGTCCATGTGGGACAGCGTGACATGAAGGTGCAGCAGGCACGGGAGATCCTGGGCGACAAGGCGATCATCGGCACCAGCGCACACAACGTGGCAGAGGCAGTGGCGGCGGAAAAAGCCGGCGCAACGTATCTGGCTGCGGCGCCGTTTTTCACACCAGCACCAAGCATGACGCCACCCTGCTGCCCTATGCCGTGCTGTGCGACATCCGGAAGGCAGTCTGCATTCCGGTGGTTGCCATCGGCGGCATTACAGCGCACAACATTCCGCAGCTGTACAGCTCCGGCATTGACGGCGTGGCTGTGGTCTCCGCTGTGTTCGGACAGCCGGATGTGACACGGGCAGCCCGGGAACTGCATGAACTGACAAATCCGTTTCAGAAAAAGGAGCAGCGCCTATGACCATTGCTCCGGTTCTGACCATTGCCGGGAGTGACAGCAGCGGCGGCGCCGGCATCCAGGCAGACTTGAAAACCATGACCATGCTGGGCTGTTTTGGCATGAGCGCCATTACAGCGCTGACGGCGCAGAACACCACAGGGGTTCGGGAGATCTGTCCCGTTCCGGCGGCGTTTCTGGAACAGCAGATCGCCGCAGTCTGTGAGGATATTCCGCCGCTTGCCGTAAAGATCGGCATGGTGTACGACATTCCCCAGATACACGCCATTGCAGCCGCTGTGCGGAAGTACAGGCTGCCCCATGTGGTGGTAGACCCGGTCATGGTCGCCACCAGCGGCGATGCCCTGCTGAGATCCCAGGCGCAGACCGCCTTGACGCAGGAGCTGTTTCCGCTGGCAGAGGTGATTACGCCGAATCTTCCGGAGGCTCGGCAGCTGACGGGCATGGAAATCACCTCACCGGCAGAAATGGAGCAGGCGGCAGGAACGCTTGCAGAAAGATACCGCACCGCTGTGCTGCTGAAAGGCGGCCACAGCGTGGGCAGCTGCAATGACCTGTTCTGCGCAGACGGCGAAATGATCTGGATCAGCGGCGAACGCATCGTTACCAACAACACCCACGGCACGGGCTGTACGCTTTCCTCAGCAATTGCCTCGTTTTTGGCGCAGGGAATGCCGCTGGAGAAGAGCGTCCGTTCCGCAAAGACGTATATTACCCAGGCGATCGCCGCCGGGCTGTCTCTGGGACACGGAAACGGACCGATCGCACACAATTATCGTATTTTACCGACAGAAAGGAATTAAAAATATATGGCAAAGTATGCAACACAGATGGATGCAGCAAAGCAGGGAATTCTGACACCGGAAATGGAGACGGTCGCCAAGGAAGAACACCTGGCGCCGGAACTGATCCGGGAGCGTGTGGCAAAGGGTACGATCTGTATTCCGGCGAACATCAACCACAAGAGCTGCATCCCTACGGCATCGGCGAGGGACTCCGCACGAAGATGAACGTAAACCTGGGCATTTCCGGGGACTGCCACGACTATACCGCTGAGTTTGAAAAGGTAAAGCTGGCGATTCAGTTCCAGTGCGAGGCAATCATGGATCTGTCCAACTACGGCAAGACCCACACCTTCCGGAAACAGCTGATCGAGATGTCTCCGGCAATGATCGGCACGGTTCCCATGTATGATGCCATCGGCTATCTGGAAAAAGATCTGGCAGACATCAAGGCAACAGATTTTCTGAAAGTGCTGGAGGCACACGCCAAAGAGGGCGTTGACTTCCAGACCATCCATGCCGGCATCAACCGCCGTGCAGTAGAGGCGCTGAAACGTCAGAAACGCACCACCAATATTGTTTCCCGTGGCGGCTCGCTGTTGTTTGCCTGGATGGAAATGACCGGGAACGAAAACCCGTTCTACGAGTACTACGATGATGTGCTGGACATTCTCAGAAAGTATGACGTGACCATCAGCCTGGGTGACGCACTGCGTCCGGGCTGTAATGCGGACAGTACCGATGCCGGACAGATCAGTGAGCTGGTAGAACTGGGCGCACTGACCAAGCGTGCCTGGAACGGGATGTACAGGTCATGGTAGAAGGTCCGGGGCATATGACCATGGACGAGATCGCAGCCAACATGAAACTGCAAAAGCGGCTGTGCTACGGCGCACCGTTTTATGTTCTGGGACCGCTGGTCACAGATGTGGCACCGGGCTATGACCACATCACAGCTGCCATCGGCGGTGCGATCGCCGCAATGAGCGGTGCGGACTTCCTGTGCTATGTTACTCCGGCGGAACATCTGCGTCTGCCGGATCTCCAGGATGTCCGGGATGGTATTGTGGCATCCAAGATCGCCGCTCATGCCGCAGACCTGGCACGTGGCATCCCCGGCGCAAGAGACTGGGACAATGCATGAGCAAGGCTCGCTGCGCAATCGACTGGGAGGGAATGTTTGCCCAGGCGATCGACCCGGAAAAGGCACGGAATTATTTCGAGAGCCGTCCGCCGCAGGATCGCCACACCTGCTCCATGTGCGGCAAAATGTGCGCAATGCGTACTTCCAATAAGATTCTGAACGGCGAGTCGGTTTCCCTCGCTCCGGACGAAAAATAAAGGCAGTCCAGAAAAAGCATACATAGCAGAAAAGGCAGCACCGGTTTTTCCAAGAAAGGCAGGTGCTGCCTTTGCGGTTAAGAGAGAAACTCTGTCCGGGTATATTTCTGGCAGATGCGGAGAAAATAACAGCAGTGTCCTGCGGAATCTTTTCTGAAAAATACTTGACAAGTCAAATCAGATAGTATATAATGTTAATTAAGAACTAATATCATTAGCTGTATGGCGGAGCGACGCAGATGCAGCGCTGGTTATGACTTCAAAGGATGATTTTTTATGAAAAATCGCAACACATTACAGCGGCGGCTGGTGCTGGAGACGGTTCGCCGGATGCACAATCACCCCACTGCGGATGAGATCTTTCGGGAGATCTCGGCGGAGAATTCCCTCATCAGCAAGGCGACGGTGTACCGGAATCTGAAGATCCTGTCGGAGCAGGGCGAGATTTTGCATATCCCGATTCCGGACGGAGCGGACTGTTTCGATTTCAACACTACGCCCCATTACCACCTGGAATGCCGTGGCTGCGGCAGAGTATTCGATGTGAATATGCCGTATCAGACGGACTTGTGCAGTAAGATCGTGGGCGGCGAGGCGTTTCTGGTGGAGTCCCATCACATTGTTTTTACGGGGCTGTGTCCTGCCTGCCGAAAGGCAGAGGAACAGCATTCGCAGTTCACCAGCCAATAAAAGGAGGAAACAGATATGGCAGAATTAAAGGGAACACAGACGGAAAAGAACCTGCTGGCTGCTTTTGCCGGCGAGTCGCAGGCGTTCACCAAGTACAACTACTATGCTTCGAAGGCGAAGAAAGATGGCTATGTACAGATCGGCAAGCTGTTTGAGGAAACGGCAAACAACGAAAAGGAACACGCAAAGATCTGGTTCAAGCTGCTGCACGGTGGTCAGATGCCGGAGACAACGGAGAATCTGAAAGATGCCGCTGCCGGTGAGAACTATGAGTGGACCGATATGTATGCGGAGTTCGCCGAGCAGGCAAAGGCTGAGGGCTTTACACAGATCGCCGCACTGTTTGAGGCAGTGGGTGCGATCGAAAAGGAACATGAGGCACGCTACCGCAAGCTGCTTGCCAACATTGAGGACGAGTGTGTTTTTTCCAAGGACGGCGACGTGATCTGGGAATGTGCAAACTGCGGTCATATCGTGATCGGCAAGAAAGCGCCGGAGGTCTGTCCGGTATGCCAGCATCCGCAGTCCTATTTCCAGGTAAAAGCGGAAAATTATTGATTGACAGGAAACGAAACAAAATGATCCTCTGGAAGGCACTGCTTTTCAGGGGATTGTGTTTTGCACAAAGGAGGAATGTTCGGGTATGCGTTCCGGGGATTATTTTTTCTCCCGCTGGAAGGGACGGCTGATACATAGCGGTATTCACATTTTGTCGCATCTGCGGCTGTTGGTGCGCTGGGTGTTTATTCGGTGCTGATGGGATTCTGGTGGGCTTTATCGGGATCGTCTTTG
>ENA-OQEX01000659-OQEX01000659.1-human-gut-metagenome-genome-assembly--contig:-NODE-659-length-16859-cov-3.331520_pt1 | contig 16859 bp, 24 predicted proteins | sample MGYA00242802_ERZ504649 | MGnify/ENA primary metagenome ERZ504649 (study PRJEB26092, sample SAMD00036194) | human gut metagenome | host: Homo sapiens | study: EMG produced TPA metagenomics assembly of...
CTACCAGAGAATGGAGTGTGCTGTCGATCTCCTCTGCCTCTTTTTCCAGCACATTTCTGTCATATAGGGGAATGCCCAGCTTTTTCGCTGCGGCAACGCCAATGTCCCGGCCTCTGCTGCCGAACTGCCGTGTAATGGTGATTACATAATTTTGCATGGAGAAAGCCCCTTTCCTTTTTAGAATATCATGATATTGCTCATCATATTCATCATACCACAAACTGTTCCGTTTGTAAATATGGAATATTACACGAGAAACCCGTGTGTTTTTCGGAAAAGTTGGCGGTTTTTTGGTGGTATTTATGGTTCTGCAACAGACTCGAAAAAAAGCACTGTGCATTGTCCCGAATACCGGCGCAGTCTTTTGTTCCGGATTCTGTCATTTCGAAAAAAACGGTTGCAATTTAATTACAATTCACAAAAAGCTATTGTATTTTTGATAGTTGTTGTGTATAATGATAGATGTAGAAATCAAAGTGCCGGAACGGCATGGGCGGTACTTTGTGAAATGAGGTGTATCTTTGATGAAGAAGATTATATTTTATACCATTCAAACGGCTGCGATCTGGACAGTCATGGCGATCATACTATATGTGCTGAATAAGATGCACATGGACAACAGCCTGTTTCTGACCACAACGCTCAGAAGTTTCTGAACCGGGGAGCGTTTCCTCGGAAATACTGACTTGAAAATGATACAACAGAGGCAATGCTGCATTGCAGGACGGATGCGGCATTGCCTTTTTGTACATGGAAAGGAATTTGGATATCATGCAGCTTTGGAAAAACTTTGCACACTCCTGACAGCAGGAATGCTGGCGCTTTCTGTCAGCCCGGCGGCAATTTCGGCTGTGCCGGAGATCTGTGCCGCTGCGGCAGAAAACACCAGCACTTACGGAGAACTGAAATACACCCTCACCTCTGACCGTGCCATTATTACCTCCTGTGAGAAGAGCGCCGTCAGCGTGACGATCCCCGAAGAGATCGAAGGCAAGCCGGTGCTGCAAATCGCAGAAAACGCATTTTACAGCCGCACAGAACTGACCGATGTCACGATCCCGGATACGGTGCGTGCGCTGGGATCACGTGCGTTCTATGGCTGTTCCAAGCTGAATCATGTGCAGCTACCCAAGTATCTGCTTACCATCGGCAGCGGCTGTTTCATGTCGTGTGCCAGCCTGTCAGAGATCACGATTCCGGGAACTGTCCGGAATATCGGGAACAGCGTGTTTTCCAACGCCCTGGCTGGAGGAGCGCAGGCGGAAGATCCGCTGGTGCAGGTCAACCATATTGTGATAGACGGTGAAAAATGTACGGATGAGACGCTGGTGATTCCGGAGGGCGTTACAGAGATCTGTGATGCGGCATTTATGGTGAATCTGAAGATCAAAGAGGTCATTCTGCCGGAAAGCCTGCAAACCATCGGCGCATCGGCATTCTGGCAGTGCCACAGCCTGGAAAAGGTGGAGATTCCGGACAGTGTGACAAGAATCGACAAAAGGGCATTTTATGACTGCACGGCGCTGCGTGAGATCACATTTCCCGCCGGTGTCACCACTATTCCGGCGTATGTGCTTGCCAATTGTCTCAGTTTGGAAAAGGTCACGCTCAAGGGACAGCTGACGGAAATTAGTCAGAGTGCCTTTTCGCTAAGCACGCAGCTAACTGACGTTTATACTGTCTTGTCTGAGTCGGAATGGAATGCGCTGCCCATCGGCGACGACAATGACGGGCTGGACGGTGCAGTGATTCACTACGATACCCCGGCGATGCTGAACCTGGGGGACATGGACAACAGCGGAAAGGTGGATTCTACGGATGTGTTTTATCTCATGCTGGGAATTGCACAGCGTGGCGTGGGACTGGAATCCGGCTGGACGGCTGCCCAGGAACAGGCGGCAGATGTGGACGGCAATGGTATAGTGGATTCCACTGATGTGTTTTATACCATGCTGTATATCGCCCGGAACAGCGTTGGGATTCCGACGGAATGGGCGGATATTTGCGGATAATGCTGGAATACACATAATATGGAAAACGGGTACACAACGCTGTACCCGTTTTTTCTGCCGTTCCATCAGCTTAGCACTCTGCATTAGCACTTGTTAGCACTCATTTGCTAAGAGCGCTAATTTTCATCCAGTTTTCACAAAACCGACCTTGAACTTTCACATAGCAGGGGTAATATGATACTTGTAAACGGAAAGGGGTTCGGAAGATGAGAAAAAGAGAGTGAACCGCATCCGATCCGTTACCACAAAAATAATAGAACATCATTCGTAGGAGGAATGCTTTATGATGACATATTTAACACCGTTTGAACGTACAGGTTATGATCTGTTCCGCTCCATGCGAGATTGGGAGAATGAATTCTTCGGCGGAAAATCCGCTGCGATGAGTTCCTGCAAGACCGACATCCGGGACACCGGTGACAGCTACGTGCTGGAGGCAGAGCTGCCGGGATTCCAGAAGGATGAGATCAAGATCGGCGTAGAGGGCGACACCTTGACGCTGTCCGCTGTCCATAAGGAAAAGACCGAAGAGGAAAAGGCAAAGGACGGCACCTATCTCCGCCGGGAACGCAGCACCAGTTCTTATGAACAGAAACTGGACATCAGCAATGTGGATGCGTCCGGACTGCACGCTGTGTATGAAAACGGTGTGCTGACGCTGACCATGCCGAAAAAGCAGCCGGCAAAGCCGGTTTCCCGTCAGCTGGAGATCCACTAAAGTAATGTTGAAAAGAGAAAAGCAATGCAGAAAAAAATCTGAGATAGCAAAACCAAAAAGAAAAAGAGAGAAAAAGCGCTGAAAAGGCGCATAGAACAAAGAAAAACGAGCGTGTAAAGCAAGCGCTCAGAGACAGTTCCAAGGAGGAATGACTTATGATGACCATTTTTCAACCTTTTGCAAACACATTGTGGAATACAGTGAAAGATACTGAGATCACAAAGGTGCCGAAAACTGACCTGCGGGATACTGGCGACAGTTATGTGCTGGAGCAGATATGCCGGGGTTCAAGAAAGAGGAAATCAAGCTGTCCTTGGAGGGCGATGTGCTGACCATTGCGGCAGAGCATACCACAGAAAAAACAGCAGAAGATGCGTCCGATAGTGAAGGTTCTGCTGAACAGACTGACACGGCTAAGAAAGGCACATACTTGCAGCGCAGCGCAGTTTCTGTAAGTATTTGCAGCGCCTGGATATCAGCAACGTGGATGCAGACCGCATTGATGCGGCATATGAAAACGGCGTGCTGAAACTGACGCTGCCGAAGAAACAGCCGCAAAGCCGGAAGTAAAGCAGATCACCGTGCAGTGATCCCGAATGTTCTCCCCTGCGGTAATCACCGCAGTTTCATAAATGTATCTCCTATATCATAAAAAGAGGAAGTCTCCGAAAGGGGACTTCCTCTTTTTTCATGCAGCGTCTCTTTTATGTTGCGCATCGAAAGCCTCCCACTCCCGAAATGTATCCCACAAAATGAGATGCACGTCTTTCCGGCGGCATTTACTGGGAACACACTCTGATTCATTTTCTTCATTATACCACAATTTTCAACAGGTTTCAATAGCAGAAAATGTGCCGCAACGAATATTAATTTTCATGATAGCCTCCCCTGAAAGGGGAGGGAGACCGCCGTTAGGCGGTGGAGAGGTTCTTTCGTAAAATCTTTTTTATGACGTTTTCGACATAAGTGAAAACCCCTCAGTCAGTGCTACGCACTGCCAGCTCAGCACAAGGCACGCCCTTCGGGTGCTTCAGGGAGCCTTACTTGTCAAACTTCATAATTTTAATCAGCATATTTTTGAAAATTGATTTCGCTGCCGTTCTGCGGAAAGCAAGCCGCCTTGCATCTCCTGCCGTTTCATGGTATAATACAAGTAACAACAAACAGCAAAGGAGAACGCTCTATGGCAAAACCGAAAACCATTTACCGCTGTACGGAATGCGGCTATGAAAGCGCCAAGTGGAACGGAAAGTGTCCGTCCTGCGGCGCATGGAACACCCTGGAGGAGGATGTTCCGCTGCCGGCGCAGGCGGTGGGAAACAGCCGCCGGAAACCGGTGGATCTTTCGGACAAGATACAGGAACTGGACGAGGTGGACACCACGGCGGATGTGCGCTATCACACCGGCGTAGGCGAACTGGATCGTGTGCTGGGCGGCGGTCTGGTGCGTGGCTCTATCGTTCTCCTGGGCGGCGAGCCGGGCATCGGAAAAAGCACGCTGCTGCTGCAAATTTGTCAGTATTTCGGGGAATCTCACAGCGTGCTGTATGTCTCCGGCGAGGAATCTGCCAAGCAGATCAAGCTTCGTGCGCAGCGTCTGGGCGTGACAACCAGGAGCCTGTACCTGCTGACGGTCACGGATGCCCAGAGCATCTGCGACACCATCTCCGCCAGCCGTCCGGATATTGTCATCATCGACTCCATCCAGACCATGCGCATGGAAGAGATCTCTTCCAGCCCCGGCAGTCTGACCCAGGTGCGGGAGTGTACCAATCTGTTTATGCACACCGCAAAACAGCTGGATATCCCCATCTGGATCGTGGGACACGTGAACAAGGACGGTGCGATTGCCGGGCCAAAGGTCATGGAGCACATTGTGGATACCGTGCTGTATTTTGAAGGCGAACGCAACCTTTCCTATCGGCTGCTCCGTGCGGTGAAAAACCGGTACGGCTCGACCAATGAGATCGGCGTATTCGAGATGCAGGACAGCGGTCTGCACGAAGTCCCCAACCCGTCTGCCATGCTGCTGGACGGCAGACCCCAGGGCGTTTCGGGAACGTGTGTCACCTGCATGATGGAAGGTTCCCGTCCGATCCTGGCAGAGATGCAGGTCCTGGCGACAAAAAGCGGATTCTCTGCGCCACGCCGCCAGACCCAGGCTTTGACTACAGCCGCATGGTGATTCTGATTGCCGTGCTGGAAAAGCATCTGGGGCTGTTTTTCGGGACGCTGGACGTGTATCTGAACGTAGTCGGCGGCTTTCAGCTGGACGAACCGGCAGGCGATCTGGCGGCGGCGCTGTGTCTGTATTCCTCTCTGGTGGACAAGCCCATCTCGGAAAAACGGTAGCGTTCGGCGAAGTGGGACTGGGCGGAGAAGTCCGGGGCATTTCGCACATCCGGCGGCGTGTCCGGGAGGCAGAGCGCATGGGCTTTACACGCTGTATCGTACCGCAGCAGTGCCTGCACGAACTGAAAGGCGGCTCGTATCAGATCCGGATCGCCGGCGTGCGGAATCTGCGGCAGGCGTTTTCCGTGCTGGAAAAGGATGCGAGAGAGGCTGCGGAAAAATAATATGGGCAGAGCGTGTCTGTATAAAATGTCTGTGCGGAAAAATTTCTCCGCAGGCGCTTATGGGGACACACTCCGGTTGAGGAGAAAGCAAAGATGTTGAAAATGTATCTGCAAAAAGGAATCGCAGCAGCGGCTGCCGCTGTGATGTTGGTTTGTTCCGTCAGTCTGGAAGCATTCGCCGACTCGTCTGTGCCAGAAAGCACGGCGCATAAGGTGTTTCTGGCGATTTCAGCTGGCACAAATATGAGATGGGTTCCCGATGACGACAGTTCCGCTGCTAAAAAAAACAGCACAACCGGAAAAGACGCCGTTATCACAGAAGACGGCAGTTATTCAGTCAGCGCTGCAATCAACAGCAGCACAGATTTTATAAATTGTCTGATACTTTCCACGGATATAAACGCATACGATTACATTCCGGATGGAGCAAGTATCCCCTATTACGGATTGCAGGATACGGAATGTACGCTCCATCTCACAGTAGATTCCATTGCGGTACAGCATCCGGACGGCACCGCTACGCCTTTGACATATACCGGACCGTCTGACGGCGCACTTCGTGCCGCAGATGACGGCAAAAGCATTCAGCTGAATATTTTGAATGTCTGGAGCAGACCGAACATCCATGATCTGCGTTCCGAAGAATCTTCTGACGAGTATGTCAAGGTGACGGATGGCTTGCAACCAAACGATCAAGTGGTTGTCAGTTTCACCATCACCGGACTAAAATCCGGTAATACAGCAGATGAAACCCCGGAACACGAACTCGAACTCGCCGATCTGGACGGCAGCGGTACGTTGGATTCCACAGATGTGTTTTACCTTATGCTGGGCATTGCGCAGAGTGCCGTGGGAATCTCTCCCGACTGGACGGCGGCACAGGAAAAGGCGGCGGACATCGACGGCAGCGGCAAGGTGGATGCTACGGATGTGTTCTATCTCATGCTGTATATTGCCCGGAAAGGCGCAGGAATCCCCACCACGTGGGAAGATATTATCGGATAAAAGGAGAATCATATGAAAAACTGGAAAAAACCAATTGCGGCAGTTCTTGCCGGAATCTGTTGTGTTGTAGGTATGCCGCAGGTACAGCTGGTTCTGCCGGCATTGCAGGCTGCTGCGGCAGAGACTGCGGACACCGGAACAGTCGGGACGTTGACCTATACTTTAGAATCTGACCGGGCTGTGATTACACAGTGTGATGAAAATGCGGAAGAAGTCGTGATTCCCTCAGAGATCGAGGGAAAACCAGTGCTGGAAATTGGTGAAGGTGCGTTTCAATTTTGCGAAAAGCTGACCAGCGTGGAAATCCCGGACACCGTACAGACAATCGGGAAAAATGCGTTCTGGAGCTGTCACAAACTGCAAGATGTGACGCTGCCGAAAAATCTGGTTTCCGTTGGAGACAACTGCTTTCGTTCCTGCGGCTTGCTGGAAAAGCTGGATATCCCAGAAACACTGCAAAAAATCGGATTGGATGCGTTCTGTGATACGGCATGGCTGAAAAACCAGCAGGCAGTGAATCCGCTGGTACAGGTGAACCATATTCTGATCGACGGGACAACATATTCCGGCACAACGGCAGAAATACCGGGCGGCATTACGGAAATCGGTAACTTTGCCTTTTATCAGTGCGAAAATTTGCAGAAGGTCATACTACCGGAAAGTGTAACAAAAATTGATTGGGGCGCTTTCTGGCAGTGTTCCAGTCTGGAAACGCTGACAACTCAAGGGAATTTAACTGAGATCGGAGAGTCCGCCTTTTCAGACTGCACAAAGTTGTCTGCTGTGTATACGGCTATGGCAGAGGACGAGTGGAACAATATTCAGATCGAATCGGGGAACGAGTCGCTGGCACAGGCTGTGGTACATTATAATAGTACATTTGAGACATTGCTGTTAGGCGACATGGACGGCAGCGGCACACTGGATTCCACAGATGTGTTTTACCTCATGCTGGGCATTGCACAAAGTGCTGTGGGAATCTCTCCCGACTGGACGGCAGCACAGGAAAAGGCGGCGGACATCGACGGCAGCGGCAGGGCGGATTCTACGGATGTGTTCTATCTCATGCTGTATATTGCGCAGAACGGCGCAGGGATTCCTACTGTATGGGAAGATATTATCGGATAAAAGGAGCATCCTATGAAAAACTGGAAAAGACCAATTGCGGCAGTTCTTGCCGGAATCTGTTGTGCTGTAGGTATCCCGCAGGTACAGCTGGTTCTGCCAGCAATGCAGGCTGCTGCGGCAGAGACTGCGGACACCGGAACGGTCGGCGTATTGACCTATACTTTAGAATCTGACCGGGCTGTGATTACGAAGTGTGACGAAAATGCGGAAGAAGTCGTGATTCCGTCGGAGATCGAGGGAAAACCGGTGACGGAAATCGGAGAGAGTGCCTTTCAAGCCTGTGAAAGTCTGACCTGTGTGACAATCCCCAACACCGTACAGACACTGGGAAAATATGTGTTTTGGGGATGCACCAAATTGCAGGATGTGACGCTGCCAAAGACGCTGAGCGCCATCTCTGACGGCTGTTTCGCTTTTGCAGTGCGCTGGCAGAGCTGGACATTCCGGAAACGGTAGAGTACATCGGCATAGATGCGCTGGGCAGTACAGTGTGGCTGAAACAGCGCCAGGCGGAAAATCCGCTGGTGCAGGTGAATCATATTCTGGTGAATGCCACTGCGTGTACGGACAGCAGAGTCGTGATTCCCAACGGCGTGAAGCAGATCGGACCGTATGCGTTCAACAGTACAGCGGTAACGGAAGTAGTTATTCCCGAAAGTGTGGAACGCATCGGCTGGGGCGCATTCTGGAACTGTCAGAGTCTGAAAAAGCTCAATCTTCCGGCGAATCTGACCCAAATCGAAGAAAGCGCTTTCTGCAACTGCGCCGCATTGCAGGAATTGGAGATTCCGGCTGGCGTGACAAGGATCTTTGACAATACATTTTCCGGCTGCACCAGTCTGAAACAGATAACCATACTGGGAAATCTCACACAGATCGGCACGGTTGCCTTTTACAACTGCACCAGTCTGACGGATGTATATACGGCGATGACAGAAACCGCATGGAAAGCGGTCTATATTGCTCAAAAAAACGAACCGCTGGAACAGGCAGCCATGCACTATGACATATTCGCAGGGCTGCTGTTAGGTGACATGGACGGCAGCGGCACGCTGGATTCCACAGACGTGTTTTACCTTATGCTGGGCATCGCAAAGAGTGCCGTGGGAATCTCTCCCGACTGGACGGCAGCACAGGAAAAGGCGGCAGACATCGACGGCAGCGGCAGGGCGGATTCTACGGATGTGTTCTATCTCATGCTGTATATTGCGCAGAACGGCGCAGGGATTCCTACTGTGTGGGAAGATATCGTGGGATAAGCAAGAAATTTTCCTTGCATTTTTCTCTGTCATGTGGTACAATAGGATAGGACTTTCCGGTCGTTTCCGGGCTGTCCGATATCCGGAAAAACAGCGGTATTTGCCGTTTTTGCCGGAAATATATGATTTTGCGAGGAACATAGACAATGGTAGTCATTGAAATGGAAAACGGAAAGAAGATCAAGATCGAACTGTATCCGGAGATTGCACCGATCTCCTGCGAGAACTTCGAAAAGCTGGTAAAGCAGGGCTTTTATGACGGACTGATCTTCCATCGTGTCATTCCGGGCTTTATGATCCAGGCGGATGCCCGGATGGTACCGGTATGGGCGGTCCCGGCTGGAATATCAAGGGTGAATTTGCTGCAAACGGCGTAAAGAACGATCTGAAGCACACCCGTGGCGTGCTGTCCATGGCTCGTGCCATGAACCCGAACTCCGCAGGTTCTCAGTTCTTTATTATGCACGAGGATGCGCCCCATCTGGATGGTCAGTATGCTGCATTCGGCAAGGTCGTTGAGGGCATGGATGTGGTAGACGAGATCGCATCGGTTCAGACGGACTACAACGACAAGCCGATGGTGCCGCAGGTCATGAAAAAGGTCACCATCGAGGACTAATCGAACGAATGAAAAAGATTGCCGCAGCAGACACTGTTTTCAGTTTTCTGCTGCGGCAATTTGGATAGACCGGAAATCTGCCGGACGGTATGCGCCGTTTCCGGCTTTGGAAGGACGATATCATATCATGGGATACAAAACAAAACAGCGGGAATATATCCTGGCTTTTTTGCAGAACAGCGAGGGCAGGCATATTACTGTAGCAGAGCTGGTGCGGCACTTGCAGGACAATGCCACGCCGGTGGGAACTGCCACAGTTTACCGGACGCTGGAACAGCTGGTGGAAGAGGGCATGGTGCGGAAATATGTGCTGGACGGCAAGAGCAGCGCCTGCTATCAGTTCCTATCCGATGAGCCGCATCTGTGCCAGGAGCATTTTCACTTGAAGTGTACCTGCTGCGGCAGGCTGTTCCATGTCAGCTGTGACTATCTGAATCAGCTGGGCGAGCATCTGCTGGAACATCACGGCTTTGTGATCGATCATACGAAAACGGTTTTGTACGGTCTGTGCGCCGACTGCGCTGCAAAGGAACAAGAGAAAAAGATGTAAGCGCCTGCCGGCGTATCTATAGCGTGTATCGAAAATATCTCGAAAAACAAGCAATCAAAGTAATCCCCCTGTCAGCTTATGCTGACATCCCAGCACAAGGCACACCCTACGGGCGCCTTTTAAGTGGGACATAAAAAGTAGGCGAAAAGATACGACAGCAGGCTGGTTTCGCAGCCGGTGGATTATCCCAGCGGCGAAGTGGGCTGGTTGGATGATACGGCCGCTCGTAGATCCGCACCGGTGCGTTGTCAAATGCCACATTGTCGCATTTTTCCTGGATCACCCGGTGGGGCGTATAGATCTTCATTTCGGCTTCTGCACTTTGTCTGGCTTTTTCCTGTTCGGGATTCATGGCACTACCTCTCATAAATAAGCTTTGAGGCGTTCCATATACGCCTCTTCGTGACGGACAAACGCTTTGCCCTGGCGTTTCAGCTGATCGGAAATGCCGGGATTGCCGTGCAGCACCTGGGTCAGCTGGATGACGCCGGTATTGGTGCCTTTCAGCATCAGCTTTGCGATCTCATTGGAAGATGCGCCGCCCAGGCAGTGCATCTGAATGCTGGCGTTTGCCAGAATTTCGCCATATCGTTCTGTTCCGCCGGCTGCACATGGCTTTTCTGCATCTGGCTGCGCAGGGTGTCTTTCTGGGTCTGATAGAACTCCAGCTGTTTGCAAAGCTCCTGCCGCAGTGCCGGGTGGTCTGCCTTAGGGAGAATGGTGCTCGTGGCATCCGCTCCCATCACGGCATTTTTGTAGAATTCGTCCAGTACGTGATGTTCCTGTGGAGACATGACTTTGCCCTCCTTTTTGGGTCGCAGAGGTTTCAAACGTCTGCCATTGCTGTTATTTTTTCCGGAGAAGCATCCGATATACCGAGGAATCCGTTTCCACAGGAGGTGAAATATGGAATTCAAAAATTTTGCCAAAGGACTCGGCACATATTTCTTTGCGGAAGTGCTGTGCCTGTTTCTGGCGGTCACGCTGTCTGCGGTGGGCGGCGGTCTGTTCCGGCTCATCAGCTGTATCTGCACCATTGCAGTGCTGGTCTGTGTCTGCGTCAACTATGCGCTGAACCGTGCCAAAGAGGATCAGCACCGGAAACTGCCCAACACCATCGGACGGCAGCTGTTTTACAGTGTTGCGGCGGCGCTGCCGTTTCTCGTGCTGGGGCTGACGCTGTGCTGGCGAAAGCAGGCGTATTGCCGGAACACTGGTATCGGTGGTACAAGCTGCTGGATGCGCCGTTTTTGCAGCTCTGCAACCTTTGCAGCATGGATGTGACCATTTCGTCCCTCTCCTGGGGAAAAACCATTTTTCTGGCGCTCTGGAATCTGCTGCCTGTGGCGGCGGTGTGGGTAACCTATGCCCTTGCCCGGAGCGGATTCCTGCCGGAGAAACTGCAGTATAAAAAACGGCGTTCGTGAGCGTATGTGTATTATAATGAAAAAAGTGACTGGATTCAGTCACTTTTTTTCGGGGTTGATTTTCTGAGATAATCTGCCAGCGGCAGCGTTTCAATGGGCGCATATGCCGCTGGTTCTGCATCCAGGGAAAGAAACGCATCCCACTGCTCCGGTATCTGGAGCAGCTGTTCTTTTTGGATGCGGGTCAGCTGCTTGAAAGCGCATTCAAACCGGGCTGCGGCAGTATGGTCGACAGTTTCCCACACCCGGAGCAGTGCCTCCGGTTTGTGGCTGTGGGTGTATTTTGCGCCGCCGGCAAGCTGACCGCAGTGCTGACGCATTCGCCGCCGGAGATCCGGGGTAATACCGGTATACAGCGTATCGCCTTTGCAGCGGAGTACATAAATATAGTATGCCATAGGAAAGCGCTCCTTTTGCGGAAAATGTACCTGTTATTATAACACACGGTAGAAAACGCTGTCAATCCGAAGATAAGCCGTACCGCAGGCGCAGATATTGTGAAAAATGCTGTTTTTTTGCGAAATTGCAGACCGTTTTTTGAAAAAATATCCGGTTTACAGAGGGCGAAAACTGTGGTATAATGAAATGTAGAAGTTTTTCTGCCATAAAACAACGATTTTTAATGCTATTAGGAGTAACTACAGATGAGTAAAAAGAGTACAGAACAGAAACCGGAAGTTGCAACTGTTGCACTGGTGCAGAGCGCACAGGAAGAGGAAGATACCATTACCATTCCGGTGATGGATATTTTCCGGCAGATGAAAAAATATTTTCTGCCCTGGGTGCTAATCGCAGTGATCGCAGCCGGCGCCGTATTCGGCGGAGCAATGCTGCTCTCCAACAGCAAGGCAACACCGCTGACCGCTATGGTCGGCTTTACCTATGACGGAATCGAAAAGGGTCTGGACCCGAACGGCAACGAGTTTGATGCCAACACCTTGAAATCCCCGTCCATCATTGAAAGCACACTGACAGATCTGGGCATGGACACAAAAAATACCGATGCCATCCGCAGCGCCATCACCATTTCCGGCGTTGTCCCGGACGACACCAATTGACGAGCTGACCGCTTACAAGAGCATCTTCGAATCCACCAATTCCGTGGATGCCGCACAAAAGCTGATGGATGTTTCCTATTATCCGACACGCTTTGAGATCCAGTTTGCTTACGGCAGTTCTGAGATGAACCGCTCTCAGGCGGCAGATTTTCTGAACACCATGCTGAGCAACTACAAGACCTACTTCATGCGGACTTACGGCTACAACGATGCCCTGGGCGATGCGCTGACTGCTGTGGATTATACCACCTATGACTATCCGCAGGCACTGGATGTGTTCTCCTCGACGTTGAACTCTCTCCAGAACTACGTATCCACCCTTTCGCAGAACGACAACACACGGTTCCGCTCCAGCGAGACCGGTTATACTTTCGCCGATCTGAACGAGTCTATCAACACCCTGCGCAGTGTAGACTATGCCACACTTTCCTCTTATGTCCTCGGCAAAAACGTGACAAAGGACAAGGCATCCTTGGCGATCTACTATCAGTACCGCATCGACAATCTGAATCGCAATCTGAGCAGCGCAAATGAAAAGCTGGCAACGATTACCGACTCCATCAAGAACTACCAGAAGGATTCCATGGTGGTTATGGCTGGCGCAGATGCAACCAGCAGTTCTGCACTGACACAGCCGTCTGAGGCATATGATGATTTGATCTCCCAGAAGACAGATGCACAGAGCAGCGTATCTTCTTATCAGCAGCAGATCGCAGATTATCAGTCCCGTCTGGACAAGCTGAACAGCTCTGCTGTGGCAAGCAAGAAGGACCAGGAAAAGGTCGAGACTGACATGAAGACCGTATGCGACAAGCTGAACAAGCTGATTGACGATGTTAATGCAACTGCAGACGATTACTTCGAGACTGCATCTTATGCAAATTCTTACAGCGTTCTGGTTCCGGCAAGCGGCAGCGTTTCCAACGCAGTGTCCAATGCAGTATCCAACATGATGCGCCCGCTGCTGATCGCTGAGGCACTCCTGTTTGTATGCTATCTGGTATTTGCCATTGTTCGTGCATTTATCGTTTCTTACCGCAGAAATGCCATTGCAACTGCTGCGGTAGAGGCAGAAGAACGCAAGGAGGCAGCAGAGGCTGCGGAAAAGACAGAAGAGACGGAAGAATAAGATGTTTTTCCTATAATGATAACGGAAAAATGGCAGCTGACTGAAAGGCTGCCATTTTGTTTGAATGGATTCCACAAAAAAACGGACTGTTTCAGAACCTCTTCCGAAACAGTCCGCTTTTCATTTATAGGCAACACCGCACAAACTTAGTCGTTGAAGTAACGCTTCAGGAAACCGGCAAATGCACAGCCGTGTCTTGCCTCGTCCTTTGCCATTTCGTGTACTGTGTCGTGGATGGCATCCAGGTTCAGCTGCTTTGCCTTTGCTGCCAGAGCCTTCTTGCCTGCGCAGGCGCCGTTTTCAGCGGCAACACGCATTTCCAGATTCTTCTTGGTGGAGTCGGTAACAACTTCGCCCAGCATCTCTGCAAACTTTGCAGCGTGTTCTGCCTCTTCGTAAGCAGCCTTTTCCCAGTACAGACCGATCTCCGGGTAGCCCTCACGGAACGCAACACGTGCCATTGCCAGGTACATACCGACCTCGGAGCATTCGCCGTTGAAGTTCTCACGCAGACCCTGGATAATCTCTTCGTCTGCGCCCTGTGCTACGCCGACAACGTGCTGGTCAGCCCATGCCAGATTCTCTTCTTTCTGCTCCACGAACTTGTCTGCCGGCGCACCGCAGAGAGGACATGATGCCGGTGCAGCCTCGCCCTCGTATACATAACCACAAACTGAACATACAAACTTTTTCATGAGTACTACCTCCATAAAGTAATTTTTGCAGGGGATCCAATCTCCCTTTGCTTGTCCTTATTATAGCACAGAAAAAATTACTTGTCAAGACTGATTCTCAACTAGTTACAAAAAGTTAACATATAAATCTGATGAAAGAGATAATGCACCTTGTAGAAACCCATGCAAACCGTTTTTTAAGGGGAACTTTCCCGTTGATTTTTGCGCCAAAAACCGGCGTTTACTTGACACCAGGCGCATTTTGCTTTATAATAAGTATCACGACAAAAACAGCAGAATGAGAAAGGGGGATTTTTGATGAAAAAGCAATTTTTGGGACGATTTCGGAAAACAGATCCGGCGAACATCATGAATCCGGAGAACTATAACCGTCACCTGGAGCAGGTGGAAGAAGGAGATGCGTCTGCACAGGAATCCGGGTATGCCTGGTTTCGGATGATGGCGGAACAGGGCTATGCCAATGCGCAGTTTATCACAGCCATGTGTCTGCGGGACGGCATCGGAACAGAACCGGATGGTGAACAGGCGCTGGAATGGCTGGAACGCTCTGCGGCGCAGGGCTATCACGAGGCGCAGTTTTTGCTGGGCGTGTATCATCTGCACGGCGGCATGGACGGGGTGGAAGAGGATGAGGCAGAAGGTCTCCGGCTGCTGGAACTGGCAGTGGAACAGCACGACCATGATGCGGAATACTTTCTGGGAATGCACCTGCTGAATCTGCCGGGAGAGGGTACGGATGCGGAAAAGCGTGGCTTTCTGCTGCTCCAGGCGGCGGCGCTGAGCGGCGTGGCAAAGGCGGAGTATGAATTGGGACGCTGCCTGTACTTCGGCGTGGGAACAGAGGCAAACCGGAAGAGGGCTTTTCCTGGGTGAGCCGTGCGGCGGAGGCAGGACTGGCTGACGCACAGGACTTCACCGGAATGTGCTGCATTTACGGAACGGGAACAGAGACAGACGAAACCGCAGGCATCCAGTGGCTGGAAAAGGCGGCGGAACAGGAACTGCCGTCCGGACTGTTCCATCTGGGCGACTGCTATTTCCAGGGGCTTGGCGTGGCAGAGGATTTCACAAAGCTCGCTATTACCTGGAAAAGGGTGCAGCGGCCGGCTCTGCGGAGGCACAGTTTGCCGTGGGAATGCTCCTGCTGAACGGGGAGCGCATGGAAAAGGATGCGGAACAGGCGGTACAGCTGCTGAGCCGCAGTGCAGCGCAGGGCAATGAAGAAGCCATGCTCCAGCTGGGACTTTGCTATCTGTCCGGCGACGGCGTGCCGGAGGATGCGGAAAAGGCGTTTTCCGTCTTTGAAAAGGCGGCGCAGTCCGGCAATGCGGAGGCAGTCAATATGCTGGGGCGCTGTTATATGGACGGTACCGGTGTGGCACAGGATCAGAAAAAGGCATTCGAGCTGTTTCAAAAGGCGACGGCAGACGGACACGCCGCTGCGGCATACAATCTGGGTGACTGTTATTTCAATGGCCTCGGCACGGAACTGGACGAGAAAAAAGCGGTGGAATGGTATCAGAAATCTGCGGAGCAGGGCGTTCCTATTGCGCAGTATCTGCTGGGGACTTGTTATCACTTCGGCAGGGGACTGCCCCAGGATGAAAAGCTGGCGCAGGAGTGGCTGGAAAAGGCGGCAAAGCAGGATTACCGGGATGCCCAGTATGCCCTGGGAATGTGCCTGTACTACCAGGAAGTGACCTCAGAGGCAGAGGACAGCCAGGCGGTCTACTGGTTTCAGAAAGCCGCAGAACAGGGCGACATCCCGTCGAAATGCCAGCTGGGTATCTGTTACCTGGACGGTAACGGCGTCAAGCGTGATACGAAGTATGCGCTGCGGCTGTTTCGGGAGGCGGCAGATTCCGGAGATGCAGAGGCACAGTTTCAGCTGGTACGTGCTACCGGTTCGGCAGCGGCGTCAAGCCGGATTCCGAAGAGGCGGTATATTGGCTGGAAAAATCGGCAAAGCAGAACAACGCCTATGCGCAGTTTGCCCTTGGCACTTGCTACCAGGACGGTGAGGGTGTCGATGAGGATATCGACACAGCCCTGGACTGGTTTGAACGAGCGGCGGCGCTGGGACTTTCGGATGCTCAGTGTGCCATCGGTACATACTATTTCGACGAGGAAGAGGACAAAGAAACCGCCCTGCAATGGTTTTACAAGGCGGCAAAACAGGATAATGAAAACGCACAGTATATGATCGGTGTGTGCTATTATGTAGGCGACGACAGCGAGGATGACGAGGACGCTGTGGACTGGTTCGAAAAGGCTGCCGAGCGTGGACATGACGGAGCGCAGTATATGCTGGGCTACTGCTACATGAACGGAACCGGTGTAGACCAGGATGACGAAATGGCACAGTACTGGCTGCACCAGGCGGCACAACGTGCAACTACGATGCCAAGGAACTGCTGTCTGAATTTTTCTTTGAAGAGTTCGAGGAGGATGACTTCGGGGACGAGCCGGAGTATGATGACGAGGAAGAGGAGGAAGAAGAGTAAGGTCTGCGGCAAGCATGGTTCGTTTTTAGGCGTTTGCAATTCAAAAAAGTCTCCTCTTTTAGAGACGATTCCCCACGGGGTGGGGAAATGTCACCGTAGGTGACAAAAGGGACCGCTCAGTACGAGATGCCCGACAGGGCAGAGGAGTCAGTCTTCCCATTTTGAAAGGCATACTGTAG
>ENA-OQEX01000660-OQEX01000660.1-human-gut-metagenome-genome-assembly--contig:-NODE-660-length-16826-cov-11.578538_pt1 | contig 16826 bp, 14 predicted proteins | sample MGYA00242802_ERZ504649 | MGnify/ENA primary metagenome ERZ504649 (study PRJEB26092, sample SAMD00036194) | human gut metagenome | host: Homo sapiens | study: EMG produced TPA metagenomics assembly of...
CACCCGCGGCCCCCGCAAGCGACGACGCCCCCGCGGCTCCCTGGGAGTCCAACCCCGGTGCGGGCAGCCCCTTCGGCCATCAGGCGCAGCCCCGAGCATCCCGCAGACCGAGGACGAGGCCAAAGACCTCATCCGCAGCGTCTTCGGTCAGGCCACCATCTTCAAGCCGGTGGAGTAACCGTGCGGGCGGGTATGCTGCTCAAGAAGAGATCTCTTTGCCCGGGCGCATCTGTATTTCGGACATGTGCAACGTGGTGCCGCGTATGTCGCATTTGAGCAGACAGGTGCGTGACGGTCGGCCTAGGATGCTGAGGTCGATACGATACGTCGCATGGCTGTCCGTGTACTCGACTTGCTCGGCGTTAATGGTTGCTCCGATTGCCAAATAAACGCCTAGCTCGGCATCGACAATCTTGAAGTCCTTTATCTTGACCTTGAACTCTTGATAGAGGGACGGGCTGTTGTAGTAGACGGTTCGGGTTCCGTCGGTGCACTCATCGGTCGTCTCCCATTTGACGACGGGCTGGTCCGAGCTGGCTATCAGCAGTTCTGCTCCAAAAGCTATGGCATGGGTGATGACAACCAGCAATGCCCAGCCGACAAAGAGATAGAGAACCACATATGCAACGGGGTGTTTTGAGCGGATGTTTTGGAGCGCGTTGGGGGCATTCATGGGGCACCTCCAAATTACTATCTATGGCAATCAAATTATACCTCGCCGTCATGAGCGCCGCCTCGAGTAGTGGCTCGGCATTTAGCCATTTAGTGGTACGCATTAAATGTCGGATTCCGGCTCTACAAGATTTAGCTTTAAATATTATGCAGATGCGAATTATTCAACTTTGCATAATCTATGGGTGCGGCTTGCGCTCCAGGACATGTATATCGACTGAGGTAACACGTCCGCCCCGCTCGCTGGCCTCGCGCGTGGTACGATTTTTGAGTTTGAAAGTCCCGCCGTGCTCCGGCTGCCCTTGCAGCTCGGCGTGCGGCCGCACGTAAAGGAGCCATCATGGCCGGTATGAACATGCAGCAGATGATGAAGCAGGCTCGCAAGATGCAGGAGCAGCTTGCCGCCGCGCAGGAGAACCTCAAGTCCCAGACCGTCGACGCCTCTGCCGGCGGCGGCATGGTCAAGGTGACCGTTAACGGCGAGATGGAGCTCGTCAACCTCACCATCGATCCCGATGCGCTCGATCCCGAGGACGTCGATATGCTGCAGGATATGATCATGGCTGCCGTCAACGAGGCCGTCCGCGGCGTCAACGAGCTCGCCAACAAGCAGATGGGCGCCATCACCGGCGGCCTCAACATCCCGGGCATGCCGTTCTAAGACACGCATATATATGAGTGCCAACCACAGTCTGCAAAAACTGCTCGATGAGCTGGGCCGTCTGCCGGGCATTGGTCCCAAGTCGGCCCAGCGCATCGCCTATTACCTGTTGGAGGCCGACGCGAGGAGGCGCGCCGCCTGGCCGAGGCATCCTGGAGGTCAAGCAGGAGGTCCACTTTTGCAGCCGCTGCTTTAACTACGCCACGGCCGACGAGTGCTCCATCTGCCAGGACCCGATGCGCGATACCACTCGCATTTGCGTGGTGGGCGAGCCGCGCGATGTCCAGGCGATCGAGCGCACGGGCAGCTACCACGGCCTCTACCACGTATTGGGCGGCGTGATCAGTCCCATGGACAAGATTGGCCCCGAGCAGCTGCACATTCGAGAGCTGCTGGCACGCTTGGGCCACGAGGACATCCACGAGGTCATCATCGCCACCAACCCCAATATTGAGGGCGAGACCACGGCGAGCTATCTGGCCCGTACCATCAAGCCGTTGGGCGTCGAGGTGTCGCGTCTGGCAAGCGGCCTTCCCGTGGGCGGCGACTTGGAGTATGCCGACGAGCTTACGCTTGGCCGCGCCATCGAGGCCCGCCGCGCGATTTAGGTGGCGAGCCTGCTCCTGCCGTATGTTTTCCTCGCGACGCACGGGGTAGTCATAATTTCCCCGTGCGACTGTGAGTTTGTTGTGCAACAAAGATGCTTCGTATCCGCTTATCGCATGGACGCTTCCGCTCGCATCCTTAATTTGTCCATTCGTTGCGCAACCTTTTTGGTTCGCTGATACACTCAAATATGGATTCGAATGAATGCGCCGCTCCCGAGCGGCGTGTTTTTGTTGGAGGAGAACGCATGCGGCCCGGTGGCACTCAGACAAAGCGCGGCGCCGCGGTGCGCATACGACGCCGACTGGGCTTGGCGCCGCGGGCGTACGCACTGCTATCGTGCTCGCTGGTGCTGGTCATAGCTGGCGTTTCTGCCTATGGCATGACCGTGCCGTCCATGATGCAGGCGCATGCCGCACGCGAACCGCGCGTGGGGCATGAGGTCAAAAGTGACCTGGGGACACGACTGGATATGCTTGGGCAAGTGTGGTCGGGCATATTGTGTTTGGCACCGACGATGCGGACGGCGCGAGGCCCCGGACAACGAAGTCACGCTTGCCAATGGCAAAACCATCGTGCTCACCAACACCAAGATCATCGATCGATTGTCCAACAATAGCGTGGCGGCAACGGTGAATAAGGTCGAGCAGCAAAAGGAGCAGGACGCCCAGCAGTCCGGAAAGCCCGGTAGCTCGGATACTTCTGGCTCCGGCTCGGATTCATCGAGTTCGGGCGGCGGCTCTGGGTCGGGTTCCTCTACCGGAGGGCCTGGAAACGGCGGCTCGACGGGCGGCAACACTGACAACGATGCAAACTCCGGCGGCCTTTCCGCTGCTGAGGAAGAGAGCATTCACAGTTGGCTTGTGACCAAGTACAACATGCTCGACGGCTATGTTTCTCGTGCCAATGACGTGGTCTCGACCTATAACTCTACGGGAGATCCCAGGCCGTGCGACAGCCTGGTCGGGGAGATGTTTGTCATTCGAGCCGAGTTCGGTCGTCAGACATTCTCGCCCCGGTCAAGGTGGTATCAGCAGTATGCCAATCTGTGGGGCTGTTACACCAACCTATGTCAATGGGTCGGCCATTACGGCGATGATGACGTCGCGCTCGGTAACTTCAACAATAACGTGGCGGCGCTTGCCCTATGATGACCGATCTTGCATCCACCACGCCACAATCGCTCGGTCGCGATCCCATGGTCGGCCTGCGCCTGGCGCGTGTCGACGGGTTTGAGCCGGCCATTGCGCTCGGTCAGGACGAACTGCCTGCCTATCTGCGTCGTTTTACGATGCTGTTTGCCGACGATGCCACCATGCGCCGTGGCGGTATCGGCCGCGTGACGCGTGCCGTCAACGCCCAAGGCGAGGCAGTGGCACTCAAGCAGCTCATCTTGCCGACGCGCGATGAGTTTGATGACGATGCCGCTCACGAGGCGCTGGTCGCCAAGTTCAAGGCGGCGTTTCGCGAGGAATACGAATGCCATCGCGCCCTTTCGGGCCTTAAGGCTTTCCCCGCCTCTATGGCTGGGGCGAGGTCGACGGTGTGCCTGCAATTGTCATGGAATGGGTCGAGGGCGAGACACTTGCCCGCTTGCGTTCGCGACTCGCCGTGGACGATGCCGGACGCCTGTCGCCGCTTGTGGCGGCGCGTCTGGGTCGCGACCTGTTCGATCTGCTCTGCCGTATGAGCCTGGTGGGCGAGGGCTTTGTCCATCGCGATATCTCGCCCGCTAATATTATGGTGCGTACGGCGCGTCTACCGCTTGACCGGCAGCTTGCCGAGGGCACCTTTGACCTGTGCCTGATCGACTTTGGCTCGTCGCTGGCGCTCGAGCCTGCGTCGGCCGTGGCCGGTACCGGCGGCAAGGCGTCGTTTACGGAGCGCTATGCCACGCTGCGTCGCGCGACGGTTGCCTATGCCCCGCCCGAGATGCTCACCGACGATATTCCCGACCTGCGCGCTTTGCGTATGTCGCCGGCGATTGACGTATACGCCGCGGCAAGCACGGTTTACGAGCTCATTGCCGGCGTCGCGCCATACGAAGCCGCGCCGAGTACTTCGGGTGCCTCGGGTTCGCGCAAAAAGACGCGCGACATCGCGAGCCCCTACCGTCTCAAGATGGACACGCGGCCCGACTATCCCATTGGTGCCCATGCGCCCGGTTGTGATTTGACTCAGCTGCTTCGTCGTGAGCCCGATGTGGCGCTCGCCGCGGCCGAGCAGGCCCAGCAGCTAGGGCTTGAGCCGGATTCCGAAGAGCTACGCGATGCGCTGGCGTTTGTCGATGCCCAGCTGTTCGACGTGGTGATGGCCTGTCTGTCCAGCCATCAAAAAGATCGTCCCGAGCCGGCGGCGGTCGAGGCGGCGCTCTCGGCGTTTTGTGACCACTATGCGCAAAATGTCGGTCGTTCGCTCCGCGGCGAGCCGCTCACGCCGTGCCCCATGGATGCGTCTGGCCGTGCGGTTCGTCGCGCGCTGATGGTCGGCGCGACGGTCGTCTGTGGCGTGGTTTGGGCTGTGGTCGTGGTTTCGGCCGCGCTGCTGGCGTCGGGCGCTCGCGTGACGGCGACTTTGGGATCGCTCGTGTGGTCTGGGACGCTACCGGGTATTATTGCCGCACTGGCGTTGACGCTGCCAGGCATAGCCGGCGTTACCGCGGGGGCACTTGCGCGCAATCGGCGCTCGGGGTTCCTGCAGGGTGTGCTTGCGCTTTCTGCCTGCGAGGTTCCAGTACTGGTTGTGGCTGCATGTAGCGTATTTTCCCAACGCGCCGTGATGGGCGGCCTTGTTGCCGCTCTGGTTGCAACCTATACGCTTACGTGGTTTTTGCTTGCGATGGGCTTTGCCTTTGAACTTCCCGTTTCGGCACCGCGACGCACAAAAGCCAGATGGCGACTCCGCTTGCCGGTGGAGCCGCAGCTGCCCGTACTTTTGGCGGACCTGTCGAAGTATCGTCCGATTCTATTTCTACGACCAAGGAGGCCTAGGTCATGGCATCTCAAGTTGAGCTCACCCCATGCGGGGCCATGTTTGACATCTTTAAGCGCGCGGCGCATCTGAGCCATATCGAGCTGTGCGGCCTGGTGCTTTCGTCCCGTCCGCTCGCCGACGGCCGCAGCCCGCAGAGCCGAGCCGCCGATCGCTCTTGGGTTTCCCGCTTTATCGTTCGCGCGCCGGTCGGCACGCTTCAGCAGCGCTACTTTGCCGAATACGGTACCTCGGCTGCGCGTATTATGTCGCAACTGGCCCTGCGCCAGCGAAATCCCATGGACTCCACGGCTGTGATCAATATGGTGTGCGGTCCTGCAGGTGAACCGATGGTACGCGCGCTCGAAGAGTGCCATCAGGACACGAATCTCTATCGCAACGCGCTCGATCGCCTGTCCCAGGCGGCGGAACTCATGCCCGCCGAGCGCGCCGAGGCCGTGCTGGTGCTGTTTGTCGCCGTCGGTTGTTCGGCGGATGTGCGGTCCTCGGTGAACTATGCCATCGACTACGCGCACGCGACCTGTGGCGGAGGCACCTCCACGCCGCGTTCGCTTGGCATGTCGATGACCGCGGGCGAACGCGAACCCGCTCCGGCGCACCCCTTGGGCTTGCTGCGCGTACAAAACAGTTTTGTCGTGAGCGCCCCGCGCTGGATTCAGCCGAGTGAGCAGGGTGTTGAGATTGGTGCGCTGGCCACTGGTGAGGGCGATATTACCGACGTCGGCGACGATGTCTCGGCCCGCCATGCCCATATCTGGTGCGATGCTCAAAATATCTGGCACGTCGAGGACTTGTCGTCCACCAACGGAACCGTGGTGGTAAACGGGGCCACGCGCGTCTGCATTCAGGTCGAGCCCGGCCGTTCCGCCCAACTCAATCCCGGCGACGAGCTCAAGCTCGGCGAATCCACTACCTACGCCATCCTCTTCGGTGCCCTCTAGCCGGCAGATAGGGACGTTTCTTTTCTGCCGGCACTTGGGGACACTCCTCGGCGCGCCAGAGCCAGTCGCCCGGGGATGGAGGGGCCATTTTGGCCCTTGGCGGTCAGTCGGGGCGAAACTAGAAGATCTTTCCGATTCGCGGCTGTTCATGCTTGTAGAGCATCTAAAACAATAGGATGTTATTCTGGAATATGCCGGGTGCGTGAACTTGCCTGTCTTAGCCTTAATAAGGTATAGGGGAGTTTGGCTCAGGGGTTCCGTCTTGTTCTTCAGCGCAGTATTGTGGGACAGATTTGCTGAGATTGGCGCCTTACACCGCAGAGCGCACGGAAGGCTCTCGATTTGTGTTCTGGCCCCAGAATACAGGGCCTGATACTTACCAACTGTGGCATGGATGTAACATCTGTAGAAATCAACCCTTTTGTTGTCGACCTTTGTAAGAAAAACACTGCCATCAACTCTTTGGATGACGAAACTAGGGTGCTTGAGGGGAGCCTTTACTCCCCTCTGAGAGATGACTCATGTTTTTCGCTTGTCGTTGTGAATCCTCCGTTACTGCCGATTCCGGATGAGATTCCTTATCCCTTCGTTTGAGATGGAGGACAATCGGGTCTGGATAAAACACTTCGTATTCTTAAGGGTGGCGATACGCATTTAGAGAAAAACGGTAAATACTGCTAATAGGGGTGACGACGATGGTGCAGGGGCGACCCGCGATGCTCTCATCAATACGTCGGATACTTGGGAAATCAGGTCTAGATGCATGTATGATGATGCTGTGTGGCTATTCAATTAATCCGCGTTCCGAATGGGTGCAGGGTATAGCTGCGACATCGTATGCTTTTGACCCGGCGCGATACTCAGATATTTCTGAGGCGGTTGACGAAGTTTATACGCACTATGCCGCGCAAGGCGTTTCGGAAGTTTGCACATCTACGTTACGGGCTTAGGTTTCTTCAAGCGAGCAGGCCGGTTGCGTTATTTCGAGCGATTTTTCTAGTCTAGACGACAAAAGGCAAAGGATTTGATGGGTATAAAACGCGGACGTTTGTGGGCGGATGCTCAAATCTATTGTGGCAATCGGGCGGTTGAAAAAGATATTTCAACGCCCGATTGCCAGGTTCGTCGGAGGAGATGTCCGATTCCGACTCTCTTGTAGGAAGAGCTTGAGATCGTATTGGCCCAAGGCAATCTTAAAGCAGTCTCATTGGCAAATCTTCGCTCCTGTTGTGTTGAGGTGTAAGGTATCAGTGATTGATGTTTTGTGGCGGGTAGATTGGGGCCTTCCTTGATTCGATGCGTTCTCTCGAGGTTCATCAGAGCAAAAGGGGCTTTCGTCTTCATTGCTATCACGGTGATTGGAACCGCTCTCTCCTATGCCATGCCATACGTGAACGGGAAATTCTTAGATTTTCTTCTCGGTAACCGCAGCGAAAGAGACGCCGTACTCTTCGCGCTCCTGGTTGCGTCAATAGGAGTTTTCTCCACCCTCTTTACTTATTTTGCAGGAACACTTTCCATTCGCATAACCACGAGACTTTCCTTTGATCTTCTCAGGGAGGCCGTCTTGCGTTTTGAAAGAGACGATTACTTGGTGAGTCGGACCATCGATCCAGCCTATACAACGCAACGGATTATTTCCGACTCCAGCGTGGTCTCATCCTTCGTTTTGGCGAATTTTATCAGTGCGCCGCTGTCCATTGTAGCCATTCCCATCGTATTGCTTATCATATGGTCAATTGATTCAACTCTCGCGGTGTTTTCCATCATTCTCCTCATCGTGTATTTCTGTGTAATTACTGGGTTGAGGAAACTTTTGTATAGGGTCACGTATGAGAAGAAAGAGGCGGACAGCGCCTTTTACGCCGCAATTGCATCGCAGCTTAATCAGATTCTCAACATTCAACTGACATCTTCGTACGGCAAGAGCGAACAAGCGCTCGACGCTGGGTTTTAGAGCTATTTTCCCAAAGTTTTGCGCTCCGGAAAGCTATCATATTCTCTGACATCGCTCGATGGTCTTTTCGCAGCGTTGTTTCAAGCGGTGATACTTGTTGTTTCCGGAGTACGAATCATTAACGGAACTATGTCAATAGGCGAGTACACTATCATCGGTACATACTTCGCGGTTCTCTTTAAGACTTTGAAAAGTATGATGTCATTGTTCAAATCCTATCAAGATGCCAAAGCATCATGGGATAGGACGGCTATCGCGACGAGAGAAAAGGAGAGATCGGGGTGGAATCGGACCGATTTAGCTAAACTCGATGAAATAAATGACATTTCGGTATCTGATTTGGAATTCTCGGTTGCCTTCCAGACGGATCTGTCCGAGAGGTCCTCGGCGGGTTTTCTTTCAAGTTTTCCGGTCCTGGTACATATTGCATAGTTGGGGAAAACGGAAGAGGCAAGACGTCACTTCTTTACTTGATGCTCGGGCTATACTCATCGAAAGGCAAAGTAAAATACAACGGCGTGCCAATCGAAGAATGCGACTTGGATTACATACGTGCGAGAGAGATATCGTGCTGCCCACAGTCGTGCTTCGCGCCGGACGAAACGGTGAAAGAGCTGTTAGAGTATTTCGACACGCCCTTTTCTTCCTATCACCGGGGTGTAGATGGCCTACTTTCGCTGGAAAACAGCGTGAAGGAGTTGCTCGGGAAACGTTGCTCCGCGCTTTCGGGCGGTGAGCTGCGCCGAGTGTACTTATGGTCGGCGATTTCACGCAAGTCGTCAGTTTTGGTACTCGACGAGCCCACGACTGGGTTAGACGCTGTAAGCCGCGCCGAGCTTGCGGCCTATGTTAAGCGCAACAAGCAAAGCCAGCTGATCATCGTTGTCTCTCACGATGACGAGATGGTCGGCGCGGTAGAAGGGGTAGTGGATTTAGGCAGCATGTACCAGGGTAAATGATGACAAGTGTAGTGCTACCCAACTGGCAGAGATAACAAAAAGGCGATGCAGATGCACGTAGCATTCAGGCGGTTCGGACTCGGTGCCTTCACGCCATCGCAACGCTTTCAGATATAGTTCTCGTTCTCTTACTAAAGGAAACTTTAGTCTACGTCATCTTGTCGAGACAGAGGTGAAGCGAAGTGTTGTCGCGACGTATCTTATTCCAGGTGGCTCAGTATCAGCGTGAGAATCGCACCAAAGTGTACTTACGATTCTCGTGTCCCACGGACAACATGAGCTGAGCATTGAGGTTCCACCCTTTGCTGCAACTACACGGGGTTGGACGGCAATGAATATGCCGGGCCGCATACCACGCGCAGCGGGGTCCATGTCCCAGTATGTTGCCTACAGCAGCCTCGATGTCCACGCACACATCATCTCTGCCTTCGCGTTCAATCCATTTGCCGGAGAGTGCGAGGGTTGCCAGGCCGTAGAATTCGAGCCGAACAAATGAAATGCGGTATCAGCGCATAGGATTAAACTGACGATTGCTTTGCACTGAGAATACGCTTGGAAAGCCGCTATGGGTGGCGGCCCGGGTTAAATAGAGAAGCCCGTCCGATCACTTTCATGTGGCGAACGGTCGGGCTTCTTATTCCACTTGCCAATGCTCGGCTCATATTGGAAGAAAGCTACGCTAATGTTTGCGTGACACTCCTATTTTCTCCGAAGAAAGAGTCGGATAATGAAGAATAGAATTAAAAAAGGTGCCAGATATAACGCAAGTATAAAGGCTAATCCAACGAGACCTTGCAATAATGGCATAACTCCTCCCAGACACGAGATTTTGGTATTTGTTCCCATCTTATTCTGAATTGGACCAAATAGTTCCTAGCCACAAAACTACTCGTCAACTGGATCGCACCAATCTGCTGGCAAAACACAGCTTGATTCTTTATCGACATAGCACCAATCCGCAACAGGGCACTCGGCGATGTCGTAATAATTGCATATATCAACTCCAAGACAACAAGGCTCAACGGGAGGATGTTCATTTGAACCAACAGGATGGATATGCTTCATAACAGCTCCTCACCTTAATCCAATTAGAGACTACGTTTGATCAATGCCACAGTGATCTACAACGCAGATGCTGCCGCCATCCATGTCATAGTCGCAGTAATCGTATGCACCACAGCCATCTGCTTTATCATAAACAGTACAGATGTCAGTAATGCCCAAGAGGCAGTCAAAAGACATCGGCTTCACGCCTGCCTCGTCGCCACTTCCTGGATTAATCGGATGAATATGCTTCACGACTATCTCCCTTTGAGTGCAGAAAAACCTCAATATTGTGTATAACAAACCAAGATGTCTAGTTCACCATATTTCTAGAATGGTTTCGGCGAACGTAGCAATAAGCTTCGCAGACGGTAATCAGAAGAACGAACACCTCCACAATGGTGACAGCAATGCGCTGAACCGCTTATTCCGATACAGTAGCTTCTCGTTGATTTTTCTCCTGCGAAGATGAGTGGCGGGAAATAAGGTCAAAAGCCATCTCGTAGCACATTTTTCTATATTCACATGATGCAGGGTGTAGACTCTTGGGCAAGTAGCCGTGCTCGCCTGCAGCCTCCCAGCTACAGCCCCCACCACAGAAAGACCGAGCCCAACAGTCCGTACAGTCAATTCTTTTTTCGACACCCTGACTCCAGTTTTCAATATACCTAGTTTCGTCAATTCCGGTGACGATGTTGCCCATTTTGAATCGCATCATCCCGACAAACCTGTGACAGGGGTATACGTCCCCTTCGGGAGTCACGGAAATAAAACGCCTGCCAGCCCCGCATCCGACAAAGGCGATCCTGTTGCTCATAATCAAATCAACTGCAGTTTTCAATGTTCTAAACAAGGGCTTTTCCCCTTGATCAATCTGTTTGAGATATTGATCCGCCAAATCTATTAGGCCCGCCCTGATTTTGTTTAATGAGTGTTCGTCGAGTTTGATATTCTCATCGAATGAGCTCACGGGCGAGAAGTAAATCCTTCTGAAGCCCATCTCTTTAAACTGAAGATAGTCTTCAACAAGGTTACAGTTATTATTTGTTAAGTCGCTCTTGCGCCGAAGGGGAACGACTCGGAAAAACGACGAACGTTTTTGTCGATATCGGAGAAAGAGCCGCCTCCCGTCTTGTACGGGCGCGATGCATCGTGCTTGCATCCTGTACCATCGAGACTAATCAGAACAGAAAACCCGTGCTCCTTGAAAGAATTCACAGCAGTGTCATTCAAAAGCGTTCCGTTGGTCGTAATAGAATAGGTAAAGTTTCTATTGGGGTATATTCTTTTTGAATAGTCGACCGTTTTCCATATCAGCGGCTCGTTAATCATGGGTTCCCCACCAAAAAAGACGATCGCAAGCGTTTCGTTTTCCGATGAACTTGCGACGAGGTAGTCGACCGCCTTGAAGGCTATCTCGTCTGTCATCAGCAGAGGAGACGTTCCATAATCTCCTTTACCGGCAAAACAGTAACTACAACCAAGGTTGCATGCATGTGAAACGTGGAGTTCGATGGATCTAAGTTTTCGAGGCGTGTCTTTTGTTAAGAAAGTCCGCTCAGACAATCGTTGATACTCATCAATGTCGTCTTCAAGTTCTGCTATGGTCGTTTGGTCGTAGCCTTTCGCAGCAAGTGACTTTGTTAGCAACTTCGAGTTGACCGTTCTTCCCGATGCTTCAAATATGCGAAGCGCATCTTCTGATGCTTGGTCAACCTGAAAGCAATTGCGAGTGACCTCATCGAAGCAGTAACGACGATCACTTACTGAGAAAAATGCATACGTTCCTCAATTTCATGCTGGACTGGCACTAACCTTGTTTATTGTTGCGCAGCTATAAAAAACCACCAGCGGGGATTCGGTGTGCGGCCCAATCGGACTCCCAAAAGGTTCTATTTGAGACTGGCAAGCTTTGTGTTGTTGGCACTTCGACAGCGCTCTTTATTCCAACATGGAGCCTCGCAGTTTGAGTCGACTTGCCTCTGGAAGGTCCGATCTTAACTTGATTTAGGATGAAAACAGATTACAGGCGCGCTCTTCTAGAAAGAAAGGAAACCAATCGCCGCCTTTCGCCAGGAAAGTTTTTATAGCCCACCTCGAGCAAAATGAAAGATGCGAGAGCGATTGGGGAACAACGCGAATCTCCCTTTTGGGTGGGAGCGAGCCTTCAGCCACCGGCGAACGACTCGCCCTGGTCAGAATCTGGAAGTGGTGCCGGGCCGCTTGGGCCTCCCCGGTGACTTCGTGGGGCTTACCTGCCTGACGTCGAGGAGTACATCCGCAAGATTCGTTCCCTATGCCGTTTGCTCTCACGCCCGCCTTAGTTCCAAGTCGGGCGAGCCGCCGCGCTCATGCGACCCGTGGCGGCGACACGTCGACGCCGCGCTCGCTGAGCACATCTTCGGTCGCGGGCGAGCACGAGGTCGCGCCGGCGCATCCGCTGGGACTGCTGTGCGTGCAAAACGGCTACGTGGTGAGCGTCCCGCGCTGGATTCAGCCGAGTGAGGAAGGCGTTGAGATCGGCGCGCTGGCAACGGGGGAGGGCGGCATCACCGACGACGTCTCGGCCCGCCATGCCCATATCTGGTGCGATGCTCAAAATATCTGGCACGTCGAGGACTTGTCGTCCACCAACGGAACCATGGTGGTAAACGGCGCGACGAACGTCTGCATCCAGGTCGAGCCCGGCCGCTCCGCTCAGCTCAACCCCGGCGACGAGCTCAGACTTGGCGAATCCACCACCTACGCTATCCTCCTCGGCGTCGGCGCCTCTAGTCGGCAGATGGGGACGTTCCTTTTATGCCGGCACTCCGGGACACTCCATGGCGCGCCAGGGCCAATCGCCCGGGGACGAAGCGTTCATTTTGGCCCTTGGCGGTCACCCGAGGTAAACCTTCACCGCCCACCTATATTTGTCGAAATTACACTTGGCGGCGGGGTACAATAAACCCGCATGCGGATTTCCGTTGCGGGTGCCTCCCATCGCCGGGGCGTGCCCGGGAGCATCCGGCATGCGGCCTTTGCGGCGCTCGGTCATGTGCAAGACGGGCAGCTGGGCCTGTGGAGTGCGTGCAGCCCTCCTCGCCTCGGCATGCCTTCTCTCCACGCCATGTACCTGCTGCTGAGCCTGCCTGCCAGATGATTGGAAGCAACAGCGAAAATCCCATCACGCCAATATCCCGGCGATCGCCGGGGCCTGTATACCTATATGAGAGGAGAGGGTATATGCGCGTAAGTTTAAGTCTATGGACGGCAACGAGGCGGCCGCATATGTTTCGTATGCGTACACCGAGGTAGCGGGAATTTATCCCATTACGCCGTCCAGCCCGATGGCCGACCATGTCGACCAGTGGGCGGCCCAGGGTCGCAAGAACATCTTCGGCACCCCGGTCAAGGTCGTCGAGATGGAGTCCGAGGCAGGTGCAGCCGGTACCGTTCACGGTTCGCTGGGCGCCGGTGCTCTGACCACCACCTACACGGCTTCTCAGGGTCTGCTCCTGATGATCCCGAACATGTACAAGATCGCGGGCGAGCAGCTCCCGGGCGTCTTCCACGTCTCCGCGCGTTGCGTCGCTTCCCACGCCCTGAACATTTTTGGCGATCACTCCGACGTCATGGCTTGTCGTCAGACCGGCTTTGCCATGCTCGCCGAGGGCAACGTCCAGGAGGTCATGGACCTCTCGCCGGTGGCTCACCTTGCCGCCATCGAGGGTAAGACCCCGTTCCTCAACTTCTTCGACGGCTTCCGCACCAGCCACGAGATCCAGAAGGTCGCCATGTGGGACTACAAGGATCTTGCCGATATGTGCGACATGGACGCCGTCCAGGCTTTCCGCGACCACGCGCTCAACCCTGAGCACCCGCACACCCGCGGCAGCCATGAGAACGGCGATATCTTCTTCCAGAACCGTGAGGCCTGCAACAAGGTCTACGACGAGCTTCCCGCCGTCGTCGAGGGCTACATGAAGAAGATCAACGAGAAGCTCGGCACCGATTACGGCCTGTTCAACTACTACGGCGCTCCCGATGCCGATCGCGTCGTCGTGTGCATGGGCTCCTTCTGCGACGTGCTCGAGGAAGTCATCGACTACCTCAACGCTCACGGCGAGAAGGTCGGCCTGGTCAAGGTTCGCCTGTTCCGTCCGTTCTCCATCAAGCACTTTGTCGACGTTCTCCCCGAGACCGTCAAAAAGATTGCCGTCATGGACCGCACCAAGGAGCCGGTTCCATCGGCGAGCCGCTCTACCAGGACGTCGTCTCCGCTCTCTACGAGGCCGGCAAGACGGGTATCAAGGTCGTCGGCGGCCGTTACGGCCTGGGCAGCAAGGACACGCCTCCCGCGTCCGCGTTCGCTGTCTTCGAGGAGCTCAAGAAGGACGAGCCCAAGCGCGAGTTCACCATCGGCATCGTCGATGACGTGACCAACCTGAGCCTGCCCGAGGCCGAGGATGCGCCCAACACCGCAGCCCCCGGCACCATCGAGTGCAAGTTCTGGGGTCTGGGTGGCGACGGTACCGTCGGCGCCAACAAGAACTCGATCAAGATCATCGGCGATCACACCGACAAGTACGTTCAGGCCTACTTCCAGTATGACTCCAAGAAGACCGGCGGCGTCACCGTCTCGCACCTGCGCTTTGGTGATTCCCCGATCCGCTCGCCGTACTACGTGACCAAGGCCGACTTTGTCGCTTGCCACAACCCCAGCTATATCGTCAAGGGCTTCAAGATGGTCCGCGACGTCAAGCCGGGCGGTACCTTCCTGGTCAACTGCCAGTGGAGCGACGAGGAGTTCGCCGAGCACATGCCCGCTGTGGCCAAGCGCTACATCGCGAACAACAACGTCAACGTCTACCTGATTGACGCTATCGACCTGGCCGCCAAGGTCGGCATGGGCAAGCGCACCAACACGGTGCTCCAGTCCGCCTTCTTCGCGCTGGCCAAGGTCCTGCCCGCCGAGGACGCCCTGCAGTACATGAAGGACGCGGCTACCAAGTCCTACATGAAGAAGGGCCAGGCCATCGTCGACGCCAACCACAAGGCTATCGATGCCGGCGCTACCGCCTTCCGTAAGTTCGAGGTTCCGGCCGACTGGGCAACTGCCGAGGATGCCGCTCCCGTCGAGCTCTCCGAGGAGACCAAGTCTGCCATCGCCCAGCAGGTCAAGAACCTGCTCGAGCCCATCGATCGCATGGATGGCGACAGCCTGCCCGTTTCCGCCTTTGTCGATTGCGCCGACGGCCAGTTTGAGCTGGGCGCCTCCGCATACGAGAAACGCGGCGTCGCCGTGGTCGTTCCTCACTGGGACGAGACCAAGTGCATCCAGTGCAACCAGTGCGCCTATGTGTGCCCGCATGCCACCATCCGTCCGTTCGCGATGACCGAGGACGAGGCTGCCGCCGCGCCCGAGGCTACCCGCACGCTCGACGCCATGGGCCCCAAGGCCAAGGGCATGAAGTTCACCATGGCCGTGTCCCCGCTCGACTGCATGGGCTGCACCAACTGCGTCAAGGTCTGCCCCAAGGGTGCCCTCGAGATGGTTCCCACCGAGCAGGAGATGGACCAGCAGCCCGTTTGGGACTACATGGTCGAGAACGTCTCCGAGAAGAAGGAGCTCATCGCGGCCAACGTTAAGGGCAGCCAGTTTAAACAGCCCTACCTGGAGTTCTCTGGCTCCTGCGCCGGCTGTGCCGAGACCGCTATGCACGTCTGGTGACCCAGGTCGCCGGCGACCGCATGTTCATCTCCAACGCCACCGGCTGCTCCTCCATTTGGGGCAACCCCGCTGCCACCGCTCCTTACTGCAAGGACAAGGACGGTCACGGCCCGGCGTGGAACAACTCCCTGTTCGAGGACAATGCCGAGCACGGTCTGGGCATGGCCGTGGGCTATGAGGCTGTTCAGCACAAGCTGATTGCCGCCACCCAGGAGATCATCGCCGCCGATGGTCCGTCCGACGAGCTCAAGGCTGCCGGCCAGGCTTGGATTGACTCTGTCAACGACGCCGAGGCCTCCAAGACCGCTGCCGCTGCCTACGTTGCCGAGCTCGAGAAGTGCGGCTGCGAGGCTTCCAAGGCAATCCTCGCCGACAAGGCTTACCTCACCAAGAAGTCCTTCTGGATCTTCGGCGGCGACGGTTGGGCCTACGACATCGGCTTCGGTGGTCTGGATCACGTCCTGGCTTCCGGCCACAATGTCAACGTCTTTGTCTTCGACACCGAGGTTTACTCCAACACCGGCGGTCAGGCTCCAAGGCCTCGAACCTGGGCCAGGTCGCTCAGTTCGCCGCTGCCGGTAAGGTGACCAAGAAGAAGTCCCTGGCCGAGATTGCCATGAGCTACGGCTACGTCTACGTGGCGCAGGTCGCCATGGGCGCCAACCCGGCTCAGACCCTCAAGGCCATCCACGAGGCCGAGGCCTACGACGGCCCGTCCCTCATCATCGGCTACAGCCCCTGCGAGATGCACTCCATCAAGAAGGGCGGCATGCAGAACTGCCAGGCCGAGATGAAGAAGGCTGTCGAGTGCGGTTACTGGAACCTCTTCCGCTTCAACCCCGAGGCTGCTGCCGGCAAGAAGTTCTCGCTCGATTCCAAGGAGCCCGCGGGCGGTTATCAGGAGTTCCTGATGAACGAGGCCCGTTACGCTTCGCTGACGCGTTCCTTCCCCGAGCGCGCCGAGGAGCTCTTCAAGGAGAACGAGCAGGCCGCTATGGATCGCTACGCTCACCTGCTGAAGCTCAAGACGGTGTACAACGAGGCTTAGGTCTCCCACCGCAGGATCTGAGGGCTGACCTTCGCGGACGTCCTCGGACATGAAAGAACCCCCGCTGCGCACTACGTGCGGCGGGGTTCTTTCGTCCTGCGGAGTGTCCGCGAAGGTCACGCCCTCAGATCCTGCTACGCTACGTCTCGGATTGTGTGGCTGATGAAGGACGTGGTTGGTGGGGTGCCTTGTCCCGGTCGCTGTTTCGCGGCTTTGGCATAGAGGGGGATTTGG
>ENA-OQEX01000661-OQEX01000661.1-human-gut-metagenome-genome-assembly--contig:-NODE-661-length-16809-cov-11.421053_pt1 | contig 16809 bp, 23 predicted proteins | sample MGYA00242802_ERZ504649 | MGnify/ENA primary metagenome ERZ504649 (study PRJEB26092, sample SAMD00036194) | human gut metagenome | host: Homo sapiens | study: EMG produced TPA metagenomics assembly of...
CCGATGCCCTGACCGCGCGAGTGAAGGGCGCGGTTGGGGCGGGCGGCCCGGCGCGAGCGTCGCTCGGCGAAGTGTCCGAGATGATCGATGTTGTTCGCTTGGGTCTTTCGGCCGGTCTTTCGTTTGATGCGGCGCTTGAGATTTTCTGCGCCAACCGCCGGTCAGTGCTGGCTCTTCGCCTTGAGCGGGCCCGCATGGCGTGGCAGGTGGGCGTGGGCACGCGTGAGGACGAGTTGTTGGCCGCCGCGCGCGACCTGGACGTGCGAGCGCTCGAGACCTTTGCCATCACGGTGGGGCAGGCGCTCGCCCTGGGTGCCCCACTTGCCGAGACGCTGGCCGCTCAAAGTCGCGAGATCCGTGCAGCTCATCGCGCCGCGGTTGAGCGCGAGATCGAGCGTGCGCCCGTCAAGCTGCTGATTCCCACCGGCACGCTCATCTTGCCGGCGTTGCTTCTGTCCATATTGGGCCCGCTGCTGGGAGCAGGCGGGATGATGTAGGGAGGAATACATGAACACGATGGTCGAAGTTGCTGACAAGGCTTGGAACTGGGCTTTTTGCCGGGCGATCCGCGCTCGCCAGCATGCCAAGGAACTGTTGCAGGAGGAGAGCGCGCAGGGTACCACCGAGTACGCCATTTTGGTGGGCGTGCTTGTGGTGATCGCGATTATTGCCATCGTTGCATTTAAAGGCAAGGTTAAAGAGCTATGGGATGCGATCAGCGAGGGCATCAACAGCCTGTAGAGGGCGAGCGCCCCATCGGGGTGCTGCTGGTGTTTGCTTGCCTGATCGTGGCGATAGCGGCGGTGCTTTGGGGGCTTAACTCCGCGCGGCAGCAGCGTCCTGGGACCGCCTTCGACTCGGGCTCAGATTCGGCGGTGGCGTCTCAAAAAGATGAGACGCGAGATGCGGACGATTCGGATGCCGCTGTCACGGCGCAAACCTTTCTGCGGACGCTCGACAAGCGGTCTGCCACTGCGACGGATTCGCCTGAGGGCAACGCGATTGCGGTCCGGCTTGCATGGTCCGAGGACCGACCGATGACCGAGGCAGCGGCGGATATGTTACGCGCCTACCGCGAGGTGTCAACGGCCCAGCTCGCCCTGAGCGGCTATCTCGATATTAAGGGCAACGTATGGGGCGCCATCGTGCGCGATGGACGCGGCTGGTCGATATGGTGACGGTTGCTGCGGATGTCGGCGATGCCTCGTGCCGCCTGCGCGTGATCCGCCTGAGCCCGCAGGCATCGAACTCAAAGGAGGGGTCGTGAAATGCATGACGTCCTGCGCGAGGAATCTGCCCAGGCGACGGTCGAATACGCCATCGTCACGGTGGCGCTGCTTTCCATCGTGCTGGCGATCGCGGGACTTTGGCGTGCTGGCACCGATGGGCGCTTGGCGGCGCTGGTCGAGCGGGCGGCATCCCATGGCGTTGCCTCGACGTCGGTTATCGACGCCGCTGCGGGCGCTAAGGACATCGCGTTGTATTGATATCGCGCGCGAGGACCGGGCGCAGTCTACGGTCGAGGCCGCTTTTTTGCTGCCGACGTTTCTGACGCTCATCCTTCTCGCACTGCAACCGGTGTGCCTGCTCTATACGCGCGCGGTCATGGAGTCTGCCGCCGCCGAGACCGCGCGGCTCATGACCACGACGACGGCGGAGGACGATGATCTTAAGGAGTTCACCCGCCGCCGGCTTGCCGCAGTGCCCAACGTTTCGATCTTTCATGCCGGCGGGCCGTTGTCGTGGGATATCGAGCTTGGCCGGGCCGGTGCGGGTGGCGTCTCGTCCGTGTCCGTTTCCGGCGAGGTCAAGCCGTTGCCTGTGATCGGTGCGTTTGCGCAGGCTATGGGTGGTACCGCCGAGGGCGGCTACGTTGAGCTCAAGGTCAATGTCTCGTATCAATCGCGTCCCGAATGGCTGGAGGGAGATTATGATTCGTGGATTGCTGCATGGGATTAAGCGTTTCTGGTCTAGACGCGTTTTGACGCGCCGTCCGAGCTGCCATCGCAAACGAGGCGGCTTTATGGGTCGAGCCGGTATCGACCTGTTTATCGAAGACGGTGCCTACACCACGCTTTCCTCTGCCGTGGTCATCCTAGTGGTGCTCACGTTGTTGTTTTCGTCAACCGCGGCGATATGGAGCATGTCGCGTGCCGGGGATACCCAGGTGGCGGCCGATAGCGGCGCGCTGGCGGGTGCCAACGTAGTGTCGTCCTATCACACGGCTGCCACGGTGGTTGATGCGAGCATCTTGAGTCTGGGGCTGGCGGGGTTTGCCACGATCGGGACGGGCCTGGTCGCCATCCTCATCCCGGGTGCCGAGCCGGTTGCCGGCAATATGGTCGACACCGGGATTGGGATCATTAAAACGCGCAACAAGTTTGCCAAAAGCGCATCGGAAGGCTTACAGAAAATCGAGACGGCTCTGCCGTATCTGGTTGCCGCGCGAGCTACACAGGCGGTGTCGGCGCAGGATACCGATAGCGTGAGCTATACCGGTACGGCGCTTGCCGTGCCCAGGACATCCGAGTCCGATTTCGTTGCGCTCGAGGGGTCCGAGATCTCGACCGATGCTATTAAAGACACGTCAGATGATTTAGAGCTCGCAGCCAAAAAGTTGAAGGAGGCTTCTGAGGATACGGCGAAAGCAAAAGAGCGCGCCTGGCTTGCGGACTGCGGCGGGTCGGACAAGGGCACGATTGGTAGCCGTTCGTGCATGTGGGAGCGCGCGAAGAAGCTGGCGTCGCTGCCGGGCGAGCTCAACCCACATTACGCATCGAGCGTCACGTGGGAGCCCCAGGTGGCGCTTGACCGAGCGAGAACATATTACCGTCAGCGCCTGGCTAACGAAAAGCCGCTTGGAAGCGGTGTCGAGATGCAGGCGGAGTCTGCCGCTCGAAAGGCGTTCTATCGGTATGCCGGCGAAGAGCTCGGGCGTGCCTCCATCGTGGACGACGGCACGAGCGTCGTCGCGGACCTGCCGCTGCTGCCGCGCAATGCGGACGAGGTCAGGGCGAGCGATCTTTATACCGATGCCGCGTGCCGACGAGCGGCAATGACGGCAAGACGTACATCCATTATGGAACTGGCTGCCCAAACTATAAAAAGGGAGCGCCGGGAGGACTGTCATCGGTTGCTGACTTTGACGGGAGAGAAGCATGCGACCGCTGCCATTTTGGAGTCAAGACACTGGGTGCCGTCGCCGCTCCTTCTACATCGATCGAAAACGGCTTCGAGTATCACTTTGACAAGTTCAAAGACGCCATGGAAGACTACGCCGAATGCCGCAACAAAGAGCTTGAGCTCGAGCGACAGACCGAAGGCGAGGCCGATCGCGCGGGAAGCGCATTCGATCAGGCCATTCAAGCGCTTTCGGGTGAGCGTCCGCGTATCGCGCCGCCCGGTCGCAACGGCGTGGTCGCCCTTGCGGTTTCGGGCGATATGACCAGCCCCGATCAACTTAACTCCTCGTTTAACACGGCGGTTGAGCTTGGCAGTCGCGGTGCCATCTCTGCCGCGGTGCTGGCGCCCGATGAGGCGACGGCGCAAAACAACGTGCTTTCGCGATTTTTCTCGACATTGAAGGAACGCTCGGGCGGCGTTGCCGGCGTGCTCGACGGCGTCATGGATGTTTGGGGACGGCTGCTCGTAGGATACGGTGATATCCAAGGTTCGGCCGACGAACTTATGGACGAGATGATTAAAGACCTAGGAGGGGGCGGCGGCGCGTTGGGCTCCATCGCATCGTGCTCGGCGATACCGTTTCGGCGTCCGTGGCGGCGCTGGGTTTGGAACCGTGCGACTTGCGCCTGCGAAAGCCGGTGCTGACCGATTCCGCCAACGTCATTAAGAGTCCGGGGTCTGACATTGCTGGTTTCTCTCAAGCGCAAGACAAGCTGCGAGGTATTCCGTTGGGCGTGACCGATCCCAAGGCGCTTTGCGAGGCGTTGGAATATCAAGTCGAACGCACCATTGGCGGTACGGTGTTCACGCTTGCGGAGATTCCTCTGCCCGGCGGCGGCTCCATCCCACTCACCGTCGATGTCGCCACGCTGGTTGGCGCTCTGGGCGGTGGGTCGTAATGAGTATCCGCATGCGTCTGCGTGAGGAGCGCGCCCAAGCGACGGTGGAGATGGCAGTGGTTACGCCCGTTTTGCTGGTGCTGGCACTCATCGTGTACAACGTCATGATCTTTGCCAGCGCTGTCGCGCGCTTCGACCGCGTGGTGCCCGACATCGTGTTGGCGCACGCCGTGGCGTCGGAGGGGGAGGGCGACGAAAGCTCTGCCGATGCCTCGGCGACGGTTCAGACACAAATTCTGAATGCCATGGAAGGCTATGACTTGCAGATCGAAGTGTCGAGCGAGCAAGGCGCGGAGGCATCGGATGGTGGCCTGCTCTCCCTATCCGGTACGTTTAGGACCTACACCTGCACCATGCACTATGAGCCGTGGCCGACTTCTCTCAGCATCGCTGGCGTTCCGCTGGGGGCGCCGACAACGTTGTCGCACGAGCGCGCGGTGACGGTCGATCCATGGCGTCCGGGGGTGGTCATGTGAGCGCGGTCTCGTCCTACATCGCTTACGCGCGGGCACTCAACAGGCTGGGTTGGACGCCGGCCGAGTTTGCGGTGGCGGAGTCGTTCGTCGTGCGCCTGCTCGGCATGCTGGGACGGCGTCCGGTTGCCGCCAACGGCCTGCCGCTCGTCATGGCGTTTCCGCACTGTTCCTCGGTCCACACGTGTTTTATGGCCTATCCCATCGATATCGCCTTTATCGACCGCAACGGCAACATCCTCGCACGCTATGAAAACGTCCGTCCGTGGCGCATGTGCTCTCACCCGTGCGCCTGGGCCGTACTGGAACGTCCCTCAATCCTCGCCTCGCTCCCTGCCCTCCAACAAGTGCCGGCGTAAGAATTGGCGACAGCGGACTTTCGTCATACGAAATTGGGTAAGATGGAGGAGAAGATGCATGGATGTTGAGATCCATCCCAACGCTAAAAAGCACCTGACGGAAAAGCAGGTGCTTAGCGCCTGGCTTGCGGTTACTGAGTGCATTCGTCGCGAGTCGAAGGACGAGCGCCGAGATGGCTTGCGATTGGATGGCTCCCAGACGGACGAAGCGTGGAGCTTGTCGCGGTCGAGCTTGTCCGTGGGTGGCTTATCATTCATGCCTTGTCTCCAGTCCAGAAGAAATTTTGCAGAAGATTGAACAGACTCGGCAAAGGGGTCGATGATGGGCAAGACGTATACGGCCGCTAATGGTCAGGTTGTAACGGATGAAATGATTGACGCGTGGTGCAAGTCGTACGAGCGCGGAGAGTTTCCGGATGGCGAACACACCGTTGGTGGGATTGTGCATGGACGGCCCCCACTCTCAGGTGAGGGGACGGCAACGCTGTCGGTCAAGATTCCTCTGGGAATGAAGGAGGCCATTCGTCGACGGGCGGCTGTCGAGGGGATGACGCCAAGTGAGTTTGCCCGTGCGGCTCTGAGTGAAAAACTTCTTGCTTCCGGCTGATGCCTCTGACGTGCCGATTTATAGAACCGAGACTGCGCTCAAAAACTTTTTTAAAATTCTCGGTTGACCGGAACGCGTCCTTGGTTATACTAATCAAGCCTTGAAACAAGGCACACCTCAAATGGCTGGGTAGCTCAGTTGGTAGAGCAGAGGACTGAAAATCCTCGTGTCAGGGGTTCGATTCCCTTCCCCGCCACCTTGAATTGACTAGGACCTCTGCAAAGGGGTCCTTTTCTTTTATGCAGCCCCCACATGGAATCGAACCCGTGAGGGCGCGGAGCTGAGTAAACGCGTAAGCGTTTGCCAGCGCAGCTCGCAAGGCGCGCAAGCGCCGCAGCGGTCCGTCCGCGCAGCGCGCGGACGCGATTCCCTTCCCCGCCACCTTGAATTGACTAGGACCTCTGCAAAGGGGTCCTTTTCTTTTATGTAGTCCCCTGCGGAAAGCGCATCCCAGACATTCCTCCCGCTTTTGCGTCACTTTTCAGACCATTCGGTCGCCTGTCCGCACGCGCGGGTATACTCAAAACGATACTTTTCCTATGCAATACGATGCGGGCTCGACCTGCACGATCCGAAGGGGGCAGTGATGGAGAGGATACTCGGCGTTAATCTCTCTGGCTGGTTTATTCCCGAGCTTGGGTGACCCCGTCGCTGTATGCGGCGACCGGCGCATCCAACGCGGCTGAGCTACAGGAGGCCATGGGCACCGCCGCCTATAACGAGCGCATGCGCCGTCATTACGAGACGTTTGTGAGCGAGGACGATTTTCGCCGTATGGCGCAGATCGGCCTCAACGCCGTGCGCCTGCCGGTGCCTTGGTATGCCTTTGGCTCACAGGAGTCCGATGCCTCCTACATCTCGGTTGTCGACTACATCGACCGCGCGATTGAGTGGGCTGCTAAGTACAACATTCGCGTGCTGCTCGATTTGGCAACTGTGCCCGGTGGCCAGGGCGATTCCAACGATTCACCCACCACGCCGGAGGCTGTCGCCGAGTGGCATTCGTCCACCAACGGCCGTCATGTCGCACTCGACGTGCTCGAGCGCTTGGCCGATCGCTATGGCGAGGCCGAGAGCCTGCTGGGCATTGAGCTGCTGGACACGCCGCAGATGAGCGTTCGCAAGAGCCTCTTCACCATGACGGATGGCATTCCTGCTCACTACCTGCGCAATTTCTATCGCGATGCCTACGAGCTCGTCCGTTCGTATATGCCCGAGGATAAGATCGTCGTCTTCTCGTCGTCGGGGCATCCCAGCGAGTGGAAGCATTTTATGCGCGGCGCCAAGTACAAGAACGTCTACATGGACCTTCACCTGTACCATTACCGCGACGAGTATGCGCTCGACATCACGAGCCCTCGCGGGCTGACGACGGCGATTTCGCGTAACAAGCGCGAACTTAAAGAAGCGATTTCGACTGGGTTCCCCGTGCTGGTGGGCGAATGGTCGGGCGCGGCGATCTTTGCCAACTCGTCGGTTACGCCCGAGGGCCGCAATGCCTACGAGCGCGTGTTTATCGCCAACCAGCTGGCTTCGTTTGCGCCGGCTGCCGGTTGGTTCTTCCAAACGTGGAAGACCGAGAAGCGCATTGCAGCATGGGACGCCCGCGCGGCGCTCGGTACGCTCGAGCGCGGCATGATTGAATAGGTTGATATGACGCAAAACAGCGCCCATACGGGCAAACTCTATGTGGTCGGCACGCCCATCGGCAACCTGGGCGACCTGTCCCCGCGCGTTGGTGAGGCTTTTGCCGCCGCCGATGCCATCTGCTGCGAAGACACGCGTGTGACGTCAAAGCTGCTGATGCACCTGGGCATTTCCAAGCCGCTTGTCCGTTGCGACGAGAATGTGATCGCTAGCCGCGCTGCCGGCCTGGTCGACCGTCTGCTGGCGGGGGAGACCCTCGCCTTTGCCTCGGACGCCGGCATGCCGAGCGTGTCTGATCCCGGCCAGGCGCTGGTCGAGGCGGCGCGTGAGGCCGATGTGCCCGTCGAAGTTATTCCCGGGCCCTCTGCTTGCGTCACGGCGCTCGTCTCATCCGGCATTCCCTGCGAGCACTTTTTCTTCGAAGGCTTTTTGGGCCGCAAGCACGGCGACCGCGTGCGCCGTTTGCAGCGCCTTGCCGTGGTGCCCGGCGCGCTCATCTTCTACGAGTCTCCACATCGCATCGTGGCGACGCTCGAGGCCGTGGCAGAGGTCTTTCCCCAGCGTGAGGTTGCCGTCTGCCGCGAACTCACCAAGCTGCACGAGGAGGTCTTGCGCGGGCCCGCTGCCCAGCTTGCCGAGGAGCTGTGTGCTCGCGGCGAGGTAAAAGGCGAGATCGCGCTGGTCATCGCACCGCCGAGCGAGGACGAGGAGGCCGGTATCGTGCCGGTTGGCGCTGCGGCGGCAGATCCCGACGAGGCCCTGCACGAGGATATCCGCGCCGCGCTCGAGGAGGGGGAGCCCGCCTCTGCGGTGGCCAAGCGCCTGTCTCAGAAGTATTCGCGCCGCAAGCGCGATGTCTATGCCATGGTGCTCGATATGCAATAGATGGAGGATATCCAGCCCTTGCGCTAGAATCATCCTCTGTATGCAACGTTTTTCTGGAGGACAAACCCCATGGATCAAAGCAAGCCTTCGTTCTTTATCACGACGCCATCTACTACGTCAACGCCGATCCGCACCTGGGCACGGCTTATTCCACCATCATCGCCGACGTTCAGGCTCGCTATCGCCGCTCCGCCGGCTATAACGTCAAGTTCCTGACCGGCATGGACGAGCACGGCGAGAAGGTCGCCGAGGCCGCAGCCAAGCATGGTATGACGCCGCAGGAGTGGACCGACAGCCAGGCCCCACACTTCAAGGAGCTTTGGAGCAAGCTCGAGATTTCCAACGACGACTTCATCCGCACCACCGAGCCGCGCCAGCATCATGCCGTGCAGTACCTGTGGGAGCGCATGAAGGAGTCCGGTTACCTGTATAAGGGCAGCTACGACGGCTGGTATTGCGTGCCTGACGAGACCTACTTCACCGATACGCAGGTCCAGAAGGGCGACGAGGAGTACGGCAGCGTCGGCCAGCACCTGTGCCCCGACTGCCACCGTCCGCTTGAGCGCGTGCAGGAGGAGTCCTACTTCTTTAAGCTTTCCGCCTTCCAGGACAAGCTGCTCAAGCTCTATGACGAGCATCCCGACTTTGTCGAGCCTGCGTTCCGCATGAACGAGGTGCGCAGCTTTGTCGAGGGCGGCCTTAACGACCTTTCCGTGAGCCGCACGAGCTTTGACTGGGGCATTCAGGTCCCGTTTGACGAGGGCCACGTGACCTACGTGTGGTTTGATGCGCTGCTCAACTATATGACCGCCGTCGGCTACGGTGTCGATACCGACGAGGCGCGTGCCGAGCTGGCCTATCGCTGGCCCGCGCAGTTCCACATCGTGGGTAAGGACATCATCCGCTTCCACTGCGTCATTTGGCCCGCCATGCTCATGGCCATCGGCGAGGCCCTGCCCGAGCACGTTTTTGCCCACGGCTTCCTGACCGTGCGCAATGCCGAGACCGGCAAGGCCGAGAAGATGTCCAAGAGCCGCGGCAACGCTATCGCTCCGCAGGACGTTATCGACATGCTGGGCGTCGAGGGCTATCGCTACTACTTTATGACCGACGTCGTCCCCGGCACCGACGGCGCCATCAGCTTCGATCGCATGGAGCAGGTCTACAACGCCGACCTGGCCAACAGCTGGGGCAACCTCATCTCGCGTTCGCTCAACATGAGCGGCAAGTACTTTGACGGCTGCGCGCCCGCCAAGCCCGCATCGTTCGATGCGTTCGACAACCCGCTGGCAAAGATCGCCGACGGCCTGGTCGAGCGCTACATGGCCAAGATGGACGTGCTCGATTACGGCGGAGCCAAGGACGAGGTCATGGAGCTCATCCACGCCGCCAACCACTACATCGAGGACTCCGAGCCTTGGCACTTGCCAAGGACGAGGCCAAGGCTGACGAGCTGGCGTTTGTGATCTACAACCTGCTCGAGGCCATCCGCATTGCCGCTCACCTGCTGATGCCGCTCATGCCTCAGACCTCTGCCGAGGCCCTGCGCCGCCTGTCCTGTGAGGGCGAGGCCGCGAGCGACGACCTCAAGGGCATTTGCACTTGGGGCCTGCTTGCCGGCGGTCAGCCCGTCGAGAAGGGCGATCCGCTGTTCCCGCGTCTGGCGTAGAGACCGCGCGAGCGCCATATCGGCAATTTGCTGTTTAGCTGTAAGGGCATGGCCGCCACGGTCCATGCCCTTTTGTTTCAAGACGCCGCCATCATGCTAAGGAGGCAACCATGACAACTTCGCCTTTGGCAAACCCCACGGCCACCAGGGAGCTGCTGGAGGAGTTTGGCCTTGCGACCAAGCATCGCCTGGGCCAGAACTTTCTAATCGACAATCATGTGATCGAACGTATCTGCGAGCTTGCCGAGCTTGCAGGTGACGAGCGCGTACTCGAGGTGGGTCCAGGTTGCGGTACGTTGACACTTGCGTTGCTGCAGGAAGCGGCGTGCGTTACGTCCATTGAGGCCGATCCCGAGCTTGAGCCGGTGCTCGATGCCCACGCCGCCGACTATGCCAACTTCCGCTTTATCATGGGCGACGCGCTTAAGGTGGGCCCGGAGCAGATTGAGCAGGCTGCGGGCGGTGAGCCGACGGTATTTGTCGCGAACTTGCCCTATAACGTGGCGGCGACGATCATTTGCAATTTTTCCAGACGATGCCGGCGCTCAAGCGCGCCGTCGTCATGGTGCAAAAGGAGGTTGCCGATCGCATTGCCGCAGTGCCGGGCAACAAGAACTATGGCGGCTATACGGCAAAGCTTGGCCTGTATGCGCAGGTAACGGGTCGCTTTGAGGTGCCGCCGCGTTGCTTTATGCCGGCGCCACACGTGGACTCGGCCGTCGTGCGTATCGACCGTGTTGACGGTGTGGTGCCCAAAGGACTCGATCGCGAATTTGTAGCCCGCGTGATTGATGCTGCATTTGCTCAGCGTCGCAAGACCATCCGCAATTCCATGAGCGCCAACGGCTTTGCCAAGGACGTGCTCGATGCCGCCTTTGAGGCTTGCGGTATCGCACCCACCACGCGCGCCGAGACGCTCGGCGTCGCCGACTTTGTGTGCCTGGCTCGGGAGCTTTCCCATGACGCTTAATGCCGAACGCGTGACGTTTACCAAGAAAAAGAAGACGGTTGCTTGTCCCGTGCCCTTGGCACCGCTTGCCGACACACATGCGCATCTGCTTTCGTTCTGGGGCAAGGATATGCCCGAGACACTCGTGCGTGCCAAGGCGGCAGGCATCGACCTGTTGGTGACGGTCTTCGACCCCATCGCCGACAAGCGCAGCGTGACGGACTATAGCGACTGGCTGACGCGCGAAATTCTGCCGATGCAGGATATCCCGCAGATCAAGTATCTTGCCGGCGTGCATCCGTATGGCGCGCCGGACTATACCGACGACATTCACGCGCAGGTTGTTGCTGCGCTTGATGACCCTTTGTGCGCCGGTATTGGCGAAATCGGTCTGGACTACCACATGGATTACGACGACGACATCACGCCGGCGCCCCACAGCGTGCAGATTGATTGCATGGCACGTCAGCTCGAAGTCGCCGTGCGCTGCAATGTGCCGGTGGAGTTGCACCTGCGGCACGAGGACTCGGATGGGGAGCGCACCTCGCATATGGATGCGTACAACGTGCTTCGTGAGGTGGGCGTGCCCCAGGCCGGTTGTGTGCTGCACTGTTTTGGCGAGGACCGCGCCACGATGGAGCGCTTTGTGGAGCTGGGCTGCTATATCGCCTATGGTGGTGCGGCTACCTTTAAGCGCAACGACGACGTGCGCGAGGCATTTGCGGCAACCCCACTCGATCGAATTTTGTTCGAGACGGATTGCCCGTATATGGCTCCGGAGCCATCCGCGGTCTTGAATGCGAGCCCGCAATGATCTCCATTACGGCAAACGCGCTGGTTAACGACCGTGTCGATCGCACTGGTGAGGACGCCGAAACAATCGCGCATGCCGCTTGGGAAAATGCCTGCAAACTTTTTCAAAAATAGTTCTTGCGTTCGCGGTGGCGCTCCGTTATTCTAATTCCTGCACGCGGGCGTGGCGGAATTGGCAGACGCGTACGGTTCAGGTCCGTATGGGGGCAACCCCATGAAGTTCAAGTCCTTTCGCCCGCACCATTGATTGAAAGAGCTCCCAGCAATGGGAGCTCTTTTGTTATGGGCTCATCGCAGGGACTTGAACCTGTGAAGGAGCGAGCGTCAAGAAAACGCGGAGCGTTTTTAGCGAGCTGGCGAGTCCGCCGGCAGGCGGGCGAAGCGGTGCGGATCCGCGAAGCGGATACGCGGACGTCCTTTCGCCCGCACCATGGATTGAAAGAGCTCCCAGCAATGGGAGCTTTTTTGTTATGCACGATCTCCTTGGACGGGTATCCTAATGCCAACGTGTGCCTATCAGAGGAGAGACCATGCTGTTTTCCGGTATCATCGCCGCCCTTACCAGCCTTTTGATTCCCATCATCATCCTGTTGTTGCTGCTCCCCAACGCCTGCTACGTCGTTGAGCAGCAGCACGCTGTGATCATCGAGCGCTTGGGTAAGTTCAATCGTATCGTCAACGCGGGCTTCCACGTGAAGGTGCCCGTGATTGACCGCAAGGCCGCCACGGTGAGTCTGCGCACCATGAAAAATGGTTTTGGCATCGACGTTAAGACCCAGGACAACGTGACCATTGGCCTTGAGGTCTCCGCTCAGTACCACGTGAGCTATGACATGGGCGCCGGCCCGGCAGATTCGGGCATCTACAAGAGCTACTATATGCTGCAGGAGCCCGTCGACCAGATGCGCGACTTCATCACCGACGCCCTGCGCTCCTCCATCCCCGTCTACACACTCGATGAGGTCTTTGCCAAGAAGGATGACATCGCCAAGGATGTCAACGCTACCGTTTCCGAGCAGATGGCCGCCTACGGCTTCACCCTCGTGTCGACGCTCATCACCAAAATCGCACTGCCGACCGAGGTTGAGAACTCCATGAACGACATCAACGCTGCCCAGCGCAAGCGCGCTGCCGCGCAGGAGCTCGCCGAGGCCGACCGCATCAAGCGCGTCACCGAGCGACCGCCGAGGCCGAGGCTATGGAAAAGGCGGGTGAGGGCATCGCCAACCAGCGCAAGGCCATCGCGCTGGGTATCAAAGATTCGCTCGAGATCATCCAGGAGACGGGTGTCGGCAATGACGAGGCCAACCAACTGTTCATGTTTACGCAGTGGTCCGAGATGATGACGGAGTTCGCTCGCACGGGTAAAACCTCGACGGTCGTGCTGCCGAGCGACTTTTCGCAGTCGGCCTCGATGTTCGAGCAGATGCTGGCCGCCGGCAAAGTTCAAAACGATTCGAAGGAGTAGACGCGCGTGAAATACACCGTCGTTTGCGTCGGTAAGCTCAAGGAGCGCTTTTGGAAGGACGCGTGCGCTGAGTACACCAAGCGCCTAGGTGCCTATGCCAAGGTGGATATCCGCGAGGTGGCCGATATCGACCCGGCTAAGGCGGGCGGCGTGGATGCCGCGCGCGACAAGGAGGGGGCGGCGATTCTTGCCGCCTTGCCATCTCGAGCGCATGTGATCCTGCTGGCTATCGAGGGCAAGGAGCGCTCGAGCGAGGAGTTTTCGGCGAGGCTCGACGATCTTATGCTGCGAGGCAGCAGCGACATTGCCTTTGTAATCGGCGGTTCGGACGGCGTGAGTGATGAGGTGCGCGCCCGCGCCGACGAGATGCTCAGCTTTGGACGCATTACCTTGCCGCATAACCTGGCGCGTGTGGTGCTGCTAGAGCAGATTTACCGTGCCTGCAAGATCAGTCGTGGCGAGCCGTATCACAAGTAGGTCGGCAATACGAAACAATAGCGTGGGACAATGACTTTCGTTTTTGAGGAACGCATCTGAGAGGACTGTGTGATATGAAGATCGGATTTGTCGGTTTTGGCAATATGGCGAGTGCTATGGCCGATGGCTGGATCGCTGCCGGTGTAGCTGCGAGCGATATGTGCGCCTGTGCGGGTCGCTACGACGCGCTGGTTGAGCGCTGTGAGGTGCGTGGGATGGCCGCTTGCCACGATGCCGCCGAGGTTGTCGCCGCATCCGATATCGTGGTCGCTGCGGTCAAGCCGTACATGATCGAGAAGGTATTCGCCCCGCTCAAGGATGCTCTTGCCAAAAAGGTCGTTCTGTCGGTTGCCTGGACCTGGGACAGTGCTAAGTGGGAGCAGGTCCTGCCGGGCGTCGCGCATATCTCGACGGTGCCCAACACGCCGGTTTCGGTGGGCGAGGGTGTCATCGCCTGCGAGAAGTCCTCTACGCTCAACGACGAGCAGCGTGCTGCTGTGCTCGACCTGCTCGGTAAGCTTGGCGCTGTCGTCGAGCTCGATACGAGCCTGCTGTTTGTGGGCGGCACCGTGGGCGGTTGCGCTCCGGCATTCGTCGCCATGGCGATCGAGGCCCTGGGCGATGCGGCGGTCAGGCACGGTATCCCGCGTGCCGATGCCTATCGCATTGTGAGCCAGATGGTGCTGGGTACGGCAAAGCTGCAGCTCGCAACCGGTCAGCATCCTGCGGCGATGAAGGATGCCGTGTGCTCGCCCGGTGGTGCCACCATCAAGGGCGTCGTTGCGCTCGAGGACGCCGGCATGCGCAGCGCCCTAGTCAAGGCAATCGACGCAACCCTCCAGTAAACCGACCAAAAAGGGACAGGTTTATGTTGGCAGGTTTTTCCTGCGGTTTTGTCCTTTTAGCGAAAAACGCCCCGCAACTGGTTCAATTCCAGTTGCGGGGCGCTTGCGTTTGCCCAGAGAAAACCGACCAAAAAAACCTGTCCCTTTTTGGCAGGTTAGTCCCAGAAGCTGTCTTCTTCGTCCTCGGACTTGGGGCCGCGGTCGACATACATCTTATGGGTGCGCTTCTCCATTACAAAGGCAAGAATCGCAAACAGCAGGATGCCGCCGGCGAAAAGGATGGCAAAACCGGTGCGGGTGCCAAACAAAAAGGAAAAAACTGCGTCCATTGGGTGCCTTCTTGCGTAGTTGGGTTGGGTCGTAAACGCTCATAAGTATATACTTGCCCATACATGTACAAGGTTGCAACCTAAATGGAATGTATATCGCCGGAGGATCTAATGCTTGATATCAAGTTTGTTCGCGAGAACCCCGATGCCATCGATACCGCCATGGCCAACCGCCAGACGTCTTGGGATCGCGAGAAGTTCTTTGAGCTCGATGACGAGCGCCGCGCCGTCATCACCGAGGTCGAGGAGCTCCAGGCCACGCGTAATGCCGAGTCCAAGAAGATCGGCGCCCTGATGAAGGAGGGCAAGAAGGACGAGCCGAGGCCGCCAAGGAAGCCGTGCGCGCCGTCAACGAGAAGATTGACGGTCTGGCCGAGCGCCGCACCGCTCTCGAGCAGGAGCAGTACGACTTCATGGCTCACCTGCCCAACATCCCTTGCGAGGCCACACCGTACGGCAAGGACGAGGACGAGAACATCGAGCGCCGTCGTTGGGGCACCCCGCGCGAGTTCGACTTCGACTTTAAGCCGCACTGGGATCTGGGCACCGACCTCGATATCCTTGACTTCGAGCGCGGCAACAAGCTCTCCGGCAGCCGCTTCACCGTTCTCGGTGGCGCCGCGCCCGTCTTGAGCGCGCCTCATCAACTTCTTCCTCGACACGCACACCAGCCGTGGCTTTAAGGAGTGGTGGCCGCCCATCGTCGTCAAGCGTCAGACCATGTTTGGCACGGGTCAGCTGCCCAAGTTCGAGGACGACGCCTATCACGTCTCGGGCGATAACTTCCTGATTCCCACCGCCGAGGTCGTGCTTACCAACCTGCACGCCGGCGAGGTTCTCGACGCCGACACCCTGCCGCGCCGCTACACCGCCTTCACCCCCTGCTTCCGCGAGGAGGCCGGCTCCGCTGGTCGCGACACCCGCGCATCATTCGCCAGCACGAGTTCGACAAGGTCGAGATGGTCAAGTTTGTTAAGCCGGAGGAGTCCGACGAGGAGCTCGAGAGCATGACCGCCGAGGCCGAGTACCTGCTGCAGCAGCTGGGCCTTCCGTATCGCGTGATTAGCCTGTGCACCGGCGACCTGGCTTCTCTGCCCGTCAGACCTACGACATCGAAGTCTGGCTGCCGAGTTACAACGCCTACAAGGAGATCAGCTCCTGCTCCAACTGCGGCGACTTCCAGGCCCGTCGCGCCAACATCAAGTATCGTGACCCCGAGAACTTCAAGGCTCGCGCTACCTGCATACCCTCAACGGTTCCGGTCTGCCGGCTGGCCGCACCATGGCCGCTATTCTGGAGAACTACCAGACGCCGACGGTACCATCACGATCCCCGAGGTTCTGCGTCCTTACATGGGCGGCCTCGAGAAGATCGAGCCGGTCGCGTAGGTTTGCTGCATAGGCGATTTGCAAGGGCGCTCCTTTCCGGGGCGCCTTTTTTGTGCGCAGAGCCTTACCATATCGTGCGGACAGCTCAATAGAAAATACACGAACAAACGTTCTGTATACAGCCATCCACCTGCTATGCTTTTGTTAGATAGAAGCGAGAGGAAGGGGATGCGATGGAGCTGTTTGATGAGCGGGTAGTTTTGTTTGAGAGCGATGAAGGTGGGGAACGTCTTGCGGTAACGTGTGAGCCATCGGGCATGGGAGGTTTGGTGGTGCGGCAGACGAGTGAGGGTCCGTTGACCCAATGGTGCTTTGAGGAGTCGCCGCATGTAGTCGAGACCTTTGTGACGCACGAGGGGCTCGTGGCGCTTGAGCAGTTCTATGGGGTCCGGACATCTAATCAGGTTGCTCGCATGTTGAGCATCTCATTTGCCGATTATGACTGTGCCCAGCGGGTGAGATCGCTCTTGAGGGAACTTGATGCTAAGTTTGACGTGATCGAAAAGCCAATCGATCGTACGGGGAACGGCGGTATATGCGGAGCAGCATGACAAGACTGCGTTCCACAAAAAAGTTTGAAATTGTGCTTGACTCCAACTTACTAAAGTGGTTTTATATGTCTTGCGCTGCGGCGTTACCTCAGCTGGATAGAGGGTCTGACTACGAATCAGAACGTCATAGGTTCGAATCCTATACGCCGCACCATTGAACTTAAAGCCTCCGGCGACGGGGGCTTTTCTTTTATGGCAACGCCGCATGGATTCGAACCTCGGTCGAGGCGCGAGCGTAAAGCGGACGCGGAGCGTCCGTAGCGAGCG
>ENA-OQEX01000665-OQEX01000665.1-human-gut-metagenome-genome-assembly--contig:-NODE-665-length-16750-cov-5.786801_pt1 | contig 16750 bp, 18 predicted proteins | sample MGYA00242802_ERZ504649 | MGnify/ENA primary metagenome ERZ504649 (study PRJEB26092, sample SAMD00036194) | human gut metagenome | host: Homo sapiens | study: EMG produced TPA metagenomics assembly of...
ATTTGGAAAAGGCAACGCAACAAAATACTAATAAACAAAATACTAAAAGACAAAGTACTAATCTATCAGGGCCGACAGGCGAATCCGCAGATTTTGACCAGATGGAAGCACAGGTACGGGAGGAGTTCCGGGAACGGCTGGAAATTGACGCCCTTGCCCAGCGGTACGACCCCGACAAGCTGGAGGAACTGCTGGACAACATTGTGGAGATGTACTGCTGTCCTCGGCAGACCCAGTATGTCGGCAAGCAACCGCAGACCACCAAAGCCATCCGGCTGCGGCTGGACAAGCTGACCAGCCAACACATTGAGTACATCTTCGATGTGATGTCCAACACCACCCAGCCCATCAAGAACATCATGGCCTATCTGCGCACCACCATCCTGAACGCCCCCACCACGATGGAGCACTACTATCAGGCGCAAGGCAACTGGCTGACCGCACAGAATCGGAAGAAGTAAGCGCTGTTTTCCACAAAGAACGCAACACCTGTTGAAAATGCAAAGGAGAATTTCCATGAAGAACACGAACGCCGTCCGCACCGAGATCCATTACGCCCAAATCGGGGAGTATCAGCTGCCACTGCTCACCCTGCCGCAGACCGATGATTACGAACCGCTGGGCAAGTATAGTCGGATGCGGCTGGCCTATCTCAAAAATCAGCGCCCCGTGCTGTACAACCAGATGCTGCTGAACGGCACGCTCTGGCCGCATTTGCAGGATGTCCAGAGCGCCGCCTCAGAACAGCTGGAGCGCACGATTGCGGCCTTGGCAGACAAGTTCCCTGCGCCGGACAAAGAGCGCGCACAGCTTCTCTGGGTGGCGCACATGAATGGGCTGAAAGCGCAGGCGGAAGAAGTGGTGGTGAGGGAGATCGTGTATCAATGATTTTTCTTGTCTATCCGTATGAACATGGTATAATGGAGTAAAGGAGTGTGATACCATGAGCCCAATCAAAACGCCGACCAGCATTCAGTTGCTCGAAAAGCAAGAAACCCGGACAAGCCGTGGGATGCTCTCAAAGGGCTGGTATCGTGTGGACGACCAGCTTGTCATGGTAAAAGGCAATTCTATTACTGAGGCTCGAACAGCTGGATATGAGCCCTATTCAGAGGTCATGGCATCACTGATTGCAGAGGCACTAGACTTGCCTCATGTAAAATATACGCTGATGCCTGCTAAATTTTTCCCAGATATTAAAACCTATTCCTGTGATGTGGTCAGCGTTTGCCCCAAGTTCACAACGGACGATGAACAACTGTATCATTTTGCAGACTTGGCTGACGCCCATTTTCTTGCCAGCGGTCAGGCCGCTTCACCGGAGGCACTGTTTCAGTATGCGACAGAATTGTATGGCAAGAAGTGGCTCTATCAGATGTTGCGTTCGATGCCTTTATCGGCAACGAAGACCGCCACGAAAACAATTTTGATGTAATCGTCCGGGATGGAAAAATTATGCTCCGCCTATTTACGACAATGGCGGCAGTCTGCTTGCATGGGCAATCGACGAGGAATTGACTGACACGAAGCTCCGTTATCAGTTCGACAAAGCCAAACCGTTCCGCAGTCGTCACGCCCAGCAGATCAAACTGATCGACGAGCCTGTGCTGCCTGTGCGTGATCTGGACACGCTGTATCAGGAGATTATGCAGCTATTTCGCCGATTCTTGCACTATTGAGTGAAAAACGAGCATCTGCGATCCGTCAGTATCTGAAATACCGTCTACATTACCTGAAAGCCGCCATGGGGTGATAAAATGGCCTATCTGAAATTGATGATGGATGAAAAAGAAATCGCCCACTTGAGCAAGATGGGCAGTCTTTTTGCGCAAATGAGGGTGTGCCGCAGTATTATCTGCCACTGAACCTTTTCATCGGTGACAAACGTGAAGTTCCATTAGTCGATGTGGTGGTTTGGGCAAAGAAGCGTATCTTTCCGAAAAATCGGATGGACTGTAAAGAAATCCTGAAACGGATGGGCCTACCGGACTACAATGCGTGGGAAATTGTTAAGCGTACCAATGCCTGCCTGATGGAAGATCCCTATTGGCTGCGATTCAGCGAAGATGAAACTTTTGAGGACACAACGCGCGGACGAGCCAGAAGGATTATGAATGAGAATCGGAAAAGCAGCTGATGCTAATTGATATCAACCTATATCAATTAGCAAGTACAACAAAGCCCACAGGTTGGATGGAATTCCAGCCTGTGGGCTTTGCTTTGCCATATTCGTGCAGTTTCTGCTCCGGTTCAGCGGCAGACCGGATCTGCGGCATCGTAAAGGGCTTGTGCCATGCGGCTGGCATCCTCCGGGGTCATCAGATCCTGCACCACATTGCGGACGGCAGTGCCCGCCGCAAATTCGTATTTCGGGATGGAGAACGGCATACAGAAAAGAGCAGCATATATCAACAGCCGCCCCTGCCAATATGCGAAAAATTTTTAATCGATTGCGCTTCCCGCGGTGGTTGGTTTTATGTCTGCGGTACGAATACCTTCTGCTAAAAAATATTACTGCAGCTATTGACAACCGCTCACCGGCTAATATATAATTAAATCGTATAAATTGCAAATTAACCATGCTGCCGGATTCGAGATTGATTTTATGAATCCTAAGGCAGTACCGCATAATTCCAGGCACAGCGCCTGACAAAACGTTGCTTCATCCGTCAGGCAAGAGTGGTGCGGTGTTTTATGAAAGAGCACGTAAATAAATTAAAATAGAAAAGAGGTAGCAACATGGAAAACTATGTCAGCATCAATTCGGATCGGTTGTGGGCGCGATTAAACGAGGTAGGGCATATTGGAAGTGATCCCAGAGGCGGAATCAGTCGTTTTGCTTGGGAACCCCCTTATAAGGAAGCCGTAATGCTCCTGATCCGGTGGATAAAGGAAGCGGGCCTGACGGCAAGGATCGATACCGTTGGAAATGTATTTGCCCGGCTGGAGGGCGATGATCCACATGCTCCGGCTGTGCTGAGCGGCTCTCATTTTGATACCGTACCTCAAGGAGGATGCTTTGATGGATTGGCTGGTGTAATGGGGGCATTGGAAGCGCTGGTTGCCATCAAAGAATCCGGACTTCCGCACAAAAAGCCTTTGGAAATGGTGGCCTTTATCAATGAAGAAGCCAGCCAATTTTTGGGCGGAACATTCGGAAGCAAGGCGATATGCGGGATGCTTCCGGACGACTACGCTTTTCATCTGCGCAATCGACAGACAGGTCAGCTTCTCAGCGATGCCATGAGAGAATTCGGGATGGGGTTGGATCCAGAAAGGTTAACAGAGAGTAAAATAGACCCCCACGCCTATTGTGGTTTTTTGGAAATGCATATAGAGCAGGGGCGGTATCTGTTGGACGCAGACAAACCCTTCTCCATTGTCAGCTGTGTTGCAGGCATTAAACAGTTTTATCTCCACTTTCATGGAACAGCAGCGCATGCCGGTGGAATGGCGATGTCGGATCGTCATGACGCTTTGGCCGCAGCGGCGGCAGTAATTTCCGCTGTGGAAAATCTGGCAAAGGAATGCAGCAAAGACACTAGAGGTACGGTTGGATATATTTCCGTGTTACCTTGTGAACACAATATTATCCCGGAGGACGTGACGATTTCCGTGGATTTCCGTGAAACGGAGGACATGAAGTGGGAAAAGCTCTATACGGATCTGATTGAGGTCACGAAGCAGGAATGCGCAAAACGGGGTCTATCTTGGACTGTGGAAACAACCTGCGACCTGAGACCGGCGCACTGCGCAACGGAACTGATCCATATTTTGGAAGAAGCAGCCGTCGGAACCGGATTTGAGAAAGACCGAATGATCAGCTTCCCCGCACATGACTCTATGAATATGTCGAGAATTATGCCGATGGGGATGCTGTTTTTGCGAAGCTCAAATGGCGGGCTCAGCCATTGCCCTGAGGAGTATACAACCCGTGATGATCTGGTCATTGGCACACAGATATTGACAAACGCTCTGTTTCTCGCGGCCAACCGAGAGAACTGAAAACAGAAAGGGACAGAAACCATGACAGCAGACTATTTGTTTATCCATGCGATTCTGATCACTATGCGTGGAAACGGCGTAGGTATTTTAGAAGATGGCGCTGTGGCTGTAACCGGAAACCGGATCAGCGCTGTCGGTGCTACGAAAGAGGTTCTTCAGGATTGGTCGGCGCATCGGGTGATTGACGCATCCGGAAAAGTGGTGATGCCCGGCCTCATCGATGCGCATATCCATACGGGAGATGGCTTGGTTCGCGGTGTGTCTCAGGATCTGAACAACTGGATGCAGCATGGGCTTTGGCCGTTTGAACAGGAATTGCGGAAGGATGTTGATGCAGTATGCAAAGGTTCCTTGATGAATATTGTAGAGGCACTCAAGGCGGGCACTACGACCTTCTGCGATTTTGATACTCCTATGACGCAGATCGTCCAAAACCATGTCAAGGTTGGAACACGAGCCAGAGTTGCCGAGCTTATCAGTGAGCTGCCAGAGGAAAATAAGACGGCTGTGGGTGAGCTGTACACCTTTGACCCGGCTCAGGGCAACCGAAAATTTCTCAGAAATCTGGATCTGATCCAGAAATGGAACGACCGTGAAAACGGCCGGATCACCTGTATGCTGGGACCGCAAGGCCCCGATATGTGCAGCAAGGAACTGCTTTTGGAGATACAAGAGGCTGCATTCAGGCTGGATACCGGTATCCACATGCATGTTTCTCAGGGTGATAGAGAGATCAACCAAATGATGAAGCGTTACGGAAAGCGTTCGATCCCTTTCCTGGACGAAATCGGATATCTGAATCACAGATTAATGGCAGTCCATCTGACAGAGGCAACCAAAGAGGAAACTCAGCTGCTTGCATCCAAGGGAGCAGGAATGATTTTATGCAGTGGGAGCATTGCAATTATTGATGGCATTATTCCACCGGCTGCAGAATTTTTGGAGGTCAGTGACAGATTGGCACTTGGTTCTGATCAAGCCCCCGGAAACAATTGCAATAATATGTTCAATGAAATGAAGTTTACGGCCATACTGAATAAGTGTAAGTTCAAAGATCCCTCGGTGTTCCCGGCAGGGAAGGTTTTGAGAATGGCGACCATTGAAGCAGCAAAGGCGATTGGTCTTGGAAACGAAATCGGTTCCATTGATGTCGGAAAAAAAGCAGACCTTCTGATGATCAATATGACTCAGCCGTGTCTGTCACCCATCATTCTCCACCCGGTACGCAACGTAGTTCCCAATTTGGTTTATTCTGCCAAGGGAAGTGAAGTGGAGCTGGTAATGGTAGACGGTAATATCCTTATTGAGAACTTCCAAGTCCTTACCGTAGACGAAAAGCAGGTCGTTCGGGATGCACAGGCGGCAGTGGAACGAGTCTGCAAAGCAGCAGAACTCCCTTTTTCTAAAATCCCCGAATCCAGACTGCACCGCATGATGCAGAATGATGAACTGTGAGGTATCCAGGTATGAAATATGATCTTGTCATTTACAATGCAAAAATTGTGACAGAGGAAGAGGTCTTTCTGGGATATATCTGTGTTTCTGACGGAAAAATTGCAGCCATGGGCTCCGATGCTCCGGTTTATGAGGCGGCACAGTCGCTGGACGCCAAAGGGATGCTGCTGCTTCCGGGAGCAATCGATACTCATCCGCATTTTTTTGAGCCCGGAGCAGAGGCGCGGGAGGATCTGGAACACGGAACCCAGGCCGCTGCCTCAGGCGGGTTTACGACGATATTGGATATGCCTAACACCCCCGAACACCCTGTACTTGATTTGGAGGCATTTGCGCTAAAACAGGAAAGGGCTGAACGAAAGGCGTTGATCGATTATGCATTCTGGGGTGCCGCAACGCCGAAAAATATAGAGCAGTTTGTTCCGCTGCACAAGCAAGGATGTGTAGGTTTCAAGGCATTTACGGTTTACGCCGGTTCCAACTACCCCTTTTCTGATGAGTATAGCCAGCTGAAGGAGATGGAAAAAGTCGCATCCTTCCATGGTATTTTTGGGGCTCACGCTGAAGACCGGACACTGGTCAACGGTTTTTCAAATGAGCACAAGGAGGAGCCTTGGTCTCTGGCAGTTCACGATGCAAGCCGTCCCTGGATTGCGGAGCTGACTGCAATCAATACCTTACTGCTTTATGCAGAAAAGACAGGATGCAAGCTGCATATCTGCCACATGTCCATTCCGGAAGGTGCTGAGCGAATCGCCTCTGCGCGCCGAATGGGCGTAGATGTGACTGTGGAAACCTGTGCTCACTATCTAACTCTGAATTATCAGGATCAGGCTTATCTGGGAACATTCGCTATGATCAATCCGCCTCTGAGAAGTCGAGACAGGATGGAACGCCTGTGGAAATATGTACTGGACGGAACCATCGACTACCTCGGAACAGATCACGCACCCTACCTGCTATCGGACAAGCTCCCACCGGATGGAGATTTGCGGAAGGCTGCCTGCGGTGCGCCCGAAATTGATGTTGCCATTCCTTTGATTCTGGAGGAAGGTGTCCGCAACAGAAAGATGCCGCTGCAGCGCTTTGCTGCATTTACATCAACAAATGCAGCAAAAAGATTTGGGTTGTATCCTCGAAAAGGTATTCTGGCTGTGGGGGCCGATGCGGACTTTTATTTGGTTGATATGGACACGAATTGGACCTATTCCCGCAAGAACAGCTTTTCTGCCAGTAAGCTCGATAAATTCGCGCACGAGGCAGGACTTTTCACTGCCGAATCGTCTCCACATGGGTTCGGGGCAATGCGGTTTATCGCGATGGTGTTATCAAGCAGAAGCCCGGCTATGGTCGGATGATACGTCCTGAATGGGATTCCCAAAAGGAAAAGGGATAAGCAACTGTCACACAATTCCCGTCTGACGCCTTAAGCGCCGCTCCGGCAGAGCCTGCGCAGTTTTGTCATAAGAAAAATGGGTGAACCACAGCCGTGAAGCCTGTGGTTCACCCATTTTGTTTGTATCTTTTCTTTTACGAGGAAACGCACTGGCCGGACGTACCGGGCGCGGGGCCGGTAGATTCCCGAACAATCAGCTGCGGCTCGCTAGCAAGTTTGAGAACGTCCGAATCACCCGTTGCCTTCAGCACCATATCAACAGCCAGTTCACAAAGTGCCTCGGTACAATAAGATACTGTAGTGATTTTGGGACGAGTCATAGTAGTCAGGTAGATATTATCAAAGCCGCAGATCGAAACGTCCTGAGGGACACGCTTATCCTCACTGTTCAGGACGCAGGAAAGCGCGCCGAATGCTACAAGGTCGTTTACGCCGATAACAGCTGTAATATCCTTACGTTTCAGCAGCTGCTCCATTATGGAATATCCGGCTTCCGCTTCGGACTGCCCGGAATCGCCCAACGGAGCAGTAAAAACCTGAAGCGTTTCCGGCGGCAGACCCGCATCGCGAATGGCACTTCTGATACCCTCCAGACGTTTCGTACGGGTCAGGGAGACCGAAGAAACAGAGCTCATCAGGAAAGCGATACTCTTGTGTCCCAGATCCAAAAGATACTTTGCCGCCAGATACCCACATCGAAACCCATTCAGGCTGATTGTGTTTAACGGAATATCGTCCGATTTCTCACTTAGTAGAACTACCGGGATGGTATGCGAAAGCTGGACAACACGTTTCATCCAATTGGGGGTAAACAGATAGATGACACCATCCATGTGCTTTTCCTCACACAAGTCCAGATAGGCCTTTTCACGTTCCGGATTGCGGTAAGTACAGCATAGGATCACGCTGTATCCAAGACGGGCAGTGTATTTTTCGATATACTGCATCAGCATGGGGTAATAAGGATTGTCCATCGTTGGAAGAAATACACCCAACAGCTTGGATTGGCTGGTTTTAAGCCCTCTGGCAAAGGAATTTGGAATATACTGAAGTTGATTTGCTGCGTCCAGCACTTTTTTTCGGGCTCTTCGGATAAAGACACATTGGGGGTATTGTTCATTACAAAGGAAACGGTTGTTTGGGATACGCCTGCAAGCTTGGCGACATCCTTGGATGTAGCTCTTTTCATAAAACACGGCTCTCCAACTGTTTATTAATAGATTACTTAACCAGTATACTCGATATTTCGCGATTTTGCAAGTGTAAATTCGGTAATATAATTTGTTTTCCAAGATATTGTCTGATCGGTGGAGCCGCTCCACCCCATGGGCGGCATCGCATATTTTTAGGTGACGATGCACTCTGGCCGCCAAACAAACTGCACACACCACACTGTGCTATATTGCCGAGCATCCTTGCGCTGAGTATTCGCTGTAGGATTAAATATCTTTCCAAAAAAAAAAACTAATCCTCCAGAACATTTTACTATTGACAACGCAAAAAAAACACTATATAATTAAAGCACGATTAAGACGTATTACCCAAAATTTAATAACAAGGAGAAAAAGATTATGAACCTGAACAATTACGTAGCAGTAATCACTGGTGGTGCCAGCGGCATCGGCGAAGCAACGGTACGGCTCTTTATCGAGCGCGGCGCCAAAGTGGTCATTGTTGATCTCAACGAGGAACGGGGCAGCGCCTTAGAAGCTGAGCTTGGAGAACGCGCTTGGTTCTACAAAGCAGATGTCAGCGATTCCGCGCAGGTGCAGGCGATGTTTCAGGCAATAGAGGAAAAGTATGGCGTGGTCGATGTGCTGTACAACAATGCCGCCTACTCTCTGAGCAAAACGCTTTGGGATACCACTGAAGAAGACTGGGATCGCGTAATGAGAGTCAACCTGAAGGGGTATTTCCTGTGTGCAAAATATGCCCTGCCTCTTATGAAAAAGAGCAGCCACGGCTCCATTATCTGCACCGGCAGTGAACTGGGCGTGGTTGGCTGCGTGGAGAGCCTCGCATACAATACCTCCAAGGGTGGGATCATTCAATTTGCAAAGAGCCTGGCTTTGGAGCTGGCTCCCTTCGGTATCCGCGTCAACGTGGTCTGCCCCTCCGGCACGGAAACACCCGCATTTATCAAGGATATGTCCCGAACCGGCAATTATGAGGCGGAGGTTGCCCGTCTGATTTCCAGCTATCCCCTGAAACGCCTCGGTCAGCCCATCGATATGGCTTACGCTGTGGCATTCTTTGCAAGCGAGGAATCTTCTTTTATTACCGGAACCCATCTGATGGTCGATGGCGGCTACACCGCTCAATAAAAATGTAACGGCTGCAAAAGCAGAGTAAATGAAAGGAGAAACCCTATGGAAACAAGGAATGAAACGATTCACGAACAGGGAAAGCTGAAGCGGAAGCTGGGGCTTGGCGCCGCTTGGCAGTGGCTGTCGGCACAACGGTTGGTTCCGGTATTTTCTCGTCGCTGGCGGAAGTGCTGGTGCATCCGGTTCTGCGTTGATGATGATTGCCAGCTTTGTTATCGGTGGTCTGATCATGATCCCCCAGAATCTTCTCTATGCGGAGCTTGCATCAGCATATCCGGAAGATGGCGGTCAATATACATGGCTGAAAGAAGCAGGCTGGCGTCCTGTGGCCTTCCTGAACGGCTGGCTGGCCTTCTGGGCAACCGATCCTTCAACCTGCTCTGTCATGTCCTTGGCAATCGCCAGCTATCTTGCTTTCTTCATTCCTGCACTGACAGGAATCGGCATTAAAGTCGTAGCAATCCTGCTGATTATTGGTTTCACCACGCTGCATTATCGCTCCGTAGAAGCCGGCGCACGGTTTCAGGCTTTTATTACCAGTCTGAAGCTGCTGCCCTTCTTCCTGCTGGTTGGCGTTGGCCTGTTCTACATGAACACTGAGTTGATTTCTGTGCCCGCTGCTGCAGGCGCTCCTGTAGGAATTGCCGCCTTGCTCGCCGGCGTATCTGCAACCACATGGTCTTACGATGGCGCAATAGGCGCTTGCTATATGGCAGGCGAAGTAAAAGATCCCGACAAGACCATGCCAAAGGTAATGATCTACTGCATTGCAATTGTCATTCTTCTGTACGCCGGTCTTTCTACCATTGCAGCAGGCTGATCCCTCTGGGAGAGCTTGCGGCCTCCGATGCTCCTATTGCGCTTGCATTCTCAAAAATCCCTGTAATCGGTTCCACTGCAGGCATCATCACCGCGCTGATGGCAATCGTTGTAATTACGGGATCGGTTTCCGGTGCAACGATGTACCAGCCTCGTCTGGAGTACGCAATGGCAAAGGACGGATTATGGTACAGCCGTTTTGCGGAAGTACATCCCAAATACAATACGCCTTCCTTTGCACTGATGGCTCAGGCTATTTACGCAATCATTCTGGTTTGCGTTTCCGGCATCAACGATCTTCTGGGCTATTTCACATTTATTTGTCTGGTGAAAAACATGCTGGTGTTCTGCACCATGTTTGTTCACCGCAAAAAGGCTGACTATAACCCCGGCTGGAAATGCCCGGCGTGGAAAATTATGACGGTTATTGCAATTTTTGCAAACGGCATCCTTCTGGTTTCCACGTTCATGTGGGCACCTACTGCAGCCTTGATTGCCAGTGGCGTTGCACTTGTTACCGGTCTGCCTGCCTACTATTTCTTCGATAAGAAAAACAGAACCGCAGCTGACGGAAACTAATTTACAAAAGATCTTAAAGGCTGCTGCACGCTTGTACAGCAGCCTTTTCTCAAAGAACAGGAGATAATCTTATGGAAATGAAAAAAATCTCAACGTCCAAAGCTGCACAGCCCGGCGGCTGGTATTCCCAAGCATTTCGAATCGGAGATCTCATTTATACAGCAGGTATAACAGGTGTGGATCCGGAAACAGGGAAACTGGCAGCTCCCGATGATATTGTTTCTCAGACACATCAGATTATGAAGAACATGAAAGCAATTCTGGAGGAAGCCGGATCTGATATGGATCATGTTTTTAAGACCTTAGTCTTTGTGGCAGATATTGATCAGTTCGCTTTGTTTAATGAAACCTACCGGCAGTATTTTCCGGAGGATCCGCCGGCAAGAAGCACGATGCAGGTGGGCAAATTCAATGGGGGAATGACGATCGAGATTGAGGCCATTGCTGTTGTAAAATAAATGATCTGTCCCCAGTTTTCCGGACACCGGTTCAAAATTGAATCATTAACTTTTCATCATGGATGCTTCCCTGAATTTTACGGGAGGCATCCATTTTGTTTTCGCTTGGATTCTGCATTAGAATAGTCGATATCATCAGCAATCACTTCGGAGAACACTTCAAAGGAAGGATAATCTTTCTCAAAATCACAGAATATTTTGTTTTTTCAATCTATCAAAAAGGTCTCCATCATACAGTTGCCGCAGCAGCCACCTTATCCTGCGGCGCTGTTCACGCCGTTTTCTCGCTATATTGCCGAAAGCAAGGGGGTTTATTCCAAAGCCTGCGAACGTGTTGAGAAAAATGCTTTAATCTCAGGCTATACGGATGTAACGCCTTTTTGTCCTGCTTCTGCAACGCTGCGTATGCCACCATTCGAACATTTGCAATGAAATTCCATGAAATGGGACTGTTGGCTGCACGAAAGGCTGGAAATCGGGTATTCTACAAGGTCCATTGATTATCATAAACGAACGGGACTGCTCCACAAGATTTTGTGTGAGGCAGTCTTGTTTGCTTAGATGTCCGCCATCAGAAAGTCCGCAATGCCAAAGGCAGATCATCGACTACGATTATCAGGTCTATGAATCGCCTGTCGAGGACGCTCCTGCCGTTCCCGGCAAGGAAGGCGAGCCGTCGGACCCGTCCGCATCCAAAAGTCCGAAAAGCCGCATGAAGCCTTGTTCTTCACCATTTTTGGATTTTCCAAATTTGGCTGAGCCCAATTTGGAAAAGGCAACGCAACAAAATACTAATAAACAAAATACTAAAAGACAAAGTACTAATCTATCAGGGCCGACAGGCGAATCCGCAGATTTTGACCAGATGGAAGCACAGGTACGGGAGGAGTTTCGGGAACGTTTGGAGATCGACACCCTTGCCCAGCGATACGATCCCGACAAGCTGGAGGAGTTGCTGGACAACATTGTGGAGATGTACTGCTGTCCACGGCAGACCCAGTACGTCGGCAAGCAGCCGCAGACAACCAAAGCCATCCGGCTGCGGCTGGACAAGCTGACCAGCCAGCACATTGAGTACATCTTCGATGTGATGTCCAACACGACCCAGCCCATCAAGAACATCATGGCCTATCTGCGCACCACCATCCTGAACACACCCACCACGATGGAGCACTACTATCAGGCGCAGGGCAACTGGCTGACCGCACAGAATCGGAAGAAGTAAGCGCTGTTTTCCACAAAGACCGCAAAACACGTTGAAAATACAAAGGAGAATTTCCATGAAGAACACGAACACTGTCCGCACCGAGATCCATTACGCACAGGTTGGGGAGTATCAGCTGCCCTTGCTCACCCTGTCGCAGACCGATGATACCGAACCGCTGTGCAAGTATGGCCGGATGCGCCTGACTTACCTCAAGACCCAGCGGCCGGTACTGTACAACCGGATGCTTTTGAACGGTTCGCTCTGGCCGCATTTGCAGGATGTCCAGAAAACGGCCTGCGCGTGGCCGGAACGCACGATGACCACTCTGTTAGACAAGTACCCCGCGCCGGACAAAGAGCGCGCACAGCTTCTCTGGGTGGCGCACATGAACGGGCTGAAAGCGCAGGCGGAAGAAGTGGTGGTGAGGGAAGTCGTGTATGCAGAATGATTCCTGATAGCATCCGAACGGTATCAAAAGCCGACATTTTGGATTTTATTCTTTATTTTTGCGGAATATTTGCAAATTTCAAAATCAAAATTTGACTTTCTGCCCAGAATAGAGTACACTAGATTCAGAAAATCATCTGGGAGGAATCGTGATGCTGCTTCAATTTTCAGTCACCAACCACCGCTCCATCAAGGACACGGCTATTATCAGCTTGAAAGCATCTACGGATAAAAGTCTGTCTGATTGTCTGATTTCGCCGGACGAGAAGAAACAGCTTGTGCCTGTGCTGGCACTGTACGGCGCAAATGCAGCCGGGAAGAGCAATGTTCTCCATGCTCTCCTGCTCATGCGGGAAATGGTCTGTGGCCGATATGCCAAGCTGCTGAAAGGTGAGTTCCTTCCACAGGAGTCGTTTGCTTTCACTGACCAGCCCACACAGCCGACCAGCTTTGAAGCCATCTATTTTTATGGCGGCATCAAGTATGCCTATGGGTTCTCGTTTGACAAGTCCAAAGTCCTGACCGAATATCTCTATCACTGGCCGAATGGCCGGGAAGCCTTGATTTTTTCAAGAGAAAACAATGGCTATCAGTCCGCGAGAATATTCAAGAGCAGTTCACGCTTGCTGGACGAACTGCTGAAAACCGCCTTTATCTGTCCAGCTCGAACGAGTGGAACTGCCCCCAGACCGAAAAAGCGTATCTGTGGTTCTTTGAAAAGCTGACAGGCTTTATGGGAACCGAAATGCGGCTGGATGCTACATTGTCTGCCATTCGGCAGGGTGGCTCTGAAAAGAGCCGTATCCTGCATGAAATGCTGTATGCAGACCTCGGTATCAAGGACATCCGCATTACAGGCTCCAAGGAAGAGCCTATCATTTCCGCACTGCACACTCTCGATGCCGAAGATGGCACTTCTAAGGTTTCTGGCTCCCGTTGGGGCAAGAATCCGTTGGAACACAGCGTTTCTTCTCTCGCATCGGTATGTGGCTTGCGGCACTAGAAGCAGGCTCTGTTTTGGTAGTAGACGAGATCGAATCCAGTATGCATCCGCTGCTGACAAGGCATCTGATCGAGATGGTGCAGGATGCCGCTATCAATACAAACCATGCACAACTCATCTTCACAACACACGATACCGGACTTCTCGACCTGACCCTGCTGCGCCGGGATCAGATCTGGTTTGCCGAAAAGGACGAAAAGACCATGCAGACCGATATTTACGCCCTGACCGAGTTCTCTCCCCGGAAAGGTGAGAATATCTCCAAGGGCTATTTACAAGGTCGCTACGGTGCGATTCCGTTCATTGGAGGGGATGCAGCATGGGCAGAATAAAAGAGATCAGCCGCAAGTCTGTTCACACCAGAAAGCGCAACCCGGTGGTGTATCTCATCTGTGAGGGCAGTGAAACCGAGATCCGCTATTTCAAACGTTTCCGCAGCCGAGGGTGCAATATTGATATTATCCCGATTTCTTCTCAGTATAAGTCTGCCGACAAGCTTGTGCAAAAGGCCAAAGCAACGATGGGCAATAATCCATACTACCCGAAAGATGGTGACTCCATCTGGTGCGTATTTGACCGTGACGATAACTCAAACGAGGTTCTTCTGCGTGCCAAACAGTCCGCTCAAAAGGAAGGTTATCATCTGGCCTATTCTAACCCGTCTTTCGAGTTGTGGTTCCTACTGCACTTTGTAAATCAACAGGCAGAGGTCGAGGATTGTCAGTCATTGATCCGCTTGCTGAAACAGCCGAACAGAATCCCCGATTATGAGAAGAACAAGGATTATTTTGACGTTTTGAAACCTTTGCTGGCAGCTGCGATTCAGAGAGCTAAAGTTCGTGCCAATCAGATTCAGAATCAAGGCATTGAACCGATTTCGCGGCAGAGCAATCCGTTGACAACGGTTTGGAAACTTGTAGAGCATTTGAACTCTAAAATTTAAGAACAAAACAATAAAGTCCACGGGTTGGATTTTATATCCGACCTGTGGACTTTCCAATATCTTGGACGTTTCGTTTGGATCTTAAAATGTGACGTAGAACCGTGAATTTAATGTCGTAATTACAAATACTTTTCTTTCAGTAATTTTGCAACTCGCACATGCGCAATATTAGAACTTTTATAAAGTTCTTCTACCACTTCCGGGACACTTCTATCGGCAAAAATTCCTTTATTATCTTTTTCGGTATCTATTCCGTAATAATTCAGAAAGGTTTTACTTAGCCAGCCATGATAATCATTTGTCCTAAATAGTTTGTACTCAATAGCTGCAAGACTAAGCCCTTGAAACAAATAATAATAAATAATCTCTGGGACAAGGTCATTTATGTTCCGATGGTCAAACAAATCATATGTTTTAAACATTTTGAGCCCCCACAGAATTTGATTTGGCAATATCGATAAATAAATCGTCCTCTATGAATTCCACATTGTCCAAGACACAATCATATTCGGCATTCGCCACACCACGAGGCGTGTTCTCTCTGAACTTGGGAATATCCGCTGCACGATAGATATGCCGATTTGCCTCTGTATAAGCACGGTTGAATCGCAGGTGCTTAAGGCGGCTTTCTTCTACGTTTTTCAACACATAGTTAATACGCAGCAATTTTCTTGAATCGTTCGCCATGATTTTTTACAAGACATGAGTAGTTCAAACAATGAAAGTCCCTCATCGTCATAACGCAACAGATATGACAAAACAAATATATCATATACTTCTGTCATTAACTGCTCATGCCGGAAGTGATGTGTCCGTATGTTCTTTACTGTTGCTTTAACTTCAAGTTTCACTTTCTCTGAAATTGAGAAATCAAATTTCATACGGTCTCTCGACTGCCAGTATTTTTCAATTTCTAATGATTCATGAAAACTGCAAATTGTATACAATTCGGCATATAGCCCAATCAATTCATTATCCGAAAGTTCTTTTTTATCATTGAAAAATGTACGCAAAATATTAAACGTTTCTATTATAGCTTCTTCAGATTTATCGCCCTCCTGTATTAAAACCATCGAAAGTTCCAGAAATATATATTTTTCTCGTTTAACTTCAGATAAGCACCGAATAATGTGAACCGTGTCATCATACGGTTTTCCATTCAGTTCATAACAAACTTTCATATTGCACTCGATACTTATTTTTTGAGTTTTGTATTTGATTGGAAATCTGTGAAGACCTGAAGACTTAACAACAACACAAACGTGGTCAAACTTATCTATCCCAATAAAAAAGTTCGGCCTGTACTCTACAAGTGTAAAGTCATGGGTACTTGCATTCCCGCTTCCAAAGTGATTTTGGAAAGTTTCAACTATATCCACATTAGCACCTCGTTATGCTTGAATTACCAGATTTGTCAATTTTTCAATTACACTTTTAGGAATATAAAATGCTAATGTTGGACTATCAACATTCGTAATCGTATCTCGAATTTCGTGAATTTGAAGTTGCATAGTATCTTCTGATACAAACTGGTAATCATCACCAAGATATACTGGAGGTTTTTCAAGACTCTTTGGGCGGCGGCCAACACTATAATTAGGAATATGTCCACAGTCAATAGAATGCTCTGAGAAAGTTCCATCTCTCATCCAAATAATATCAACTTTCGGTTGCAATTTTTACGTTTGAGTAGTATGTCAAGTTTGCTAATAACAGACTGATTGAATTTTTCTCCTGCAGCAAAGCAGAATTTATCAAAAATGCGTTCTTTCACATAGTCAAAGTCCATATTAGGAACAATCACAAACGGTGCGCCATCACCAAATCGTTCGACTTTAATTTGGTCTTTCTGTTCCGCGCGTACTGTTGCCAAAATCGCCTTATTACTATCAATATATTCTTGAACGTCTTGAAATTCTCTTTGTTTATTCCAAAACTTGAAGGTATAATTTTCCGTTTTGGCTACCGAACTACGAGTCATTTTCAAGTCATCACTGAGCGCAAAAATTCGAGCCATATTTTTAAAATTTGTTCCTTGACATTTGGCTGCTCGTACCGTTTCCCAGAGATCTTCTTCATGGTCTCGGATTTCTTGGAATTCTCTAATAATT
>ENA-OQEX01000667-OQEX01000667.1-human-gut-metagenome-genome-assembly--contig:-NODE-667-length-16734-cov-2.220871_pt1 | contig 16734 bp, 22 predicted proteins | sample MGYA00242802_ERZ504649 | MGnify/ENA primary metagenome ERZ504649 (study PRJEB26092, sample SAMD00036194) | human gut metagenome | host: Homo sapiens | study: EMG produced TPA metagenomics assembly of...
CGAGCGCAGCTTCATGGCATGCTCCTTTTGTTTGTCAATGTTATAGACTAGCAGCAGGCGACCGCCATGATCACGGCTCCCAGCAGCATCAAAAGGATCGCCATGTTTTTCATCCGCTCCCCCACACCCGGGAGCTGGTTTGCGCCCAGCTTCGCCTCATATCCGACCCATGTCATAGAAAGAATGATCAAAGAGGCTCCCACCCCCTGCGCAAGCTTCCGAAACAGGGAGTAAAATGCGTAAACAGACCCTTCTTCCCGGTAGCCGGTTTGGAGCTGCTGGTAATCGGTGCAATCCGCTACCATGGCCCAACAAACCAGTTGGAAGAGCGCCCCGCCGAATTGGAGCACAATCAGACATACCATATATAGCGCGGGTCCGAGCATCCCATTGCGGGGCATTGGGATAAACAAAAACACGGAGCCGAAAACGATACTAATGAGCAGCGGAACCGACACCGCCAGCTTTTTGCCAAACCTGCGGACGATTTTTCCGACGAAGGGGATCATCACCACAGAGGAAATGGATCCGATCAGGTTGGCGACGGTGAGCAGCTGCGTGTTTTGAAAATAAATCTGATAGACCCATTTTGTGGTCTGCACATTCGAGGTATAAAAAACGAGCAGGGCAAAGGATGCAATGCACAGAGCAAGCAACGGGCGGTTTTTCAAAATCCGTTTGAGCGTCCTGAAATAATGGTAGGTCACCGCGGGCTGCTCTACCTGGAAGCGCTCGGTCGTCATTTTCAGGCAAAAATGATATGCAACAAATGCAACTGCCCCATGATAAGCCCGATCCAGACAAAGCGCTCCCCGATGAGAGTATTGTTCTCATATACAAAAATGGAAGCAGCAGCGTCACCAGACCCCCGGCGCCAGCGCCGATGCTTCGGTAGGTGGAAAGCTGCGTGCGTTCGTTAGGGTCTGCGGAGATCGCGGAATTCAGCGTGCCATACGGCACATTGACCAGTGTATAGAAAATATCCCACGCGAGGTAGGTAACCACGCATACAATCACACGCATGGCATACGATGCGTGCGGGATCGGCAGGAATGCCAGCGCGCCGGAGACGATCAGCCCAAAGGAGCCGATGCGAATCCACGGTTTATACTTGCTTTTTGCGCTGATGCGCCTGCTGTCCATAATCCCGCCCATAATCGGGTCGTTGACCGCATCCCATATTTTCAGGAAAATGATGATGATTGCCCAGGTTGCCTCGGTTAATCCGATATACTGCGTATAAAGTCGGCCAGATATGCGGTGATGAGCGCAAAGCTCATCTGGCAGCCAAAATCGCCCAGCGCATACCCGATCTTATCGCGCATGCCGAAAGGGCGATCCGCTTGGCTCGCCGGAGCGGCGGTGGTTAACCGGTTCATCGTTTTGACCCTCCTCCTTCTTTCGAACAAAACTGATACGGTTTGGCGCGGCAGCCTTATGCCCGTGTCGCCCGCTCCGCAGCGGCCCGTTTCTCCAGTTCTGACGCAAACAGCGCCTCATCCAGCGGAGGGTGATCTCCTGATCCAGCCAGCTGGATAGATAGACCGCGTTTGACAGCGCGAGGCCGCGGATGCCCTCCGCGCCCGGCGCGATCAGCGGCTCCCCATGCAACACCGCGCGGCTGAAATTACGGAAGATGTTCATATGCTGCCCAATCAGCCCCAAACGGACCGCATTGGTAAGGCTCCCTGTTGTTTTCCGTACGACAGTATGTGGGATCTGAGGCATAAATTTCTCATTCTGCCTATTAAAATCACTTTCCAATACCTTCAGCTTACAAAACGTCATCTTTTCCTTTAATAAATTTTGTTCAATAACAATTCGGCCGCCGTCGCCGGAAATCTCCAGCCGGTTTGTGCCCGGATAGTCGTGTGTGGAGGTGACGAAAACGCCGCTCGCGCCGTTTTCATATTCCGTATAAAACGTAACGTCGTTTTCCACGTTGATTCTGCGATGCATGCCCGTTTTGGCATAACCGCGGACCTTTATCGGCATTCCGCCCAGCCACTGGAACAGGTCAAGCTGATGCGGGCACTGGTTGATCAATACGCCGCCGCCCTCGCCGCTCCACGTGCCGCGCCAGCCGCCCTGATCATAATAGGCCTGTGGGCGGTACCAGTTGGTGATCACCCAATTGATCCGCTTAAGCTCGCCCAGTCCGCCGCTGTCAATGATTCGTTTCGCCTCCCGGTAAAGCGGGTTGGTGCGCTGGTTGTACATAATCCCGAATACCTGCCCTGTTTTGCCGCGCAAGCTCGTTGAGCGCCCGCACAGCGCTTGTATAAACACCGGCCGGCTTTTCAATGAGCACATGCTTCCCTGCCTCCAGCGCCTCCATGGCAATGCCGGATGGTCGTAGTGCGGCGTTGCGACGACGACCGCATCCACCTCCCCGCATGCGAGCAGCTCCCGGTAATCCGCGAAGCGCCGCACGCCGGGCAGCGCCTGCTCCGCCCACGCGAGCCGTTCCTCCGAAAGATCGCACACGGCGGCCAGTTCCCCGTTCTGATCCAGCCCCTGTTTGAGCTTCTTTGCATGCGTGCCGCCCATTTTGCCGATCCCGACAATTCCATATCTGACCTTATTCATATTGCCCTCCGATCTCCTCAAGCATGGATACCAAATTTTGATGCTGCCACGCAAAAACCTGCGCCCTGCTGACAGGTTGCAATCCCTTAACGCCCATCTCCCGGTCAATTTGCCGGAACACACGCCCCCTTCTGGTGTTGGTGGCAAAGGGGAGCAGGCGGAACGCCCTTTTCAGCAGCGCATATTGCAGCGTGTGTGGCTCCAGCGTCAAGAAGCCGCCATAGCCGGAGGCATTCAGATCCGCTAACAGCTCCGGAATCCGCCCCTCCCCTGTTCCCAATGGAACCTCGATCCCCTCCGCGCAATCCTTCATATGGTAATAGACGGTATACCGTTTGGTCTGCCGGTGCGCTTCCCACGAATCCACGCCGCACTGGATGTAGTTGGAGGCGTCATAGCACAGAGCGAACCCCGGATGGTTCAGGGCGTTATAAAGCGCGAGGGCTTTCTCCGGGGTATCCCCGTAAATCCTCTTTTCATTCTCATGGATCAGGGTGACGCCGCTGCCTCCGCCAGCTTCAGGAAGCCGTTCACCTTTTCCGCCACGCGCTCCAGCAGACGATCCTCCCCCGCAACCTTTGCGGTAAAAAAGGAGAACACGCGGATATATGCGCATTCCATCTCCTGCGCGATTGCAAGCAGCTCCCTCAGCTGTTTCAGCTGTGCCTGATAGGCTTTTTCGTCCGTCAAGTCGATTTTCCCGATCGGAGAGCCGATGGAAGAGAGCTGGACGCCCTGCTTGAGCAAGGCCGGTTTCACATCCTGCCGAAATGACTGCAAAGAATATTGCGCAATATTTTACCATTGACATTGCGCGGGCACAGGTAACGCATCCCCAGCGTTTGCATTGCTGCAAGCTGCTCCTCGAGCTTCGGGCTGACCTCGTCAAAAAAACCGGATATTTTGAACATAAATTTGCAAATTTCCTCCTCTCTTTCGTATAATGATTCAACTATATCAATATTGCTCATAAAAATCAAGGCGTTTGGGTGAGAATATTTACAGACCACTTTACTTTTTATGCATTCTTTTTAAGTTGTATCGGTTGAAACGCCGCAGACATTTCAAAAAAAACCGCCGTCCCCCAGCAATCTATGCTGAAAAACGGCGATTTTATCGCTAGAATTCTTTTTATCTGGATAATTCCTTTTTTATCCTACTTCATTCTTCTTTTCATCCAGCCTCTTCAAAAAACAGACCACACGATTTGCTTCCTGAAACCCTACGCTTAAGTGAAAATGGATGCTCCTCACATTTTCCGCCTCTGTGTCGCTCGCGAATTCCGAGCAGCCCCGCGCCCGCGCCCAGCTTCACAGGCGCGCACCAGCTCTGCCGCCACGCCACACCGCCGAAACGCAGGTTCCACATAGATGCCCTCCAGATAGCCGACCGGGCTGGTGTACGCCCCTCCACATAGTCGTGCCGCAGGCCGCACTGAGCGAACCCGATCAAGCTGTTCTCTTCCTGCGCTAAAAAAACGACGCCACCCGCCTGACAATGCTCCTTCAAATCAGCTTCCATCTCGCTTCTTGTATGCTCCGGCCAAAGCTTTAACGCCAGGCCAGCAGCGGCGGAGCGTTTCGTGTGATCTGTTGCCGCAACGATTTTCATCTCATCATTCATCCTTTTCAAAATCCCGGTACATCAGGCTCGGCTGAATGCCCGTATTGTTCTGGTATTTCCCGCTTGCATACAGGTCGAAATCCCCGCCGATATCGTGGTAATAAATCTGGCAGATCTCCACATCCGGGTAAATACGCACCGGCTGGATGCAGAAAATCTCCAGCGTCCAATAGCCCGCAAAGCCGATATCTCCGAACCCGGCCGTCGCGTGGATAAACAGGCCCAGTCGTCCCGTGGAGGAGCGCCCCTCCAGCATGGGTACATAGCGCTCTGTTTTGGTATATTCGTTCGTGCGGCCGAGATACAGCCGGTTCGGCTCGAGCACAAGCCCTTCCTCCGGTATGACGATGCACTCAGTGGGGTTGGCCTGTTTCATATCCAGCGTATTGCCGGTATACACCAACAGCTCGTTATGCAGCGAAAGGTTATAGCTGTTGGGGTTAACGCGCTTTGGGTCATACGGCTCGATGATGATATCAGAGCCGATGTGTTTTTGGATCGCCCTGCCGGATAAAATCATACGTTTGCTCCTCTCAGCAAAATTGATAAATGTCTTTGCTCGCTTTTTGGTCAAATGATTCCTTCAACTGAAAAAGGCGTGCCACTTAGGCAACGTCACAAATGCGCCGTTGGAGGGGCAGTTCTCCGCCGTCAGGCCGAATTCCTCAACGACTTTGCGACTGTTCCAACCCCCTCCCGGATCGCACGCTCACAGGCCGGGAGGGCTTCCCTTCCGATTTCCCGAAGCTGATATAATCCCATCTCTCAGCTGCCTCTCCTACTTTGGGCTCTCCAATTTCCCGCCAGCCATTGCGCCACGCCGTCCGCTTCATTGCTTTTGATCACCCCGGTTGCGGCCGCTTTTAATTCCGGCACGGCGTTTTCCACCGCATAACATTCATCTGAGCATTCGAACATCCTAAGATCGTTGATCGCGTCGCCGAAGGACACCACTCGGTCAAACCCCAGCAGCGCGCAAAGCTTGCGGATGCCATGCGCCTTGGTAGCCCTTGCCGGCATGATCTCCAGCCAGTATTCCTCCCGGTAAAGCTCCTGCTGGAACGTTACAGAAAAGCGCGTGTCTCCCCGCACCGCATTGTAAAGCGGCGAAAGCGCATCCTGCTCCCCGATACAGGTGATGTAAAACACCTCGCCCTGATAAAGCGCCGGTTCCGCACTCACCGCGCGGAAGCGCTTGTCCCCTTTCCGGCAGCTGAGATAATACCGCACGCCCTCGTTCTCCCGCTCCGGCAGCCACGAAACGCGCTCCTCGCCATCCAACAGCGCATACGCAAGGGCGCTCACCGGATGACGCGATAGATGCCCGGCCAGGTTTCGACCTCCTCCGGTGAAAAAACAGTGCGGGAAAGAACTTTCCCCGTTTGCGCATCCTGCAAAAATACGCCGTTGTAGGTGATAACCGGAAGCCTCGTTTGCAGCCCCGCCGCCACAATACGGGCGGAGTGCACGCTGCGCGCCGTTGCATAGGTGAAGGGGAGGCCTTCTTCGATCAGGAGGTTGAGCGTTTCCGCCGTATATGCACTCAACCGTGCTCCCGGTTTAGAAGCGTCCCATCCAGATCGGAAACATAGAGTGTTTTCATATGGCCCGTTCCTCCCTCAAAAGTGCGATCACCTCATCGAGCCGTTCGCACTGCGCATACAGTAGCGCCTGCGTCGCCGCGTCCGGCTGCCACTGGTCAGGGATCATCACTGCTTTTAGCCCCGCACGGCTGGCGGAAAGGATGCCGTTGCGTGAATCCTCCAGCGCCATGCAGTCCTCCGGACGCTCCCCCAACTCCGCGCAGGCCATAAGGTAGATATCCGGCGCGGGCTTGGAGGCGCGGAGCCGGTCCCCGCCGATCACCGCGTCAAAACAGGCTTCTACGCCCGCGCTTTCTAAGCAGCGTTTCACCTCATTCTCCCGGGTTGAGGAGGCAACCGCTGTTTTATAATGCCTTTCCTTTAAGTATGCAAGCAGTTCGTGCAGCCCGGGCTTGACTGGCACGCCGTGTTTCGCATAATAACGGTCAAAAAAAGCGCGGGTCAGGCGGTCGAGCTGATCAAAATCGACCTTTTCCCCAAAGGTCTCCCGCCAGATCTTGCGCGCCATGGGCAGGGCAAGCCCCAGCGTTTTCCGGTTCATGTAACCCGCCGGGCCGATGCCGAGCTGCGCCCCGCCTCATCCCAGGCAAGAGCACAGAGCCGCTCTGTGTCAAACATCAGGCCGTCCATATCAAAAACAACCGCCCGGATCATCTCATTCCCTCCGTTAATTCCCACTCGAGCATTTTGCCGCATCAATGGCCAGCACGATCATCAGGCACAAAAGCACATCCTCCGGCTGCGCGATATCAATGGTGTAGGTATCCGTCCAGCGCAGCAGCTCCTTCTGCGCCGTCATCACCAGCCGGCCGGCATGGTCGGTCACGCGATAATCCCACTCAAGCCAGTCGCCCTCTACCTGCCAGCCGCCGCAGTCAAGCGTAAAGCGGGGCTTGAAAAAGGTGAACTCCTTTTTGATCTGCCCCATGTACTGATCCCCAAGATACAGCGCAAACCGTGGCAGGAAGGTCAGCACCTCCTCACGCACGGTGCCGATGTGGTTCCCCGCCATATCCATAATCTCCAGCTTATGGCCCCAAGCCAAACGGCCCTCCACAGTGAATACGGTGTTGCCCGCCTCATCGTAGATATCGAAGCTGTCAAACCAAGAGAGAAAACGCTGTTTGAATAATAGACGCATCAAAATACCCCTTCCCGTATTCCATCAATCGTTCTTCCTGCCAAACATCAACCTGCACAATCGCTTGCCGGATTCCGTGCGAAAAATTCTGCGGGCAGCGCTCCACACAGCGCTTTCACTTGCCCCTTCCTCACAGAGGTTCACAAGGCAATCTGCTCCATAAGAATCTGGAAATCCACCCCGTCAATCCCGGTATCCGTCTGATGACTTCCGACAAGAAAAGCCACGCGGTCAATCACGTCCTGTGGAAAATAGAGCTCTTCCAGCATTGCTTTCGCCTGTGCAGGTTGGAGGCCAACATCATGCGCATAGGCCGCCGCCTCCACGATAAAGCGCGTGTGCGCGTCGATCCCTTCCGATACGGCAATCAGCCGCGCAAGGCTGTGCACCTTGAGAAAATGCTGAATGCGTTGGGGGTCGCCCTCATAATAGGCAATCATCCCATCACACAAAAGATCAAGCGGGCCCATAGCCCCATCCCCTTTCCTGTTCCTTTTTTAGCCAATGCCTTTATAGATAAACCCCAGGATTAAAATCAAGACGGTCAGCGGCACGTAGACAAGCTTCGCCGTTTGCCCAAAGGCCCGCGAAACCGGCTTTTTCCGCCCCTCATCCAGCTCCCTACGAATGTTATCCCAACCCAGCACATAATAGATCGAAACCGCGCCCAGAACTGCCCCGATAGGCACCACCACAATCGTGATGAAATCAAGCCAACTGCCCACACGCGGCTCCGCCTCCAAAAAGAGTCCGGCTGCGAGCGTGATCGCAGAGCAGATGAGCACCGCCGTTTTCCGCCCAAGGCCGAAATGGCTCTGCCAGCTTTCCGTGACGGCCTCAAACATATTGATCAGCGAGGTAATCCCCGCGAATGCCACCGAAATAAAAAAGAACACGGCAAAAGCCCTGCCGAACGGCATCCTTTGGAACACCGTCGGCAGCGCGATGAACATCAGCGACGGCCCACGGGTGACATCCACGCCATAGGCGAATACGGCGGCATAATCGCAAGGCCGGAAAGCAGCGCCGCAAGTGTGTCGAACAATGCCGTGCGCAGGGAGGCCCGCGGGATATCCGCCTCTTTCCCCAAATACGCCCCGTAGACGATCATGCCGGAGCCGGTGATTGAGAGAGAGAAAAACGCTTGCCCCATCGCCATCACCCAGGTATCCACCCGCAGCAGCGCCCTCCATTCCGGAACAAAGAGGAATTTGTAGCCCTCTGCCGCGCCAGGCAGGAATGCGACCCACACCGCCAAGATCAGGAACAGCCCAAAAAACAGCGGCATAAGCACCTTGCTCACCTTTTCGATCCCCTTCGTTACGCCGAACATCAGCACAAGGCCCACCAGCACAACGATCGCCACATGCCAGGCACGCTTCCGAAGCTGCCCGAAGCCTGGTGAAAAAAGGCTTCCACGTCCGCAGTGAGCAGCTCGCCCGTAACGGAGCCTGCCAGGCTGCGCAGCACCCAACCGAGGATCACCGCGTAGCCGATGGCAATGCCAAGCGACCCAAGCAGCGGAATCCAGCTCAGAGCCGCGCCGAGCTTCTTTCTCCCCCTGCGCGCGAAGCAGTATTCGTAAGAGCCAATCGTCCCCGTGCGGGCCAGCCGGCCGATTGCAAACTCGCCGCAAAGCCCCACCCAGCCGAACAGGAACGTAACAGAAGATAGGGAATTAAAAACGCCGCACCTCCGTACTGCCCGACTCGATAGGGAAACATCCAGATATTCCCGAGCCCGACTGCCGAGCCGACGCAGGCAATCACAAAGCCCAGCGAGGAGCTGAACGTTCCGTTTCGATTCCCTTTGATCTGCTTTGTCTCCCATTTTCAAACCCTCTCTTGCCTCATGGAGCCGAAAAGCCCCTTCTTTTCATTCGGTTTTATCGTCAACACAGTCAATACATCATTCTGCACGCTGAATCTCACCTCGAGCCCGGCAAATTCCATGCCGTAAACTCTCTGGGGATCGGTATGATACGACGGCCGCGGATCCTGCGCCAACACACCCAGCAGCGCCTGTCTGTGCTCCTTTGGCACTTGCGCCAACAGTGGTTGCGAAACTTCCACTTTGAGGGGCCCGTCTATTTTTTGCCCGGTAAACCCGCCGCTGGCCTGTGGATAGCTATCTGCAAAGGGAAGATAGGGTTTGATATCCAGAATCGGCGTACCATCCATCAAGTCCGCGCCCGAAACCAGCAGCACCTGCCCTAGCGTTTCATCCCGCCGGATACCGTCCAGCCGGACGGCAGAGAGCCCAATTGGGTTTGGGCGGAACGGGGAGCGGGTTGCAAACACGCCCATGCGCGTATTCCCGCCCAGGCGAGGGGGACGCACGGTGGGCGACCAGCTCGCCCGCACTGCTTCAGAAAACAGCCAGATGAGCCAGATATGCGAAAAGCCCTCTATCCCCCGCAGCGCTTCCGGATTGCGGTATTCCGGCTCAAAAACAAGTTCAGCCTTTAGCTCCTCCACCAGCGCTCTGGCGTGGGATGCCGAATTTGGAAGGGAAATCGCTGCGGATGCGGGCGATGATTTTCAGTTCAGACACGGGATCCATGACATGCACCTCATTACGATACGCTTTTTTCCTGCCCGGTTATTACCGAACGGCCCATAGTCGATTCAGGATTCTTCCTGCGTTGCTTCCAGCTTAAAAAGACCTCCTGATTTGGTTGAAACCCAAGTTTCATATAAAACTCCGCCGTTGTTTCCTTTCTACCAGCCACTCTGAATCAGGGAAACGCCCTGCATCTTGTATCAATTCCCGCCCGGTCCCCCGGCCCTAAAACTCCGGCAGAGCCGCCAGATCATCAATAACTGACCGAAACATCTGATCACTGAGCACTCTAACGCATCCAACCAATTGCTCCTCTGCCCAGGCAGAAAGCACAATGGCGGAATTGATAAGTGGCTTATTAAAATTTTTTATTATAGAAGGCATTGCTAGTATCAATTATGGAAAAATTGTCATTTTGCAGTTATCTCTATGACCGACAAACCAAATAACGAATCTTTGGGTTTGATTTGTAATGTATTATTGATAATTGAAATATCATCGCTGATAGGTGTGAATATGTTTGTATTATGGCTACAGAGAGTATGAAGATCTTCTATAATTATTTTCACATTTTCATCTGTTACATCTACAAACACTTTTTTCACTCCATGTTTGTCTTGCCCATTAACAGACACGCCAATAAAAGCCTCGTGTCTGTCACGGCATTCTTTTTTTAATTTAACATACTGTTTGGCTGCGGCAACAGCATTATGCAGTGCCTTTTCGCTATCTTGTACACACATAAGGCACCTCCTATTTATTTAAGTTTTTAGATAAAGCCACTTACGCTGCTGGTTAATACTCTACTCTGAATAGTCATCCTCTTTTTTCGCCATAGTCTTTCCTGAAAGGCGGAATGCAGGAAAAAGTGGCAATGCCTTTTTTTCTGAACTTTCAATTTTCTTTCGTCTCTTCTCATTCACAAACACTTCCTGTTCTCGTTTCAGTCTCTCGAATTCACAATTTGCATCTTCAACTTGTACCCCATTGCCGTAGAAACAAAATACACCATTTGCTTTGATAACAAGTGCTGTAATGTATTCAACACCAGGGGTAGTTATTTCATTTAATATAGTATATAGTTTGTCCTCTTTATAGACTTCCGCTGTTCTCCCATCAACCCATATCATCTTAGCTGGAATATCATCTAAATACGTCGTAAATGCCCTCCCTGCAAGATTGACGCATTGATACTTCTGCCGTTTAAAAGCTTTTAATTTCAATTTATCCGCAATCGTATAAATGACTGCACCGCTAATGTCTTTTCCCAATGCTTCTTTGAAAGTTTTTGCCTTATATTCGCCTAGCTCAGACTTATGCCCCTGTTGTCCAATAATTGCAGCATAAGGCTCCATATAGGCAAATTCATATTTCTTTCCAGCAATTGCCGACATTAATAACTTCTTGGATTCACGAAACACAGGCCGAAAAATAAATTCCACTTTGATCGTCCGGAAGTCCTTAATTGCGGAAATAGCAATGCGTGTTCCGCATATATCAAAATACTCAGTCATATACAACACCCTCTATTCTTTATTTGTTTTTTAATTGTAAATCGGAATTATTGTTAATTTCTCCATCTTAACCCCCTTGAGTGATTATTCTGAGAGCGCTCGCATAAAAGGATTAGTGTTTTCCTTTTTCGAAGATCTTAATTCTGCCATACATCCAAGCCGTATTCTCCTGCACATAGGATTTGATCTTATCATAGATGGCGTCTTTTTTAATCATAACATATCCATATCCTCCAGCGAAAACTCCACACGCACTTTCTTCGAGTCGCTTTAGCCCCTGGAAAGCAAGGCAACCGTTTTTAGAAACTGCTTAATACTTTTTGTAATTTCTCTACCCTGCTTTGGTATTCACTATACACCTTTCCATTTAATAATTTCTTTTATCGAAAGGAACGCTTTAACTTTTACAATGCCGCTTTAGTCGCCAGCGCTTTGCTGCACATATATATTTTCTCCATCAATCAGATAAGCAACTGGTTTATTATAAAGAGCATTGACTACTCGAATATTCTCAATAAATGGTTGTGTTACGTTTGACCGTGTGCTTATAAAACGCTCTAAGGCACCCGTAGCGCGCTTCTCTCCGTGAAGGCCCAATTTTCCGCTTGCTTCAATCAGATTTTCATCCAGCTGAGATTTGCTGATAACAGGAACTTTAGCAATAGCGTTCCCCATAAATTTGCTCGCGGTAGCCAACCCGTTCAGCATCCCGACCTGAATCGAAGATTTTGAATAACTTTCCATCAGATTGTAGCAATCGGTGTAGAGTTCACGGTACTGGAAGGAATACTCCGCAATGCGATGCTCGACACTGTTTAAATACCCTTTGCCGAAATTGCCCAGCAACAGCACTTCTAGAAATGTGGAATAGGAATACAGATATAGCGCCAACTGATAGTCCTTAAACTGGGCTTGCAACTTGTTCAAGACAGCCTTGACTTCCTGATCGCTGTGAATCAGCGAACGCTTTTTCAGTTTTTTGGCAATTTGATCACGATATAGAATAATGCTCGTTTCCGATTCTTTTTTAATCTGCTGAACGAGGATATGTTTATTAGTCTTATACTTTTCATTATCCCAGTTATACTTGAAATTGCTCATTACGTCCCCAAGAGTATTCAGATTTCCTTGAAGAGTTGCACGTTCCCTTTCCTCAAGAAACTCAAGAATCTCTTCCTGCGTCTGCTGTATCAAATCCAGCTTTTTTTCAATATTCATCAATGCGGCTGCCATGAACAGCATGGTCGGGTCGCAGGCAAGTGCTGTCATTCTTGCCTGACCTCCACCAACTGCCCCTGTAGCCGATTTCAGAGATCCGATAAATTCACTGCTACCGTTGGCATTGAACATCTGCTTGCCCATCGTTTTGACAAAGTAGATACCCGATCCACCACTACCATTGACAGCTGTCTGAATAGCTGTAGTAAGCGGCTGAAAAGCAACTCCAAGGGCAGTAAGATTCGATAAAGAAATCTTTATGGCATTACTCCTTGCAAGGTCAAGTTCTGGCATTGCCGGTGGACATTCAATATCCATCATAGTCTGCAACGATGACTTCCGTCTTTGATTCAGCTCATTGCTCATAATCGTTAACCTCCTCAGTTAATTTTTCATAAGAGGATTTGTAAAATTCGCGTGGAAAAGTTCTTTTTGCCCTTTCTCTATCAAGAAAAGGACTCAAATTCATTGTATCATATAATAGGGACGAAAACCGCCTCTATTATGCGTTTCCCGACTTTTTATAAACGCTCTTGAATTTGACGCAAAGAACTAAGGAGAGCAATCTCTGCCGCCCTGTTAAATACCAGCACAGATTGCTCTGTTTGTGTGTCGATTGGTCTTATATCATTCCAAAATACTTTAACGCACTTTTGATAGCTTCCTCTTTCTCCGGCGACACTGCGGCGCTTTGGCGTTTTCCTTCTTCGACAGATTATAATTCTGCCATACATCCAATTGACCTGAGAAATATACAGACTGGAGACCTTCAGGCCAAACTTCTCCTGTACATAGGCCTTGACCTCGTTATAAATGGCATCTTTTTTAAATTACAACATATCCCATATCCTCCGGAGAGAACTCCCCGTACCTTCTTTGAGTCGATTTCTCCCTTGTAAAGCAAGACAACCGTCTCCACATGTCCTGTCCTCGGAAACAGATCTACCGGCGTTGCTTCTCTGGTTTCGTACCCCTTTTCCCCAAACAGCTTCAAATCCCGTGCGAGCGTTGCCGGGTCGCAGGAGACGTAGACCACCCGCCGGGGCGCCATGTTCACCACTGTATCAATCAAATGCACATCGCAGCCCTTACGCGGCGGGTCAAGCACAATCACATCCGGCTGCACGCCCTCTTCGGCAAGCTGACGCGCCGCCAGCGCCGCATCACCGCAGAGGAACCGCGCGTTCGTGATCCTATTGAGCGCCGCATTGCGCTTGGCATCCTCAACCGCCTCCGGCACCGCCTCCACACCGATGACCTGTTTGGCCTTGCCCGCCATCGTCAGGCCGATCGTGCCTGTGCCGCAGTAGAGGTCGAGCAGCGTTTCTGCCCCAGTCAGCGCGGCATATTCCGCTGCCTTTTGGTAGAGCCGCTCCGCCTGAGAGCGGTTCACCTGATAAAAGGATAAGGGTGAAAGGAAAAAGCGCAAGCCGCAGAGCTCGTCTATGATCCCATCCTCTCCCCAAAGCGTTCTGCACACGGGGCCCAGCACAACGTTCGTCCGCGCCGTATTGCTGTTCAAAACCAGGCTTTTGAGGTTCGGCATTTCCCGCAGAAGCTCCCCGGCGAGCAGCTCCGGCTTCGGGATTTATCGCCGTTGACCACTGCACAAGCCATCACCTCACCCGTCGCCTGTGCCTTGCGCAGATAGATATGCCGCAAAAGACCTTCTCCCGTTTCCTCGCTGTAAATCGGCACCTGATTTTCTCCGATCCAGCGGGCGAAAGCCCGCAAGGCGCCTTCAAACTCCGGCGGCTGGAGCGGCATGCACGGCAATCCACAATCCGGTGGCTGCGCGGCGCAAAAAAGCCGATTTTCAGCTCTTGCGCCGATCCGCCAACAGGAAACTGTGCCTTATTACGGTAGCCATCCGTTTCCCCCGCTGCGAGAATCGGCTGGGGCGTAATCGTAAGATGCCCAATGCGCGAGAGCGCGTCCGCCACCGTTTTCTCCTTGAGGCGGCACTCCGCTTCATATGTGATATGCCGCCAAGCGCAGCCCCCGCATTGCTGGAACACCGGGCAGTCAGGCTTTACACGATCCGGAGATGGGGTTACGATCTGATGAATCCGCGCCACTGCATAATTCTTTTTCACCTTAATAATATGTGCGGTGACGGTGTCGCCCAGCGCCGCATTCGCCACAAACACGGCTAGGCCATTATCGTGCCCAACACCGCTCCCTTCGGCGGTTACGCCGGTAATTTTTAAAGGAATCCGATCATTTTTCTTTAATTGATTCGGCATGGAAATGCCCTCCATTATCCGACCATATACGTCACATTTTCCGCAAACCGGAACACAGCTTAGTATACCACAGACGGATACCCGCCCGCAATGCACATCGGTTGCGCAGCGCATATTCCGTTGACAAATCTTTAAAATCCGTGTATAATGATCGTCGCATCCAATCAAAAACTTGTATCGAGGCGTAGCTCAGTTTGGTAGAGTGCTTGGTTTGGGACCAAGATGCCGCAGGTTCAAGTCCTGTCGCCTCGACCATCAAAGCGCGCCGGTCTCATGTTGAGTGGGTCCGGCGCGTTTTTTTCGAAAAAACATCCCTATGTCTGGTCTATTTATTTTGAGAAAGAATGGTTTCCCATGAAATTCTGCATTGATACCGCTCCGTGCAAGGTCTGATTCGGGCGAATTTGCACGGAGCAAAATAAACTTTAGCTGCCTCCACCCGCCGCCGGGCCTTGCACTTTTATTTGACAACAAATAAAAGGGGGCAAGGTCAATATGAAATCAATTCAAACAACACTCAAAGAACTTCACACATTTCTCATCCTATGGATGACACAATCCTTTTCCGCGCTGGGCAGCTCGATGACGAGCTTCGCGCTGGTCGTCTGGTCCTACCAGCAGCAGGGATCAGCGCTGACAACATCGCTGCTCTCCATCTGCTCATATGCGCCGTATGTTTTGCTGAGCGTCTTCGCGGGCGCTTTGAGCGATCGGTGGGACAAAAAGGCCACGATGCTGGTAAGCGACACCTTTGCCGCTCTGTGCACCCTAACGGTGCTCATTCTGTTGCAGACAGGCCGCCTTGAAATCTGGTTTCTTTATATCATCAATGCATTGAATGGCCTGATGAATACCGTTCAGCAGCCGGCCTCGGATGTGGCGGTCAGCTGCTGACGCCGCAAAAACACTATCAGAAGGTCAGCGGCCTGCGCTCTTTTTCCAATTCGCTGATTACGATCCTCACGCCGGTGTTTGCAACCGCGCTGCTGGCCTATACCAGCATTCAGGGCGTTATTCTGTTTGATTTAGGCACTTTTATTGTTGCGTTTGTCACGCTTTTCTTTTTCATTCGGATTCCGCAGCCCGCCAGGGAAGATACCCACAAAGAAGCTCCGCTGCACGCCGCGCTGGAAGGGCTTCGATATTTGAAGGCAAACCTGGGGATTCTGCATCTGATCCTGTTTCTCGCCGTTATCAATTTTACCGCTTCCGTATTCAATGCCGCTTTGCCTGCCATGATGCTGTCCAGGCAGGGCGCGGGCGAATCCGCGTTGGCCCTGGTCAACACCTTTTCAGGCCTTGCGACACTGGCTGGAAGCGTCCTTGTCTCCGTCATGCCGCCACCCAAAAGCCGGGTGCGCGTCATCTGCAATTCCCTGCTTCTGGCCATGAGCACGGAGAATTTTTTCCTCGCCTTCGGGCGCAGTACGCCCGTCTGGTGTTTCGGCGCGATCCTCGGGTGGATCTGCATTCCATTCATGAACGCCAATATGGACGTCCTCTTCCGCACCAAAATTCCCATTGAGATGCAGGGGCGCGTCTATTCCGCGCGGAATACGCTCCAGTTTTTCACCATCGGTGGGGTACTTCTGCGGCGGGATTCTGGTGGATCGGGTCTTCGAGCCCTTCATGGCTGCTCAGCCGCCCGGTGGCCTCTGGGCAACGCTGCTCGGATCGGGCAAAGGGTCCGGCGCCGCCCTGCTGTTTCTGGTGCTTGGCGTCATTGGGACCTTATCCTGCCTTCCCTTTCGATGGGACCGGAAAATTTGGGCGCTGGAGTCATAGCAATCAATCACCCGCTATCTGGAATCGGGAGAGGGGGATTTCCTGTGCCACCTGTCAACGTGCTGGTCAAGCCAGCCTCATCCGCCTGCAACATGGATTGCCGTTACTGTTTTTATCAAGATGAGGCCGATAAACGCGCACACGGCTTTGCAGGTATGATGTCCCTAGAGACGGCCGAGGCTTTGGTTTCCACCGCCATGGAATATGCGGAAGGTGCTTGCTCCTTTCTGTTTCAGGGTGGGGAGCCGACGCTCGCTGGACTTGATTTTTACCGTAGCTTCCTTCAGCTGGAAAAGAAATATAGCAAGCCGGGCGTGGCTATTCAAAATAGCATCCAGACCAACGGCTATCTCATTGATGATGCATGGGCCGCTTTCCTGCACGATAACCGCTTCTTGACGGGGCTTTCCTTGGATGGGCCTGCACAGATCCATGATTTCAACCGAACCGAC
>ENA-OQEX01000668-OQEX01000668.1-human-gut-metagenome-genome-assembly--contig:-NODE-668-length-16723-cov-2.699928_pt1 | contig 16723 bp, 24 predicted proteins | sample MGYA00242802_ERZ504649 | MGnify/ENA primary metagenome ERZ504649 (study PRJEB26092, sample SAMD00036194) | human gut metagenome | host: Homo sapiens | study: EMG produced TPA metagenomics assembly of...
TGCTGCTGGAGAAGGGGAGTGTTACAGCGGCCGCGCTCGCGGAGCGGTTTGAGGTTTCCGTGCGCACGATTTACCGGGATATCGACCTGCTTTCCGGTGCAGGGATCCCAGTTTATTGTAGCCGCGGGCGGGGCGGCGGCGTAAGCCTACTGCCCGATTTCGTATTGGATAAGTCCCTGCTGTCCGAGCGGGAACAGGATGAAATCTTATTTGCGCTGCAAAGCGTTGCTGCCACACATGCGGGCGGGGAAGAGGTGCTCGAGCGGGTCAATACTCTGTTTCGCCGCCAGGGGGCAGATTGGATCGAAGTGGATTTTTCTCATTGGGGTTGGGATTGGGGCAGCGATGAGGGGAAAGCGGAAATTTAACCTCCTTAAGGATGCCATTCTGAGCCGTCAAAAGCTGCATTTCATTTATTACAGCGCCGCAGGCGAAAGAAGCGAGCGCACCGCTGCGCCGCTGAAGCTGCTGTTTCGGGGTGGAGGATGGTACTTGCGTGCCTGGTGCGAAAAACGCGGCGCCATGCGCACCTTTAAAATCTGCCGGATGGACGAAGTGGAGCTTTTGCATGAGGGCTTTGACCCGGCTAGGCTTTCCACTGAGGGAGAGGAGGCGGGGGCGAAAACAGATAACGGAGGCGATCAGCCTCCGCTCCAGATCGTGCTGCGGTTTGCGCCGCAGATGGCCTATCAGGTTTATGATCTATTCCCCCATAGCGCGATTATCAAGGAGGAGGACGGTAGCTTCACCGTGCGGACCTATGCGCCGGATGCGGAGTGGCTCTACAGCATGCTGTTACAATATGGTGCGAACGTCCGTGTCCTCAGCCCGCCTCAGGTGCGTGAAAAATTGCTCCGCCGCGTGCGGGAGATTGTTTCGCTTTATGAGCCTGGCCATATATGACACGCAGATGTCAGCTTATTTTTGTTATCCTGAATCCATCGCAATTGGAAAGGATGGTCAACATGGATGAAAAAATATTTTGCCAGAGCTGCGGGATGCCGATGACGCAGGAGGCGCACTTTGCAACCAATGCGGATGGGAGCCGGAATAACGACTACTGCTGCTACTGTTATGACAAAGGCGCGTTCAAGCAGGATTGCACGATGGAGGAAATGATTGATTGCTGTGTAAAGATCGGGCAGGATATGGGCATGTATTTGGATCCGGAGCAGGCGCGCAGCAGATGCTCGCCTGGTTCCCCACGCTCAAACGGTGGAAAGGGAACGCGGCGCAGGGCTGAGGCAGCGGCAAACTTCTTTGGCTGTTTTACAATGCTTTGCGGGCGGATAACCCTGGCCACGATCCCCAATTTCAGCAAAGGCAGGCGATCAGATGCTTCCGCCCATTGAAACGGTGCCCGCCAAAACCATTGTCACACGCACAAAAAGCAGCGAATGGTTCGGCACGGATTACAATATGAATCTTTACCGCGGCTGTTGCCATGGCTGCATCTATTGCGACAGCCGGTCGGATTGCTACCGGATTGATCATTTTGACCAGGTGCGCATCAAGGAGAACGCGCTTCAAATTGTGCGCGACGACCTGCGGCGCAAGGTGAAGCCCGGCGTTGTGGGCACGGGTTCGATGAGCGACCCCTATAACCCTATGAGCGCGAGCTGGAGGCCACGCGCCATGCCTTAGAGCTGCTGGCACCTTCGGCTTTGGTGCGGCAATCGCCACAAAAGGCACGCTTATTACTCGTGATATTGATATCTTGCAGGAAATTCGGGCGGAGATGCCCGTGGTCTGCAAGCTGACTATTACCACCTGCGACGATGCGCTTAGCCGAAGAATTGAGCCGGGCGCGCCGCTCTCCTCCGAGCGGTTTCATGCGCTTGCGCAATTGATAGAGTCGGGCCTGTTCGCGGGAATTCTGCTGATGCCCGTACTGCCGTTTCTGGAGGATACGCCGGAAAATGTGCTGGGGATCATCGCACGCGCGGCACAATGCGGTGCGAAATTTATCTACCACTTGCATGACCTTGCGGGAGAACCAGCGGGAATGGTATCTCGCAAAGCTCGATGCGCTTTTTCCGGGTGAAGGGCTGCGGGCGCAGTATGAGCGGCAGTACCGTCGTGATTACCGTTGTGTGAGCCGCCGGGCGAAGGAGCTGTGGGGACTGTTTTCCAAAGCGTGTGAGGAGGCGGGCATTTTATATCAGATGCAGGATATCGTGCGGGCGAGCCGGTTGGGATACGAGGGTACGCAGCTGAAGTTCTTTTAAAAGCGGAAGAAGTGGAAGAAAGAAAGCGTGGCAGAGGCGTTGTTTCGCTTCTGCCACGCTGAAACGATTCATAGAACCGTTTTTTATATTACACTATTCAACCGGCAACTCCGTTGGCGTAGTCACGCGTTCCAGAAAAGCCCTTACCGCCTTTTCATAGCCCTCCCGGTCCTCCAGATATGCCATCGCGTGCGCGGCGCCTTCCACAAGGAGCTTCGTCTTATGTGTTGGGCACGCATCATAAACTTCATGCACCATCGGAGTTGGCACAAAATCATCTCGGCTGCCATGAATAAAAGGAAGGGCACCTTCGCTTTTTGAATCTGCCTGACGGGCTCATCCTGAGCAAAGCGGTAGCCTGCAATCAGCCGCATACCATGCTGGCCGCCGGAATCAGCGGCCAGGCGGGCAGCTTGTAGCGCAGCTTTGCCTCGTGGGCGAATACATCCTTTGCAGTAGAAAAGCCGCAGTCCTCAATGATCCCCTTCACCTGGGAGGAAGCGCCTCCCCGGAGGCATTCATCACAGTTGCCGCGCCCATGGAGATCCCCTGCATGACAATTTCACAGTCCTGGCCGTAAGTGTCGACGATGTAATGGACCCATGCGATGCAATCAAGGCGGTCGAGCCAGCCAAAGCCGATATAGCTGCCCTCGCTCTTTCCGTGCGCGCGGTCATCCGGCATCAGCACATGATAGCCGAGCGAGTGGTAAAAGGGCAGCATGTAATAATATTCACGCATTGGGCCGCTGCGGTAGCCGTGGATGGCGAGGAGGAATTTGCGGCTATGCTCCATGCCGCCCTCAGCGGGCACCAGCAGGCCGCGCAGATTGAGACCGTCGTGAGAGGTAATCGCAACCTCCTGTGTTTTATGCGAGGCCACCCAGTCGTTTCCCTCGCGGACAGCTTTGCGCCAGCGCTCCAACTCCTCCGGCGTGACATGACTTTTGTTCATCGGGTCGCCGGGATGTTTCTCCCGTACCAGAACCATTTTGAAAAAAACGGCGCCGACTGCTGTGGCCAGAAGGAAGAGCACAAGGCATACGGCGGCGGCGATGAGCAGGAATTCCAAATAATCTCCATAAAAGTGAACCTCTCTCTATTGAAGTATGCTATCATTCTATCAGGCGCAGGCATTATTTACAATCGCTTTTTGTGAAAATGCAGATTTTATCAGCGCGATTGACAGAATTTCTGTTCAAAACAGTTGACAGATCATGCCGGATGGGCTATAGTATAACCGTCAAGCTTTTTCCATAACAACTGAATAGAGGCGGCCCCGTTCATGTATTGCGTGTGCGGGGCCGTTTCGTGCAAGAAAAGGGGGTTCCTCATAGATAATAGAAAAAATCAGGCAAGAGGCTTGACGGGCGGTTCCCCATCTGCTATAATACTCGGGTACAAGAAAGAAGGACGCCTTTTGTTCTCACCTGCCGGGAGTGCCCGCGTCAGGTCAATACCGGAATACAGGGCAAAGTAGCCCCTATTTTTGTGTGTTGAGCGTGGACGAAGGATTGTCCGCGCTTTTTAATTTTGGCCCTGCCGGTAACCCGGCGGTGCCCAACAGGTTTTGGAGGTGCTTGAACATTAGCAACAAAGACATGCAGATCAATGAACAAATCCGTGACCGGGAGATCCGGGTGATCACGGATGCAGGCGAGCAGCTTGGCATCATGTCTGCGCGGGAAGCGCTACGTATCGCCGAGGAGAAGGACCTTGACCTTGTCAAAATTGCTCCCCAGGCCACGCCGCCCGTATGTAAGATTATGGACTACGGGAAGTACCGCTTTGAGCAGGCCAAGCGGGAGAAGGAAGCAAGAAAAAATCAGCATATCGTGGAGATCAAGGAAATCCGCCTGTCATTGAACATTGACAAGCACGACTTTGAAACCAAAGCCGGCCATGCCAGACGGTTCCTGAAGGAAGGGAACAAAGTCAAGGTTTCCATCCGGTTCCGTGGCCGCGAGATGGCGCACCCTCAAAACGGCTTGGAGATTATGAAGCGCTTTGCACAAGAGCTTCAAGAGGAGAGCAGCGTAGAAAAACCCGCCAAGCTTGAGGGCCGTTCCATGATTATGTTCTTGGCAGCAAAACCAGTGAAGTAATAAGGAGGATATTTATCATGCCGAAAATTAAAACCCATAGCGGTGCAAAAAAGCGCTTTAAAATGTCGAAAAACGGCAAACCGATCCGTGCCCATGCCAACAAATCTCACATCCTGACCAAGAAGAACACAAAGCGCAAGAGAAACCTGCGCAAAACGAGCGTGGCGGACACCACGAACCAGAAGCAGATTAAGCGCCTGGTTCCGTATAAATAAGAGAGACACGCAAGAAACATTTACATTAACGGAGGTAACCTACCATGGCTCGTATCAAAGGCGCGATGATGACGCGCAAGAGAAGGAATAAAACACTTAAGCTCGCAAAGGGATATTACGGCTCCAAGAGCAAACTGTTCAAAACTGCGAAGCAGGCTGTTATGAAATCCGGCCAGTATGCCTATATTGGCCGCAAGCAAAAAAAGCGTGATTTCCGCCGCCTGTGGATCACCCGCATTTCTGCCGCCTGCAAGCAAAATGGGATGAACTATTCCACCTTCATGAATGGCCTGAAGAAGGCGAATGTAACGCTCAACCGCAAGATGCTTTCTGAGATCGCCATTGCGGACCCGGCTGCCTTTACCTCCCTGGCCGAGCAGGCAAAAGCAGCGTTGAAATAATGAATTGTGAAGCCGCGCCCGGGGTGACTCGGGCGTGTTTTTCTTTGCATTTTCCAGCGCTTAGATCAAGGAGGAATCCTATGGAGGAGATTACCAGCCGCTCAAACGCCCGTGTGAAGGCTGCCGCGCAGCTGCTTTCCTCTGCCGCCGCGCGGCGTGAGGAGGGGCTTTTCGTATTGGAGGGAGCCCGGCTATGCATGGATGCGGGGCAAACAGGCATACCGTTGCGTCAGCTTTTTTTAACCCGCCAGGCATTGGAACGCTACCCGAAGGAGACGGCCTTTTTGAAGGAAAGAGCCGCTTCCGTTTTTTTGATTACAGAGGAAATTAGCCGCCGTTTGGGGGATACACAATCCCCGCAGGGCATTTTTTGCATCTGCGAGGTACTTGACAAACGCCCGGGCGACGATACAATAGAAAAGAATGGCAGCTATATCGCCCTTGAGAATATTCAAGATCCATCCAACCTTGGCGCGGTCGCCCGCACGGCGGAAGCGCTGGGGTTAAGCGGCCTGATTGTTTCGGGCGGATGCGATCTTTATAGCCCCAAAGCGCAGCGTGCTGCCATGGGCTCCCTTTTGAGGGTGCCTGTGCTGCGCATGGATTCCATGGAGGCAGCCCTGCATGCCTGCCGGGCGCAGGGTATGCGGCTTTTTGCATCCACGCCGCGCGTGGATGCGCTTCCCGTTGCAGAGGCGGGCCTCGGACCACGGACAGTGTGCGTCGTTGGCAATGAGGGAGCAGGCGTCACGCGGGAAACGATGGCGCTTTGCGATGCGCTTGTAACAATCCCAATGAGCGGGCGTGCGGAGTCGCTAAACGCTTCCGCTGCGGCCGCAATCCTCATGTGGGAAATGATGCGTGAGCGGTAATTCCCATGCCCTTCCCCTGAATGAATGAAAAGGATGGCATATGCATGGATGACCGATGCTATTGGATTTGGCTGCAATCCGCGTTGGGTGTGCAATCGCGTTTGGAGGAGGCCATTGCTTATTTTGGCACGGCGCGCGCCTGTATGAGGCAGGCGAGCTGGAATGGAAGCTCGCGGGCCTGTTTACGGCTAGGCAGTTGGAAAAGCTGCGTTCCCAAAGGCTGACGCAGGCAGAGGAGATTTTGAAGCAGTGCGCGGGCAACGGCTGGCTGGCCCTTACGCCGGAAGACCCGTGTTATCCCAAGAGGCTGCGGGCTATTCCGAATTTCCCGGCCGCCTTGTATGTGTGGGGGCGGATGCCGGATTTGGACGGGCGTGTGGCCTTGGCCGTGGTTGGCGCGCGGGAAGCTTCTTTTCAGGGTAGGCAGATCGCGCAGGGTTTATGCAAAGCGTTTGCCCAAGCGGGTGCAGTTGTCGTCAGCGGCGGGGCGCTGGGCATTGATTCGGCGGCTCATATGGGCGCGCTGGAGGGTGGCGGGGAGACGGTTGCGTTTCTCGGCTGCGGGCTCGGTGCACGTTATTTGATGGAAAACCAATATCTGCGCGAGTCGATTGCCGCACATGGGGCGGTGGTCAGTGAGTTTCCGCCTGGCACGCCGCCTGGCCGCACAACCTTTCCGGTGCGAAACCGGCTGCTCTCCGGTGTGAGCTGTGGAACAGTCGTGATTGAGGCAGGTGAAAAGAGCGGTTCCCTGATTACGGCGCGCTGCGCGCTAGAGCAAGGGCGGGACGTGTTCGCCGTGCCTGGCGATATCGTCAGCTCCGCCTATACCGGAGCAAACCGGCTCATCCGGGATGGGGCGAAGCCGGTGCTCACTGCAATGGATGTGTTGGAGGAATATCAATACCTGTATCCGGACACACTCCATCTGACCGGAGCGGATAGGCCCTTTGCAAAACTGCAAAAAACAAGGGCAGGCACTTCACAACATGCATAATTGCGCACGGATGCATAATATAAGGGAAACACAGGCTGTTTCCGCCCAAGCTGCCGGCAGCAAAAGCATGCCGGAGCACCTGAGCGCACCGGCGAAACAGTTGTTGACGCTTCTCAGCGCGGGCGCGCTGTATGTGGATGAGGCGGCCGATCGTTTGCGCCTTCCGGCGCAGGATATCCTGCGCGCTTTTACAGAGCTGGAGCTATACGGTTTGGTGCGACCGGAATCTGGCAGGCGCTATACATTGTTATAAGAAATAACCGAGAGCTACCCGTTCTCGTGAGCGGCGCATACCGCGTTGCTCCATCTGGTCATAATCGGTTTTGTCACGCACCCTGCCTTCGTAATTTTATATATTTTATTTTTTAGGATGATGATATGTCAAAGCTTGTAATTGTGGAGTCTCCGGCAAAAGCCAAGACGATTCAGAAATATCTGGGAAAAGGTTATGAAGTAACCGCTTCGATGGGCCATGTGCGAGATTTGCCGCCTGCGCGCCTTAGTGTGGATGTGAAAAAAGACTTTGCGCCAAAGTATGCGATTATTAAGGGGAAGGAGCAATTTGTGAAAGACCTGAAAAAAACCGCCGCCGCAAGCGACAAGGTTTTTCTTGCGACCGACCCTGACCGCGAGGGAGAGGCGATCTCGTGGCACCTTGCAACGATTCTGAATTTAGATTTGAGCGAGGCCAACCGCGTAACCTTCAATGAAATCACAAAAACGGGCGTCAAAAACGGCATGGAGAACCCTCATGTGGTGGATATGGATCTGGTCAACGCGCAGCAGGCACGCCGGATCCTTGACCGACTGGTGGGATATAAGCTCAGCCCTTTTGTTTCTCAAAAAATTCACCGTGGACTATCCGCCGGGCGTGTGCAGAGCGTAGCGCTGCGGATGATTGTAGACCGTGAAGAGGAAATTCGCGCCTTCAAACCGGAGGAATATTGGTCTCTCGATGCAAAATTTCTTACCCCGAGCACGCGCCGCGTGTTTGCCGCCGCGTTTTACGGCAATGAGCAGGGCAAGATAAAAATTGAAAATAAGGAGCAGGCCGATGCGATCCTTTCGCAGCTCGACGGCGCGCAATACCGTGTAAAAACAGTCAAAAAGGGCACACGCCGCAAAAGCCCGGCCCCGCCCTTTATCACATCCACCCTGCAACAGGAGGCATCGCGGCGCATGGGCTTCCAGGCCCGCCGGACGATGAAAGCGGCGCAGGAGCTCTATGAGGGCGTTGAAGTGGAAGGCATTGGCTCTGTGGGCCTTATCACTTACATGAGAACGGATTCTCTACGCATCTCCGAGGAGGCGCGCGCGCAGGGCAATGATTATATCAAGGAGCATTGGGGTGAGAAATATCTGCCGGATAAACCGCGTTATTTTAAATCCCGTGCCAACGCGCAGGATGGGCACGAGGCGATTCGCCCCACCATGCCGGAGCTCACACCGGAGCAGGCAAAAAAGAGCCTGACGGCCGATCAATATAAGCTGTATAACCTGATCTGGAAGCGCTTTATGGCGAGCTTGATGGCCAATTGTATTCAAAATACTGTCCGCGCGGAGATTGAGGCGCTGCCTGCACAGGAGCCGCAGGAAGGTGGACATTATCTTTTTACTGCCAGCGGCTACTCCATCAAATTTGATGGATTCACGGTCCTTTATGAGGAGAGCACGGATGATGCAGAAGCGGACGGCCGCCTGCCGGAGATTAAGGAGGGCGACAAATTAAAGCTCAAGGAGATCGGCGGAAACCAGCACTTTACACAGCCGCCGCCCCGCTATACAGAGGCCTCACTGATCAAAACGCTGGAGGAAAACGGCATTGGCCGCCCGAGCACATATGCCTCCATTATCTCAACGATCACTGGCCGGGATTACGTCAAGCGCGAGGCAAAGCAGCTGCACCCCACGGAGCTGGGCGAGGCGATGACGAAGCTGCTGCGCGAAAAGTTCCCCAAGATCGTCAACACAAAATTTACCGCCTCCATGGAATCGTCGCTCGACAAGGTCGCGAGGGCCAGGAGGATTATATTAAGATGCTTCATGCGTTTTATGACGACTTCGACGTGACCCTCCAAAAGGTCAAGGAGGAGATGAAGGACGTCAAAATCAAGCTCGCCGAAGATGAAACGGATATCCCTGTGAAAAGTGCGGGCGTATGATGGTGGTCAAGGTAGGGCGGTATGGCAAATTTCTCGCCTGCCCCGGCTACCCGGAATGCAAAAATACAAAGCCCCTTGTGCAGGAAACGGGCGCATTCTGCCCGCGGTGCGGCGGCAAGGTGATTATGAAGAAGTCAAAGCGCGGCTATCCGTTTTATGGATGCAGCAATTATCCGGACTGCACGTTTATGACCTGGGATCAGCCCACAGCGGAAACCTGCCCAAAGTGCGGCAAATCCCTCTTCAAACGGCGCGGCGGCCTGATCGTCTGCCTAAATGAGGATTGCGGCTATGAGCGCAAGGCGGAGCGCAAGAAGAAGGCGCCGCCGAATCGGAAGAAAAGCCGGAAGCAGAATCGTAAATTCAGAAAGGAATCCAATCCATGGAGAATCAGGCAACAGTAATTGGCGCGGGGCTCGCAGGCTGCGAAGCAGCTTGGCAGCTGGCGCAGGCAGGCGTTGAGGTAACGCTCGTTGAGATGAAGCCCATCCGCTTCTCTCCCGCCCACCACAGCGCCGGATTTGCGGAGCTTGTTTGCTCGAATTCCCTGAAAGCGGAGCGGCTCGCTTCCGCCGCGGGCCTGCTGAAGCGAGATGCAGGCGCTGGGCTCGCTGTGTGTTGCCTGCGCCTATGAAAGCCGTGTTCCGGCGGGCGGTGCGCTCGCGGTGGATCGAGAGCAGTTTTCCCGCCTAGTCACAGAGCAAATCTGTGCGCATGCGCGCATCACGGTTGAGCATCGGGAGGCGACGGCGGTCCCGAAACAGGGTGTCACGGTTATCGCGGCAGGGCCGCTCGCCTCCGACGCGCTCGCGGGGGAGATTGCCGCGTTATGCGGCGAAGCGCTGAGCTTTTTCGACGCCGCCGCACCAATGTGAGCGCAGATAGCGTTGATATGGATTGCGCCTTCACCCAATCCCGTTATGGTCGGGGCGGGGAGGACGACTATATTAACTGCCCGATGGACAAGGAGGAATATGAGGCGTTTTATGATGCTCTCCTCCATGCCGAAAGCGCCCCACTGCATACGTTTGACAAAAAGAAAGGCGTTTACGAAGGCTGTATGCCTATTGAGGTGATGGCCTCCCGCGGGGCGGATACGATGCGCTTCGGCCCTTTAAAGCCGGTAGGGTTGCGAGACCCGCGCACCGGGCATAGGCCGTGGGCGGTTCTGCAATTGCGCAAAGAGAATGCGGGCGGAACGATGTATAACCTCGTAGGCTTCCAGACCAACCTGAAATTTGGCGAGCAGAAGCGCGTGTTTTCGATGATCCCGGCGCTCAAAAACGCGGAATTCCTGCGCTACGGCGTGATGCACCGCAATACCTTTCTCGATTCTCCGCGGCTGTTAAACGCGGATTACTCTATGCGCAAGAGACCGGATTTGTTCTTTGCCGGGCAGATCACAGGCGTGGAGGGCTATATGGAATCAGCCGGTTCCGGCGTCCTTGCAGGGCTCAACGCAGCGCGCAGGCTTCGTGGGCAAGACCCGCTGGTTTTGCCGCGGGAGACGATGCTCGGCGCGCTGGCAGGCTATATCAGCGATCCGTCGGTGAAGAATTTTCAGCCGATGGGAGCAAATTTCGGCGTACTGCCGCCGCTGGAAAGGCCGGTTCGTGAGAAAAGGGAGAGATATGAATCGCTTTCTACCGGGCACTGGCAGCTCTTTCCGCCCGGCTGCGGGAGGAAGGCATCCATCAATAAAACGGCATGAAAATGCACAACATATGGAGAGAAGGTCGGACGGATGAAAATCATTGCAGACGCATTCGGCGGGGATAACGCGCCGCTTGCCATTCTGAAAGGCTGCGAAACGGCAGTGCGCGAGCTGGGGGTTACCATCCTCCTCACGGGCGACGAGGCAAAAATCAAGGCCTGCGCGCAGGAAAGTGGGATTTCCCTCAACCGAATGGAAATCCTCCACGCGCCGGATGTGATGGGCATGGAGGATGCGCCGACGAGCATTGCGAAGGAGAAGGGGAATACCTCTATGGCGATCGGCCTGAAAGCATTGGCTGAGGGCCGGGGCGATGCGTTCGTCTCCGCGGGCAGCACGGGTGCGCTGGTGGCAGGCGCAACGCTTCTTGTTAAGCGCATTCGTGGGGTGCGCCGCGCGGCGATTGCCAGTGTCCTGCCATCGAACGAGGCGCCGTTTTTGCTGATGGACTGTGGCGCGAATGTGGAATGCACCGCGCAGATGCTCGATCAGTTCGGCGCAATGGGCAGCTTTTATATGCAAAAGGTGCTCGGTGTGGAACAGCCGCGCGTGGGGCTTGCCAATATCGGCACGGAAAAAACCAAGGGCGGGCCGCTCCAGCTGGAGGCCTATGGCTGATGGAGGCTTCCTCTTACCATTTTATTGGCAATGTCGAAGCGCGCGACGTCCCCTTCGGCGCGTGCGACGTGCTGGTGGCGGATGGCTTCACGGGCAATATGCTTCTAAAAATGTATGAGGGTGTGGCCGGGGCGATGATGGCTAACATCAAGGGCATTTTTAAACAGAATGCGATCACAAAGCTCAGCGCTTTGATGATCAAAAATGGGCTGATGGATTTCAAAAAGCGGATGGATTACACCGAGTTCGGCGGAGCGCCTCTGCTGGGTATCTCAAAGCCGGTGATCAAGGCGCACGGCTCCTCCAATGCGAAGGCATTTTGCAGCGCGATCCGGCAAGCGAAGCAGTTCAGTGAAACAGGCGTGATCGAAAATATTGCAAATGCAGTGACAAAGTCCGCCCAGGCGTCGGAAGCCTAACGGACGGTAGCCTACACGCATTTTTAGAGCGGGCATGGAAAGGACGGTCATACGGATGAACGGTCAGGAACAGCTCAAGGAGCTGGAGCAAAAGCTGGGGTATGCCTATCGGGATCAAAACTTGCTGGAGCGCGCGCTGACGCACTCCTCCTATGCGAACGAGCGGCAGGTGCCCTATGGCAGCAACGAGCGGCTGGAATTTTTAGGGGATTCCGTGCTCGGCTTTATCACTGCGGATTATTTTTACCGCCATTTTTCTCATCTGCCGGAGGGCAAGCTGACGAAGCTGCGCGCGGCTACGGTATGTGAAAAATCCTTGCACGGCTTTGCGCTGGAGGTTTCCTTAGGGAAATATTTGCGCCTGGGCCACGGGGAGGAGAACACGGGTGGCCGTGAGCGGCCCTCAATCCTAGCGGACGCATTTGAGGCGGTGATCGCATCCATTTACCTCGACGGCGGGATCGAAAGCGCGCGCACCTTTGTGCTGCGTTTTATCAAGGATGCGGTGCAGCACAGCCTGCCCTTCAAGGATTATAAAACCACGCTTCAAGAGATCATCCAGCAGAATCCGGAGGAGGAGCTGGAATATGTGCTCACGGATGAGAGCGGGCCGGATCATGATAAATCCTTTACTGTGGAAGTGCACCTCAACAGCAATATCATCGGCTGTGGCACGGGCCGGAGCAAAAAGCTTGCCGAGCAGGCGGCTGCGCGCGAGGCGCTCGCGCTGATGGGCCTGTGAGCGGGAAGCATATTAACATTGCCCTATTCATTCCGCACGAGGGCTGCCCGCACCAGTGCAGCTTCTGTAATCAAAAGAGTATTTCCGGTGCGTTGAAAAAACCGCGCGCGGCGGATGTGTCAGCCGCTGTAGAAACGGCCCTGCGCACCTTACGCACGCGGGATTGTGCGGGCGCGCAGCTCGCCTTCTTTGGCGGCAGCTTCACGGCGATTGATAGGGCATATATGCGGGAATTGCTGGATGCAGCGCAGCCGTATCTGGAACGGGGGCAAATCGCAGGCATCCGTGTTTCTACCCGGCCGGACGCGGTGGAAACGGATGTGCTTTCCCTTTTAAAGCAATCTGGCGTGACCGCCATTGAGCTCGGCGCGCAGAGCATGGATGACCGCGTTCTTTTGCAAAACGGCCGTGGTCATACGGCGCGGGAGGTAGAGTCAGCCGCTCGGCGTATCCGTGAGATGGGCTTTGAGCTCGGCCTGCAAATGATGACGGGCCTGCCGGGAGATACGCCCGCAGGCGCAGAGAATACACTTTGCCAGCTGTTGTCTCTTGAGCCTGACACCATGCGGATTTATCCGACCATCGTTTTAGAGGGCACGCTTTTGGCGAAACAGTACCTCTCCGGCACATATTTGCCACAGCTGCTGGAAGAAGCGGTTTCTCTCTGCGCCTCGCTTCTTCTGCGGTGTGAAGAGGCCGGCGTGCCGGTAATCCGCCTTGGCCTGCATGCGGGCGGCGATGTGGAGAAGGCTATATCGCCGGGCCGTGGCACCCGGCGTTCCGGGAGCTGTGCGAAGGCGAAATTTATTATCAAAACGCGCTTTACGCGCTGCGGGAATGCCTGCCGGAAGGCTCGAAAGCAGCTTTGAGAGTGGCTCCGCATTGTGTTTCCCAAATGGCGGGTCAGCACCGCAGAAATCTAAAACGGCTGAAGGAGCAAGGCTTTGACTGCCGGATCGCAGCGGATGCAGGCTGCAAAAAATATGAAGTAAAAGCAGGGCGCCAGATATGAGATGTCAGACGTTGGGCGGATCAACCCTTTCGCTCTGATGACTGAGATCTGATGTCTGCCGGCTGAACTTGGAGGTTCCATACCGGATGATTTTAAAATCACTTGAAATGCAGGGCTTTAAGTCCTTCCCGGATAAAACGGTGCTCACCTTTGACAAGGGGATCACCTGCGTTGTCGGCCCCAATGGCAGCGGAAAGAGCAACGTTTCCGACGCGGTGCGCTGGGTGCTCGGCGAGCAGTCCACCAAAAGCCTGCGCGGCTCGAAGATGGAGGATGTGGTATTCAGCGGCACCGGCGTGCGCAGGGCGCAGGCTTTGCCGAGGTGACGCTGCGGCTCGATAACCGCGACCGCGCCCTCTCGCTCGATGAGGACGAAGTGGCCGTAACCCGCCGCTATTACCGCTCCGGCGAGGGCGAATACCGTATCAATGGAAACGCCGTGCGGCTCAAGGATATCCATGAGCTGTTTATGGATACGGGCCTCGGGCGCGATGGCTATTCGATCGTCAGCCAGGGCAAAATTGCGGATATGATCTCCGCAAAATCCGGCGAACGGCGCGAGATGTTTGAGGAAGCGGCTGGGATCTCCCACTACCGCTACCGGCGTACGGATGCGAATCGCCGCTTAGAACAGGCGCAGGAAAACCTGGTGCGCTTGAAGGATATTCTCTCCGAGCTGGAAGCGCGCGTGGAGCCCCTGCGGGAGCAGAGCGAGAAGGCGGAGCGCTTTTTGGTGCTGGCGCAGGAGAAAAAGGAGCTGGAGATTGGCCTTTGGCTGCATACGATCCGGCAGTCTAACGAGCGCTGCGCGAGCAGGAGCATAAAATTTCGCTTGCCAATGCCCAGCATGAGGCGCCGAGCGGGAGCTCGCGGAGATTGAGGAGGAGATCGAATCGATCATCGCCCAGTCGCAGGAGGTGACGGTGCGCATTGACGAGGTGCGCCACGGGGCGGCCCGGCTGGAGGAGGAGGCCGCTCGGCTGGAGGCGCAGGCGGCAGTGGCGGATAATTCGATCTTACATAACAATGATACGATTGCCCGCATTCAAAAGGATCAGGAGCAGGCGGAGGAAACCTGCCGCCACCTCGAGGAGCGCATCGCGCAGGAGCGCGGCGCGATTGAAGCGTTAATCCGTCAGGCGGGGGAACAGCATGCCGCGCTGGAGAGCCTAGCTCGCCAGGCGGCGGATTTCAATGTGCAGGGCGAGGCGCTTGCGGGCCGTTGCGCATCCATTTCGGCAGAGATCGCACAGCTTGGCGGCCAAGTGGCGGATTGCCGCGTGCAGTCCTCGCATGCGGAGAGCGCCATGGCAGAAATCACCGCACGCATGGCGACGATCGACGAAACGTTTGCTGCCCGCAGCGAGCTGATTGAGCGGCTGACGCAGGAAAAAGAAGCGGCGGAGACCGCCTATGCAAAATGCGGGGAGGCGGTGGAGGAGCTCTCAAATGCGATGAAGGGCTACTCCATGCGGCTCGATTCCCGCCGCGTCAGGGCGGAAAAGCGGAAGAAGGAGCAGGAAAACCTGGAGCTTGACCTGCGGCAGAAAACCTCGCGCGTCAATATGCTCGAGGATATGGAAAAGAATATGGAGGGCTACACAGGCAGCGTGCGCGCTGTGATGCGGGAGGCAAAACGGGGCAGCCTGCGCGGCATCCACGGCGCGCTTTCCCAGTTGATCTCCGTGCCGGAGCAGTATGCCGTTGCTATTGAAACGCGTTCGGCGCAGCGCTCCAGAATATTGTGACGGACAGTGAAGGCGACGCCAAGCGGGCCATCCAATTTTTGAAGGAGACGAAAGGCGGTCGGGCGACATTTTTGCCATTGAGCGCCGTGCGCGGCCGGATGTTGGAGGAACGGGGCCTTGCCCAATGCGATGGCTTTGTCGCCGTTGCATCTGACCTGGTAAAGTGCGATGCAACATATGAAGCGGTTGTTAAGGCGCAGGTTGGGCGCACAGCGGTTGCAGAGGATATGGATTGCGCCATTGCCATTGCGCGAAAATTCAGCTACCGATTCCGCATCGTCACACTCGACGGCCAGATCATCAATGCTGGCGGCTCGATGACAGGCGGTTCCCGGATGCAGAATGCGGGCTTTTTGAGCCGCTCGAATGAGATTGAGAAGCTGCGCACCGAGATGCAGGCAGCGCAGGCGAAGCTCAGTGAAGGCGCTGCCGCCTATAAGACGGCGCGGGAGGAATTCGCTGCGGCGCAGGCGGAGTTTGAAGGCGCGCAGGCGGATTTGACGCGCGCACAGGAGCAGCGCGTGCGCAGTGAAAGCACGCTCCGCCTTGTTGCGGGCCAGTTGGAAACGGCAAACGCCACGGCCGGTGATTTGCAGCGCGAGCGCGATGCGGCTGCGATGCGGCTTTCCGGCTTGGAAAAGGAGCTGGAGCAGGCGCATATCAGAGAAGCGGAGCTCTCCTCCCGGATGGAGGAGGCAGAGCAGCGGCTTTCCGCCGTTACAGAGGAACGCGAAGCGCTCGCCGCGAAGCGAGCCGCTTTAAGCGGGCAGGAAAATGAGCTGCAACTCTCCCTGCTTGCGGCCGAGAAAGACCGCCAGGCCCACGCGGAGACGATCGAGTCGCTGGAACGCCGCCGCGCTGGGCATCTGCGCGCGCAGAGGAGCTTTGCGCGGAAATTGCCGGCGTGGAGGAGAAAAACCGCGCCCTTGCCGAGGAAAAGGCGGAGCTGGAAACACAGGCGCACACGCTTCGCGGGCAGAGCGGAGGATCAAAAGAAGAGATTGAGGGTTATATTGCGAAGCGTAACGAGCTGGAGGCGCGTTCTTCAAAGCTGCGGCTGATGGAGCGGGCGAAATCCGCCGAGCGGGAGAAACTCAGTGGTGAGCTCGCTAGGCTGGAGGAGCGCAAGGCCGCCATGCGCAAGGAATATGATGAAACGGTTAATAAGCTCTATGACGAATACCAGCTCACCCGCCGGGAGGCAGAGCAGCTCTGCCCGGAGCTGAAGGAGCCCGCCAAGGCGCAGAGGCGGCTTTCGGAGCTGAAGGCGCAGATTCGGGCGCTGGGGAGCGTCAATGTCAGCGCGATTGAGGAATATAAGGAGGTTAGCGAGCGCTACACCTTCTTAAAAGAGCAAATCGGTGATGTGGAGCGTCGCGCGATGAATTGCTCCGGCTGATTGATGAGCTGACGAAGAAAATGTCCGATCAGTCCGCGAGCAGTTTTATAAAATTAACAACCACTTTGGGGAAACATTTACCGAGCTGTTCG
>ENA-OQEX01000669-OQEX01000669.1-human-gut-metagenome-genome-assembly--contig:-NODE-669-length-16686-cov-2.674739_pt1 | contig 16686 bp, 17 predicted proteins | sample MGYA00242802_ERZ504649 | MGnify/ENA primary metagenome ERZ504649 (study PRJEB26092, sample SAMD00036194) | human gut metagenome | host: Homo sapiens | study: EMG produced TPA metagenomics assembly of...
CCGCTTTGATCGTGCCAACTATGGTTATCTGTAAAGATTTTATGGATCTTTTCAATGCAGAAGCGCTTTGGATGCCAGGTGTATCTCTTCTTGATGGCATTGCCTATGATTTCGGGGAAAAGAAGAATTTTATTAAGAGCGCACATAATTTTGAAAATGATATTCTGGTGGCAGCCAGAAACATTGCCAAACGTTATTCTACTGGAAAGGATCATATTAAGGGCACTACCGACCTTGCCTGGCGATTTTTGACAGCATGAAGAAAGTGCACGGAATGGGAGACAGAGAGCGTCTGCTTCTTCAGATCGCAGTGCAGCTTCATGACTGTGGCAAATATATCAGCATGGGAGATGTGGCAGAGTGTTCCTATCAGATCATTATGGCTACGGAGATCATCGGACTTTCCACAGAAGAACGTCAGATCATCGCAAATGCGGTGCGCTACAATACCACAGAATTTGTTTATTACAGCGAGATCGCAGGAGAGGTCGGAATGGATCGTTCCGTATATCTTCTGATTGCCAAGCTGACTGCAATCCTTCGTATTGCAAATGCCATGGATCGCAGCCATTATCAGAAGGTAAAGAATATGAAGGCTGTGCTGAAGGACAGAACTCTGCTTCTTACAGTTGATTCTGAGCAGGATATCTCCCTGGAGCTTGGACTTCTTATGGATAAAGTTGAATTTTTTGAAGAGGTATTTGGTATCCGTCTGGTATTCAGACGTAAGCGAAAGTGTGAGGAGGGCACAATGGATCTGAAAATTTTGAAAAACCGGAGTATTTTGTGAACAGGGAGTTGAGCTGGCTGAAGTTTGACGACCGTGTTCTCTCAGAAGCAAGAGATAAAAGTCTGCCATTGTTTGAAAGACTGAAATTTACCAGCATTGTATCTTCCAATCTGGATGAGTTTTACATGGTTCGTGTGGCTTCTCTGAAGGACCAGGTTCATGCCGGCTATGAGAAAACAGATATTGCAGGAATGGGACCAAAAGAGCAGCTGAAGGAGATCAGTGTCCAGACACATGAACTCGTCCGTTCCCAGTACAGCACTCTGAACCGTTCCCTTCTTCCGGCACTGGAGAAGGTAGGACTTCACCTGGTGATGGAGCATGAGAAATTAAATGAAGAACAGCAGGAGTATGTGGACCGTTATTTCGAGGATAATGTTTATCCGGTTCTTACTCCTATGGCAATGGATTCTTCCAGACCTTTCCCATTGATTCGAAATAAGACATTGAATATTGGCGCCTTGATTTCCAAGAAGGATAAGAAAAAGGGCAAGGATGTACTGGTATTTGCCACTGTCCAGGTGCCCTTCTGTACTGCCTCGTGTGGTTGTCGTTCCATCCGGGAATAAAGAGGACACTACCGTAATCCTTCTGGAGGAGATTATCGAGCGCAATATTGACAAGCTTTTCCTTGGATATGATGTGGTTTGTGCACATCCTTACCGTATTATGAGAAATGCGGATCTTTCCATAGATGAGGATGGGGCGGAGGATCTTCTGGTGGAAATCCAGAAGCAGCTGAAGAAGCGCCAGTGGGGTGAGGTGATCCGCCTGGAAGTGGAGGATAAAACGGACTCCAGACTTCTTGGCATTCTGAAAAAGGAATTTGACATTAAAGAAGAGGATATTTTCTATATTAACGGACCACTGGATCTTACCATGCTGATGAAGGTTTATGGACAGGATGGCTTTGAGCAGTACAAAGAGCCGAAATATACCCCTGCTGTGGTGCCTGCATTTGCAGATACCAGCAAGGATATTTTTCAGGTGATCCGTGAGGGCGATGTATTCTTACACCACCCATATATGAGCTTTGACCCGGTTGTAAATTTTGTACGCCAGGCGGCAAAGGATCCGGATGTGCTGGCGATTAAGCAGACGTTGTACCGTGTCAGCGGAAATTCCCCGATCATTGCAGCACTTGCCCAGGCAGCGGAGAATGGCAAACAGGTTTCGGTTCTGGTAGAGCTGAAGGCACGTTTTGATGAGGAACACAATATTGTGTGGGCGAAAATGCTGGAAAAAGCAGGCTGCCATGTTATTTATGGTCTGGTTGGTCTGAAAACACACAGTAAGATTACTTTGGTGGTTCGCCGTGAGGACACCGGAATCCGCCGTTATGTCCATCTGGCAACTGGTAACTATAACGACTCCACTGCAAAGCTTTATACAGACTGCGGCATTTTTACCTGTGACGAGCGCTTCGGCGAGGATGCAACTGCAATGTTTAACATGCTTTCCGGATATTCTGAGCCGAAGAACTGGAATCGTCTAATCGTGGCACCAATCTGGATGAAGGATCGTTTCCTGAAGCTGATCGAGAGAGAGGCAGAGCACGCGAAGAAAGGAATGCCGGCTATGATTGTAGCGAAGATGAACTCTCTTTGTGATCCGAAGATCATTGCAGCTCTTTATCATGCATCTTCCTGTGGCGTGCAGATTTACCTGCTGATCCGAGGCATCTGCTGTCTGAGAGTGGGAATCCCGGGTGTGAGCGAGAATATCCATGTACGTTCCATTGTAGGAAACTTCCTGGAGCACAGCCGTATCTTCTATTTCCACAATAATGGCAGCGACGAGATTTATATGGGAAGCGCGGACTGGATGCCTCGTAACCTAGACCGCCGTGTGGAGATTGTTTTCCCGGTTGAGGACGAGCAGATCAAGAATGAGATCAAGCATGTTCTGGATCTGGAGTTCCGTGATAATGTGAAAGCCCATATTCTTCAGCCTGATGGAACTTACGAGAAGCAGGACAAGAGAGGCAAACTTCTGGTCAATTCCCAGATGGAATTTTGCAGGGAAGCCACTGAGAAAGCAGAAGCGTTAAAGAAAAAAGAGAAACATGAAAATTCCAGAGTCTTCATCCCGGCAGAACCGGCTGAGGATGTGGAAGTGTAAGAAAGTGAATTAGGAAAATAAGGAAAGCCGCTGTATTGTAATGTGAGATTGCAGTATGGAGAAATGCAGAAGTTGATGCCGATGCACTTGCTTTCGAAGATTTTCAGTAAAAAGAATTAAGATTCTGACTTCTAAAGTCTGAATCCAGACGCCGCAAGGTTGACGAAAAAAGTCGCTTTGCGGCGTCTTTTTGCATAAAAAAAGAAGGCATAACCCAGGCGGCAGAAATATATTCAGACAACAAAAAAACTTCCGAATCACTTCGGAAGTTCCTAGCAGCCAGTACGAGAATCGAACTCGTGTTTTCGCCGTGAGAGGGCGACGTCTTAACCCCTTGACCAACTGGCCATTTGTTTATCTGTCGTTCGCTCTTCGCTGTCGACTCGTTTAATATACACCATCTTTTTCTAAAATGCAAGTACTTTTTTAAAAAATTTCAATTTTTTTATTTTTCTCGAATTTTTCGTTCAAAATGCCCTGTATTTACGTTGCTTTTGCCACAAAAAGGGAGGGATTTTTTGTTCCAGAAAAGAAATGCCATGGCAGCTCCACCGCTTTCCATGGCATTTCCCAGTTATTTATTTCTGTTTCTGACTGTTTCTTATTCCTCTATATCCTCCGCAGGCTCTGCCGGAATGAATACGCGGGATTTCTTTTCTTCGTGTTTATGAAGTGCTGCTTTCTCAGTTGCCTCAATACAGAATTCCATCTGAGAGTTAATCTGTGCTTTGCCTCGTTTATCCGGCTTCACATAAGTTCCATCCGGCTGCAGGATATGAGCTTTTACATTATCCTTAAACTCCAGATCAAGTACGTGTTCCAGCTCTTTCTTAATCTTCTCATCTTCCACAGGGAAAACAATCTCTACCCTGCGGTCAAGGTTACGCGGCATCCAGTCCGCACTTCCCATATAGATTTCCGGGTTTCCGCCGTTTTCAAAATAGAAAATACGGCTATGCTCCAGAAATTCCCCTACAATAGAACGGACATGAATATTTTCACTGATTCCCGGCACTCCTACTTTCAGACAGCAGATCCCCCTTACCAGAAGCTCCACCTGAACTCCGCAGGAAGATGCATAATACAATCCTGCAATAATCTTCGGATCACAGAGGGAATTCATCTTTGCGCGGATCAACGCCGGAAGTCCTTTCTTCGCATTCTCTGCCTCACGTTCAATCAGGCTTAAGAACCTGTCCTTCATCCAGATTGGTGCTACGATCAGCTTATTCCAGCTTTTCGGTTCAGAATATCCGGAGAGCATGTTAAATACTGCTGTTGCATCTTCACCAAAACGTTCATCGCAGGTAAAGATACCGCAGTCTGTATAGAGTTTGGCAGTGGAATCATTGTAGTTTCCGGTTGCCAGATGCACATAACGGCGGATTCCTGTCTCTTCTCTGCGCACAACCAGTGTGATCTTGCTGTGTGTCTTAAGGCCTACCAGACCATAAATTACATGACATCCTGCCTTCTCCAGCTTCTTCGCCCATACAATATTATTTTCTTCATCAAAACGTGCTTTCAGCTCTACCAGTACGGAAACCTGTTTACCGTTTTCTGCTGCCTGCGCAAGGGCAGCAATGATCGGTGAATTGCCGCTGACACGATACAGAGTCTGTTTAATAGCCAGAACATCCGGATCTTTTGCTGCCTGACGTACGAAATTTACAACAGGATCGAAGCTCATATAAGGATGATGCAGGAATACATCGCCCTCACGTATCACCTGGAAAATATCCTTCTCATTCTGAAATTCCGGTACAGGTGCCGGCTGATATCTCGGTGTCTTGTAAGCATCAAAGCCATCCGCACCATATACTTCATAAGCATGGTAAGATCCAGAGGTCCGTTTATCTCAAAAATATCTGCCTCTTTGATATCAAATTCCGTCTTCAGAATCTTCAGCAGGCGTTCATCCATCTTATCCTCTACTTCCAGACGGATAACCTCACCCCACTGACGTTTCTTTAACTGGCGCTGGATCTCCACCAGCAGATCCTCTGCCTCATCTTCATCGATGGTAAGATCCGCATTACGCATAATACGGTAAGGATGGGCACATATCACATCATAACTCAGGAAAAGTTTGTCAATATTTCTTTCAATAATCTCTTCCAGCAGGATCACTGTGGTATCTCCATCCTTCTTTGACGGAATCTGCACCACCCTTGGAAGCACAGACGGAACCTGCACTGTAGCAAACAGAAGTTCTCCTGCTTTATCCTTTTTGTTGAGTTTATCACTCTTCTCCTTCTTGGAGATCAGGGCACCGATATTTAATGTCTTGTTTCTGATCAGCGGAAACGGTCTGGAAGAATCCATCGCCATCGGTGTAAGTACAGGATATACATTATCCTCAAAGTATCTGTCTACAAATGCACTCTGTGCTTCTGTAAGATTCTCATGGGCTGCCACCAGGTGCATTCCTGCTTTCTCAAGCGCAGGGATCAGAGAACGGTTCAGGGTATTATACTGTACATGAACCAGTTCATGGGTACGGACACTGATTTCTTTTAACTGTTCCTTGGCTGTCATTCCTGCAATGTCTGTTTTATGATATCCTGCATGTACCTGATCCTTAAGAGACGCCACACGCACCATAAAGAATTCATCCAGATTGGATGCGGTAATGCTTAAGAACTTCAGTCTGTCAAACAAAGGAAGATTTTTATCTCTTGCTTCACTCAGAACACGCTCATCAAATTTGAGCCAGCTCAGCTCGCGATTCACGAAATATTCTTTCTTTTCAAATTTTTCAAAGTCCATAAGTTCATCCTCCTTTACGCTCTGCCCTTGCGTCTGAGAACCAGACGAATGCCAAATACTTCTTCAAAAAATGCCTCTTTATCTTTCAGCAGTCCCAGTTCCAGGGAAATGTCCTGTGCAGAATCCACGATCATCTGCAGTTCTCTGTCTTTGAGCACTGCTTTGATCCTTTTACTTTCTGATAATGACTTCTGTCCATGGCATTTGCCAGGCGAAGGATTGCAGTCATCTTTGCCACCTTGATATAGCTCTCTCTGTCAATAGCGATTCCCATACTGTAAAGTTCATCATAATAAACAAACGCAGAATTATTGAATCTGACCGCACATGCGATCATCTGGCGTTCCAGAAAGGACAGCCCAATGATATCTGTAGACATAATGATCTGATAGGAACACTCGGAAACCTTTTCCATACTGATATATTTGCCACAGTCATGAAGCAGTGCCGCGATCTGCAATAACAGACGTTCTCTTGCTCCCATACCATGAACTTTCTTCATACTGTCAAAAATATTCAGGCAAAGATTCATAGTTCCCTGGATATGACTCTTACTGCTGGAATAGCGTTTTGCAATGTTCTTTGATGTAACCAGAATGTCATTCTCAAAATTGTGGACACTTTTGAGAAATTTTTTCTTCTCTGCAAAATCATAGGCAATTCCATCCAGCAGGGAAACACCTGGTGCCCAGAGAGACTCTGCATTGAAAATATCAATAAAATTTCTGCACACTACCATGGTCGGCACAACAAGGGATGCATATTCCGGATCAATCTCCATCTCCTGTGCCAGCAGGTCAACAGATTTTCCAACTGTATCCTCATAGCGTTTCATAAATTCTTCCCTTGTAATGATCCTGTCTTCCATTTCCTCCTGGAAGATCATATCTGTAATAAAATCTCCCATCAGAATCACATTCCTGATATCCTTATCCTTCAGATACAGACGCTGAAAGCTCATCAGATCATTTCGGATAAATTCCTCAACCAGCTTGTCATAATGAATGGTTGTTTTCTCCAGTTCCTGCAGACGCTGGCGGATTCTTAAACTTCCCATTTTAAGTCCCTGGGTAGTGACCAGAGCATCCTTGTCAAAGAGGGAAACCTGAAGGCTTCCGCCGCCACATCCAGGATTGCGGTGCCTTTCTGGATCATCTTTTTGAATCCCTTTTCTATGGCAGCAATTGATTTGTACCCAAGGAAATGCTGTTCTGCACTGCTTAGGATTTCAATTTTCATTCCTGTACGCTGATAGATCTGTTCAATGATCAGCAGCGGATTCACAAGTTCCCTGAATGCACTGGTGCCGCAGGCACGATACTCTTCCACCCCAAAGTCCTGCATCAGCCTCTTAAAGTCGTTCAGCACCTCACATAAAACATTCAGCATTTCTGAATCGATCTTTCCGTCAGAATAGACACCCTTTCCGATTTCCAGACTGTATCTGACATCATTCAGTTCACGAAAACCAATTCTTTTTGACATCTCAAAAATCTTCATGCTGACTTCATAAGATCCGATGTCAATGGCTGCAAATGTCATGACTGCCATATGCGTTCCCCCTTTACCATTCATCTATTTGTTTTTTTATTCCTTCTCCACACCCAGCAGATGGTCGATAAACTGCTGTGCAGTTCGTCCTGTAAGTCCTCCATGGGAAAGCTCCCACTTATTTGCTTCCAGAAGCAGTTCGTCCTCCGGCATGGTAATTCCGTTTCTCTCTGCGAGAGCTTTCACAATTGTCTGGAATTCTTTTTTGCTCGGTGCACCATAATAAATACGGACACCAAAACGATAAACCAGTGAAAGCTTCTCCTGCACTGTATCGGAGGAATGCAGATCGTCATCATCCATGATCTCCAGCTTGTCACTGGATTTCTCTCTTACCAGATGTCTTCTGTTACTTGTTGCATAGATCAGGATATTGTCCGGCTTCTTCTCCAGACCACCCTCGATCACTGCCTTCAGATATTTATATTCGATTTCAAATTCCTCGAATGACAGATCATCCATATAGATAATGAATTTATAGTTTCTGTTCTTGATCTGGGCGATCACATCATTCAGATCCTGAAACTGATGCTTATACACCTCGATAATACGAAGTCCCTCATCATAATAACGGTTCAGAATTCCCTTGATACTTGAGGATTTACCTGTACCCGCATCACCAAAAAGCAGACAGTTATTTGCTTTTCTGCCTCTTACGAAAGCCTCTGTATTCTCGATCAGCTTCTGCTTGGGGATTTCATATCCAACCAGATCCTCCAGTTTCACATGAGCAATCCTTGTAATCGGCTGGATCTCCACATTATCATTCTCATCATGGCCTACACGAAAAGCCTTATGTAATCCCAGCTTACCCACACCAAAATCTTTATAGAACTGTACCATATCCTTCATGAATTCCTCTGTGGACTCCGCTGCCGCCAGCGTTTTACTCAGATCACAGATACGGTCTCTGATACGGGAATTAAACATCTTGCTGTTACTTCCGGTGTTGGTATAATCACCGAGAACCTTACAGCAGGAAATTCCAAATGCCTCATCCAGTACAGTCAGGTCAAAATCATACAGTTCTTTAAACACGCCGAAATCATTCAGTGCCAGTTCATTAATACTTCCGTTGACAGCCCCTCTGATCTCACAGGCTGTACTGAATGCATTTTCATTATTTACCAGAAGAAATGTCAGATAACAGTGCCATAAATTTCCTGAAAAACCATAAGAGCCGGCAGTTTCCACCAGTCCGTTGGCACACTCAAAGAACAGCCCTTCCTTTTCTTTCAGATCAGGTGCTTTCTGTTCCCAAGCATTCATCAGTTCTGCCATTTTATCAAGGATTTCTCCATGTTCAAAGTTACGGTATAAGATGCATTCATTTAATCTAGCCATTTTTTATTACTTCCTTCTTACCTTGTTGTTTTATCTTATTGTTCTGTTGATTGCTGTCTTTACCATCGTCCGCTTCATTCCCATTATGGAATTATTTTCAATAATTTCCCAAAATTCTCATTCTGTCTGCTTCCGCTTCGATTCCTCTCAGGGCATTCTTCACTGCACTGTCCTTTAAATTCCCTTCAAAATCAACAAAAAAACGGTACTGCCAGTTCTTCCCTGTGATCGGGCGGGATTCTATCTTCGTCATATTCAGTCCATTATAAATAATGTGAGACAGCATATTGTAAAGAGTTCCGCTCTCATGATGCAGTTCAAAGAAAATACTGATCTTATGTGCATCCTTCACATAGATCGGTTTCTTACTCACGATCACAAAACGTGTGGCATTCTGTCCGTTATAGCAGATATTCTCAGCCAGGATCTTCAGTCCGTAAAGCTCTCCTGCCTGTCTGCTGGCAATAGCTGCCTGCGTCTTGTCATTGTCTTCTTTTATCTTCTTGGCAGAACCGGCAGTATTTTCCATCTCTTTCTTCTTCCAGCCCGGATGAGATTCCAGATATTTTCCACACTGGGAAAGTGCCTGAGGATGAGAACATACCTGTCTGATATCCTCCAGTTCAGCATCCGGCAGTCCCAGAAGTACATGCTCCGGACGGATGATCTGTTCTCCTACAATGCTAAGCTCATACTCTGTAAGAAGATCATAAATATCAGCAACAATACCGGCAGTTGTATTCTCAATGGGAAGTACCGCATAGTCTGCTCTTCCCTCCACAACTGCTTCCATTGCATCACGCCAGGTTTTTACATGAAAGCTCTCAATATCGTCCTGGAAATATTCCCTCATTGCAGCATAACTGTATGCGCCTTCCACACCCTGAAAGACAACTCTTACATCTTTCAACGGAAGTGCATCTACCATTCCCAGTTTCTCATCATCCTCGATTCCATGCTCTGTGAGAAGCTGATACTGTCTCTTACGCTGATCGCCATGATCTGCTGAAAAAGCTCCTGCGCACCAAGCTGATTAAATTCTCCATGTGCCTTACCTCTCAGGACCTCCAGCTTCTGTCTCTCTCTTTCCGGATCCAGAACCTTCTTTCCTGTTCGTATCTTATATTCTGCAACATCCTCACACACCTTCATTCTCTGTTCAAAAAGACGTATGATATCGCTGTCGATCTTATCTATTTCATTTCTGCATTCCTGTAAATCTATCATTTATGTTGTACCTTTTACTTTCACAAATTCTCTACAATATCAGTCATCTCTCCGATAAAGGAAAGAGAACCAAAGGCAATGATCACATCCTGTTCCCCGGCAAATGAAAAAGCTCCTCCACTGCATCTTTAATCGTATCCATTGCCTGTACATTGGGATTATATTCACTGACAGTCTTCGCCAGTTCTCCGGCAGGCAGCGCCTTACATTATCCGGAGTCTGGATCGTAAGTATCCGGTCTGCAAAGTGCACAGTTTTCTGAATCACACTTCTGTAATCCTTATCTGCAAACACTCCCATAATATAGATGATCCGTTTTCCCTTAAAATAATGCTCTATTGAAGCTGCCATCATATCCGCAGCAGCAGGATTATGAGCCCCGTCTACCACAAACAGCGGTTTTTTACAGATAACTGTAAACCGTCCGTTCCAGTTTACTGTGCGAAGCCCTTCTTTTTTCTGCTCCGCAGCGGTGGAAAAGCCCAGCTCATCCAATACTTTTAAAGCATTCAGTGCAACTACTGCATTTTCCTTCTGATAAACACCTGCCAGCGGAATCTCATACTCTTCACCCCTGTACCGGATTGTCTGTCCAAGGCAGCTTTCCTTTAGCACCTCTGCCTCAGAAGCATCTGCTATGGTACATTTTGCACCATGTTCTCTGCTGATTCTCTCGATCACCTGCATTGCTTCCGGCTTCTGCCCGGCAGTCACCACTCTGCAGCCGTCTTTGATGATCCCGCTTTCTTCTCTGCGATCTGTGCCAGAGTATTTCCAAGAAAAGACATATGATCCATGCTGATCGATACCAGCACTGCCAGCAGCGTATTCTTAATAATATTTGTGGCGTCCAGATTTCCGCCCATTCCCACTTCCAGCAAAACAAGATCACAATTCTCTTTTTTAAAGAACAGAAATGCCACCGCAGTCTCTATTTCAAATGCAGTAGGATGAGGATAACCATCCTTTATCATAGCAGCAATAACATCTGACACCTGTGTGATATAAGCAGCAAAATCCTCTCTGCTGATCCTGCTTCCCGAAACTTCCATCCTGCCTCTGTAAGAATACAGGGTAGGCGAAACATATCTTCCAATGCGATATCCCGCACCGGATAAAGCAGAATACAAAAAAGCAATGACAGAACCCTTGCCATTGGTACCGGCTACATGCACATATTTCAGATCATCCTGTGGATTTCCAAGACGTTTCATCAGCTCACGCATATGATCCAGTCCCAGGACACTGGGAATTTCCCGGGTGATTTTATCTATGTACTCCCGGCTTTCCTGATAATTCATAATAAACTCCTCTTATTTCCATGAGATCCCCTCCACACGTTCCTTTTGCGCATAAGGCACCTCATTGCTATAGTGTAATAACGTGTTCTCATTATATCCTACGTGTATGTTTTTTTCAAGGCAGGCAATACTAGAATCATAGAAATTTATACAGGAGCGTTACCTATGAAAAAAGCTTTCATTCTCTGCGGTCTGACGGGCTGGTGCATGGAAATCCTCTGGACCGGACTGCATTCCATCCTTTCAGGAGAACTTACCATGACAGGAAAAACTTCCCTTTTAATGTTTCCCATTTACGGATGCGGTGCCATCATCCGCCCGCTCTCCGGTAAACTTTCTGCTGTCCCGCTTTTTGTCCGCGGCTGCATTTATACTGTCGGATTTTTTTTCGTGGAATTTATCAGCGGTGCTCTTTTGCGCTGTTTTCATATGTGTCCCTGGGACTACAGCAACACTCCTCTGAATTACCGGGGACTGATAAGACCGGACTACGCTCCCCTCTGGTTCGGAGCCGGACTTTTTTTGAGAAAATACTTGGAAAACTCTCTTGAAAAAAGCACCTGATTATTATATGATGTTAAGAAGGATTACGTAAACAATTCCTGAACCAGTAAAATATGGAGGTATGAAATGAGACACTTAATGAGTCCGCTGGATCTGTCTGTTGATGAGTTAAATACTCTTCTTGACTTGGCCAGCGATATTGAGAAACACCCTGATAAATACGCACATGTCTGTGACAACAAGAGACTTGCAACTTTATTCTATGAGCCAAGCACCCGTACCCGTCTCAGCTTTGAAGCTGCTATGATGAACCTTGGCGGTAAAGTTCTTGGTTTTTCATCAGCTGATTCCAGTTCCGCTTCAAAGGGTGAAAGTGTTGCCGATACAATCCGCGTTGTATCCTGTTACGCTGACATCTGTGCTATGCGTCACCCGAAAGAAGGTGCTCCGTTAGTAGCTTCTATGGCTTCTTCTATTCCTGTTATCAACGCCGGCGACGGTGGTCATCAACATCCTACCCAGACATTAACCGACTTACTTACCATCCGTTCCCTGAAAGGACGTCTGGACAATCTGACCATTGGTCTGTGCGGCGACCTGAAATTCGGACGTACAGTTCACTCTCTGATTGAAGCACTCGTACGTTACACAAATGTAAAATTCATTCTGATCTCACCGGAAGAGCTCCGCATCCCAAGCTACATCCGCGAGGATGTTCTGAAAAAGAACAATATCGAATTTCAGGAAGTAGAGAGACTGGAAGATGCCTTACCGGATCTTGATATCCTCTACATGACACGTGTACAGAAAGAACGTTTCTTCAACGAAGAAGACTATGTCCGCATGAAGGATTTCTACATTCTGGACAAACAGAAAATGGAACTTGCAAAAAAAGACATGTACATTCTTCATCCGCTTCCACGTGTAAATGAAATCTCAACAGAGGTGGATGCAGACCCGAGAGCAGCTTATTTCAAACAGGCACAGTACGGTGTATATGTACGTATGGCCCTGATTCTCACATTACTGGAGGTAAAATTACCATGTTAAATGTTGGAGCACTTCGCGAAGGTTATGTATTAGACCATATCAAAGCAGGCAAGGCCATGACTATCTATCATGATCTGAAGCTTGATAAACTTGACTGCACCGTTGCCATCATCAAGAACGCGCGCAGCAACAAAATGGGTAAGAAAGATATCATCAAGGTTGAATGCCCGGTTGAGAATCTCGATCTTGACATTCTCGCTTTATCGATCATAACATTACTGTAAACGTAATCAAGGACGAGAAGATCGTTGCCAAAAAAGAACTGAAACTTCCGAATCAGGTTGTCAACGTGATCAAATGCAAGAATCCACGCTGCATCACTTCCATTGAACAGGGACTCGACCAGATCTTTGTTCTTGCAGATAAAGAGAAAGAAGTTTACAGATGTAAATACTGCGAAGAGAAATACACAGGTAAACGCAATAAATAATAAAACAAATATCAAAAACAGAACGGAAGAAATCCGTTCTGTTTTTTTGTACGCAATCAGACCGATAAGCCGGGTTATGTCATTGGGTAATCATCTGTCTAGGCCTTACGTTGCCATAAGGCTCAAGCGACCCACCTGAAAGCACGACGGGCAGCCGTATCGCTTTCTATTCGGTCTTGCTTCAAATGGAGTTTACATGTGCCCGGCCTGTTACCAGGACGGCGGTAGTCTCTTACACTGCCTTTCCACCCTTACCTCAGCAAGTGAGGCGGTTTATTTCTGTTGCACTGGTCTGGGAGTCACCTCCACCGGACGTTATCCGGCATCCTGCCCTGCGAAGCCCGGACTTTCCTCGTCTGAACCCTTTCGTCTGTTCAGCCGCGATTACCTGGCCTGGTTGCGCAAGTGCTATTCTAGCACGTTTTTTTGCACTTGTAAAGAAATTTCATCCTACTATTTTACACATTAAAGCAGCTTCCACCGATAAATTCTCTTAAAATCGAATTATTCGGCACTGCCTCGCTTGGCACTGGAACAAAATATTCAAAGAACTTCAGCAGTCTCTTCGCTTCTGTATACTCCGGTTCGTCCTTGGAAATCCCAAACAAAAGCGGTTCCGCATATACTTTCAGGCATGCCAGTTCATAGATCAGCGCAGAATTAAACATTACATCTGCATCCTCCTGGAACGGAAAGATATTCTGTTCTTCACCTCTGCGCACAGACGGCCATCTTGCAATTGTCTCTTTCGCGGAAGTCCCTCTGGTGCGGGCATCTCTTACAATTCTGCGGATCAGACGGCCATCCGTAGTAGGAATCCTGTTATGTTCATCAATATTCAGCTGAGTCAGAGCGCTGAGATAAATCTTAAATTTGCTCTCCTTTGGCAGCGCATAGCTGAGCCTGTCATTCAATCCATGAATTCCCTCGATCACCAGAATATCGTCTTTATCCAGCTGCAGAAAATCACCTTTATATTCTCTGGTTCCTGTTTTGAAATTGAAAACCGGCATCTCTACCCTTTTTCCTTCCAAAAGCTCAAGCATATCTTTATTAAACTGCTCCACATCAATCGCTTCCAGACACTCAAAATTCTTTTCCCCAAACTCATCTACAGGAGTCAGGTGCCTGTCAATGAAATAATTATCCACTGCGATCGGATGCGGTTTCATTCCATGGGCAGCCAGCTGAATAGACAGCCTGTGTGAAAACGTAGTCTTTCCGGAAGAAGACGGACCTGCGATCATAACAAACTTCTTGTTTCCGGCTGCGGCAATCTCAGATGCGATTTCCGAAATCTTTGCCTCCTGCATAGCTTCCTGAATCAGCAAAATATCCTGGATACCGCCTCTGGTAACCTTTTCATTCAGATCACCAACTGTCGCAATATCCAGTTTATCTCCCATTCCTGAGATTCCTTCTGCACACGAAAAATCTTCTCCCTCGGTTTAAATTCAGGTATCCGGTCCGGTTCATTCTGAGTCGGAAGCTGCAGTACGAAACCACCCTCATACAAAAACAGATCAAACGTCTTAATATATCCCGTATGGTTCGCCATAAAACCGTAGAAATAATCCTCAAAACTTCCAATACTGTAAAGATTCACCGCAGAGCTTCTGCGGTAATTAAACAGCTTCTCTTTGTCATACATATGATGCTTATGAAAAAGTGCAACTGCCTCACTGGTGCTTACGCTTCGCTTTACAATGGGAAGATTCTCGTCCACGATCCTGTGCATCTGCGCCTTTACCTTATCAATAAATTCCTGATCCAGCGCCATAGGTCCTTTCATTGTAAAATAATAGCCGCTGCCTACAGAATAATGGATCACTACACTGTCTATATTTTCCTGCCCTGCCACATCATAAATTGCTTTCAGAAGAATCAGACTTGCACTTCTGCAATAAGTTTTGTGTCCGATCGGATCTTTGGATGTCACAAATTCAATCTCACAGTCTGCCTTGAGATGCTTATGCAGTTCTCTCAGCCTGCCATTTACGATCACCAGCATTACCGGTGCATCCGTACTTCCTTCGTATTCCTTTACAATCTCACTGTAAGGAATCTTCTCAGGATATTGTTTTGTTATTCCCTGTATCGTAACGTTATACATTTTCTGTCCCATAAATCCTGCCTCCATTTCTGCTATACCAACAAGTAAATACAGTTATCGGATCGTTACTGTTCACTCCGTTCTCAGTAACGTAGCCAAAATTCATTCCAGATTGCCTGCGGCAATAGAATTTTGGCTTGTATGTCTCGGGATTTTGGCATATTCATGCCAAAACACCTCGCGGGATAGTGGTGTATGAACAGTAACATCGGCTCCGCTGCCAACAGGCAGATCAGCCAAATTCCATTTATAATTTCATTATTATATGGTAAGAACCGTATCACAGAATCGTGTACGGGCTCTTTACCTCTGCACAGGAGATTTTCAGTTCCGGAAATGCCTGTGTCAGTTCTTTTTTCATTGCATCCATAAAAATATATTCTGTTCCGTAATGTCCGGCATCGATCAGCGCCAGTCCCTGCGCAACCGTATCAATTCCTGTATGGTGGTCGATATCACCGGTCACATACACATCCGCACCGGCCTTAATGACATCCTTGATCATGCTCTTGCCTGATCCTGTACATACAGCAGCACATTTTACCATGCTGTCCAGATTCCCATAAACCTTTACATCATTTAACTTCAGAGACTCTTTAACAAGCTGTGCATACTCTCTCAGTGTCATTTCCCGTGGAAGTTTCCCAACTCTGCCAAAGCCCTGTACTTCCCCATCTCTCTCTTCAGTTATGGAAAGGACTGTGGTATCATGCATTTTCGTATAGTCTGCACTCAGATCCGCCATACCCAGCACATCATAATTGGTATGCATCGCATAATAAACAATTCCTTTCTGTATCAGCGTAAGGATCTTTCTTCCTGTAAAGCTGTGATTATTGATCTTCTTAATTCCGGAAAAGATCATGGGATGATGGGTAATGATCATATCTGCCCCATCCTCTATGGCCTCAGCCAGTGTTTCCTCTGTCAGATCCAGAGCCAGAAACACATGGCTGATCTCATTTGTATCATCTCCTGCGAGAAGTCCTACGTTATCCCAGTCCTCTGCTGCATCTGACGGGTACTTCTTCTCCAGCCAGGAGGTCAGTTCATATGCCTTCATATTCCTCTAAAGCAGCAATAACTGCCTGCTTTTCCTCCTCTATCTCGCCCGCACGCTTCTCTGCATTGGCGCATTCTTTAATCTGTCAAGAATCTCATTGCGGATGCGAAGCTCTCTTTCCAGATACTCCCGCAGAACAGGATGCTTTCTTTCCAGAAGCATTCCTCCAAACCACTCATCTAAAGTATAAGGAGTATCTTCTGAAATATGCATCTTTTCTCCATGAATTACCTTCATCATAGGATAAAACTTGCCATCCTCCAGAACCATCTCCTCCTCTGTGATCTGCCAGCCGATTTTTCTGACAAATCTGCGAAAATGGGGGATATCTGACTGAGGCTGCAGGATCATTTCCCGAAAGCTCTCCCTGACCTCTGCCCCGTCAGTAAGAATCCTCTCCATGAGAGGGCCGCCCATTCCTGC